>Ga0335394_10006733_pt1 | contig 12963 bp, 10 predicted proteins | sample MAT03_FD_205741 | JGI IMG/M metagenome (GOLD analysis project Ga0335394, IMG submission 205741) | Freshwater microbial communities from Lake Fryxell liftoff mats and glacier meltwater in Antarctica - MAT-03 (spades assembly) (version 2) ...
GTCGCGCTTGTTCTCCATCAGCGCAAAGCCCTCGGCGAACGACTGCATCATCCCGTACTCGATGCCGTTGTGGATCATCTTGACGAAGTGTCCGGATCCCGCCGGCCCGCAGTGCAGCCAGCCCTTGTCCGCAGCGGGCGCCAGGATGCGTGCATAGGGCGCAAGGATGGCCGCTGCCGCAGCGCTGCCGCCGTACATCAGCGCATAGCCATTGTCCTTGCCCCACACGCCGCCGGAGACGCCGCAGTCGACGAAATGGATGCCCGCGGCCGCCAGTGCCGTGGCGCGGCGCTGCGAATCCTTGTAGTTGGCGTTGCCGCCGTCGACGATGACGTCGCCCTTGCGCAATTCCGGCCATGCCGTTTCGATGGCCAGCTCCGTGGCTGCACCTGCGGGCACCATCAGCCACACGACCCGCGGTCCCGGCAAGGCATGCGCCAGATCGACCAGCGTGGCGGCCGGCGTCAGGACGCCTTCCGCCGCCAGTGTGGCGGCGACCTTGGCGTCCGGGTCGAAGCCGATGACGCGTACGCCCCCGCGTGCAAGCCTGCGGGCCATGTTGCCGCCCATGCGGCCGAGACCGACGATGCCGATATCCATGAATTTGTTCTGTCGATGCGATGCGTGAGCCGCGATGCTACCGAATCGCAGGCGCCAGCGCCAATCCGGTCACGGCACCGCAGGCGTTGATCCCCGCCCCGAGGCCAGGATCGCAGCCGTCACCAGCAATGCTGCGCCAGCGCCGATGCGCAGCGTGGGTACCTCGCCCAACCAAGCCCAGGCCAGTGCGATGCCGTAGACCGGTTCGAGCGCCGCGATGATGGCCGCGGTGATGGCGCTGGTGCCTGCAATGCCCACGATGAAAAGCGTGTGGGCCAGAGCCGTGCACATGACGCCCAGCAACACGACCAGCAGCAGCGCGGACCCGTCCATCGGCCCGCCGGCCCCGCCCTGCGCGACCACGACAGGGACCAGCACCATCGTCGCGAACACGTTGAGCCAGAACGCAAGCGACGATGCATCCCGGTGCGTGGCGTACGCGCGCGTGCGCACGACGAGCCACGCGAACATGAAACCCGACACGATGCCCCAGGCCAGGCCACGCACCGCGGCGCTGTCCCACCGGAACTCGGGTACCGTCAGCACCAGTCCCGCAACGACCAGCGCGGCGACGGCAAGGTCGGCGCGATGCCAGTGCCGGCCATGGTGCCAGCGCTCCAGCAGCAACACGAACAGCGGAAAACTCGCGTAGCCAAGCAACGCGATCGCGACACTGGATTGCGCAATCGACTGGAAGAACGTGACCCAGTGGATCGCAAGGATGCCGCCACTGATCGCCAGCGCCCACGATGCCCGCAAGGTGGGCCTGCCTGTCGCCCACAGCCACATACCCAGGACCGCGGCGGCCACCACCGTGCGTCCCAGCACGATCGCCGCCGGATCCCACGGAATCCATTTGCCGAAGAGGGCGGCGAACCCGAACAGCACCACCGCGGCGTGGAGGCAGAGCAGTGGAACTGCGTTGGGCACGAGACGATGGCACGGACGGTCCAGGGGCTTTGATGATGCCATCGCCGCATGTCCTGTGCGATAGAATCGATGCTCTCCGGCACGACACGACCTAAATTGGAGCACTCCATGGCGGTGGCGATTCCCCAGGCCAAGATCCTCGAAGCGGTGCGGAAGTACCCCGGCAATCGCGTCAAGGTCGCCGTCGCCGACATCGACGGCGTGCTGCGCGGCAAGTACCTGCACAAGGACAAGTTCTTCTCCGCTGCCGAGGGTGGCTTCGGCTTCTGCGACGTCGTGTTCGGGTGGGACTCGCAGGACGTCTGCTACGACAACACGACGATCACCGGCTGGCACAAGGGCTTTCCCGACGTGCTGGCGCGCATCGATCTCAAGACGCACCGCAACGTGCCTTGGGACGATGGCGTGCCGTTCTTCCTCGGCGAATTCGTCTGGCAAAAGGACGGCAAGGAAGCCCCCTTCCCGCTCTGTCCGCGGCAATTGCTGAAGAAGGTGCTGGCACGCGCGGAAAGCATGGGCCTGATGCCGATGTGCGGCATGGAATTCGAGTGGTTCAATTTTTCCGAGACGCCGCAGACGTGGGCCGCCAAGAAGGGTGTGGATCCCGAACCCATTTCGCCGGGCATGTTCGGCTACTCGCTGCTGCGCGCCAATGCGGCGCAACCGTACTTCGCGGCACTGTTCAACGAAATGGGCGCGTTCGGCGTACCCATCGAAGGCCTGCACACCGAAACGGGGCCGGGCGTCTATGAAGTCGCGATCCTGTTTTCCGATGCGCTGGAGGCCGCCGATCGCGCGGTGCTCTTCAAGGCCGGTGCGAAGGAGATCGGGTCGCGCTTCGACATCATGCCGAGCTTCATGGCCAAGTGGAGTGCCAAGTACCCCGGTTGTTCCGGCCATATCCATCAATCGTTGTCCGACGGCAAGGTCAATCGCTTCTACGACCCCAAGGGCCGGCACGGCATGAGCAAGCTCTTCGAGAGCTACCTGGCCGGCCAGGTCGATGTGCTGATGCAGTTCGCGCCGATGTTCTGGCCCACGATCAACAGCTACAAGCGCCTCGTCGATGGCTTCTGGGCACCCGTGAAGCCGACGTGGGGCGTGGACAACCGTACCGCCAGCTTCCGGGTGATCCCCGGCTCGCCCAAGTCGACGCGACTCGAAACGCGCTGCCCGGGTTCGGACGTCAACCCGTACCTGGCGATGGCGGCGGTGATCGCCGCAGGATTAAACGGCGTGGAAAAGGGCCTGAAGCTCACCGCCAAGCCCATCACCGGGACCAACGAGGGCTCCGAGAGCGTGTCGCGCGCGCCGCGCACGCTGATCGAGACCACGCGCGTGTTCCAGCAGTCCGACGCGGCCCGCGACTGGTTCGGCGATGCATTCGTCGACCACTTCGCCGCCACGCGCGAATGGGAATGGCGCCAGTGGCTCGACGCCGTCACCGACTGGGAACGCCAGCGCTATTTCGAAATCATCTGAGCTTGGTAGAGATCGCCCCACCATGACCGAACGGTTCAGTTTTCCGACCACCATTCACTTCGGCGCAGGCGCGCGCAAGCTGGTTGCAAAGCACCTCGCCGACCAGGGCATCCAGCGGCCGCTGCTCGTCACCGACCGTGGCATCGCGGCACTCCCGCTGCTGAAGGCGTTTCTCGCGGAACTGCCCGGACTCGACGTCGGCGTGTTCTCGGGCATCTCGGGCAACCCGGTGCGGAGCCAAGTGATGGAAGGCGCCGACGCGTACCGCACGCACCGCGCGGACGCCGTCATCGGCCTCGGCGGCGGCGCGGCGCTCGATGTCGCCAAGGCCGTGGCGCTGATGGCCACCCACCCCGGTGACATCCTCGAATACGCGTGGGACCACCCGCAGGTGCGCGCGATGGATCAGCCGCTGCCGTGGTTCGTGGCGCTGCCCACCACGTCGGGCACGGGGTCGGAAGTGGGCCGGTCAGCGGTGATCTCCGACGACGAGACGCACCTCAAGAAGATCATCTTTTCACCATTGCTGCTGGCCAAGGCGGTGTTCGCCGACCCGGAGCTGACGCTCGACCTGCCGTCGATGATCACGGCCGCCACTGGCATGGACGCGCTGACGCACAACATCGAGTCCTACCTGTCGCCGGCCTATCACCCGCTGTGCGACGGCATCGCGCTTGAAGGCGTGCGCATTGCCGCGCGCGCATTGCCCCGCGCGGTCGCCAACGGGCACGACATCGAGGCCCGTGCCGACATGCTGATGAGCTCGATGATGGGCGCCATCGCGTTCCAGAAGGACCTGGGCGCCGTGCATTCCTGCGCGCATGCGCTGTCGACCGTACTGGACATGCATCACGGTCTCGCCAACGGCATCATGATCGATCATGTGATGCACTTCAACCTGCCGGCCGCCACGGCCAAGATGGCGGAGCTGGCGCATGTCGCGGGCGCGCCCGGGGGCGACACCGGCACGCCGGAAGCCCGCGCCAAGGCGTTCATCGCGTGGCTGACGGCATTGAAGGCAACGCTGCGCATTCCCGCCAGACTCTCCGACAACGGTGCGCCTCGCACCGCGCAGAAGTCGGACATTCCGCGACTTGTGGAGATTGCAGTGAACGACATCTGCCACCAGACCAATCCGCGCAAGTGCACGGCGGCGGATTTCGAGAAGCTCTTCTCCGCTGCACTGTAGACCCGGGTCCGGAACCATGCTGCAGATCGGCGTCTCCGCCTGCTTCTTCCACGACAGCGAGCCACGGGCCATTTTCCAGGGCATGACGCTGCAGTACATCGAGCAGAATGTCGCGCACTGGCTGATGCAGCGCGACGTGCTGCCCATGATGGTGCCCTCGCCCGCGGGCCGCACGCGCCGCACCACAAGCCGCATTACGGTGGCCGACTATGCGAACGCGCTGGACGCGCTGGTGCTGATGGGCGGCGCCGATGTGTGTCCCGCCACCTACGGCGAGACAGCGATGAAGCCGGCATGGAGTGGCGACCGCTTGCGTGACGACTACGAAATCGCGCTGTATCGGGCGTTCGTCGACCTGGGCAAACCTGTGCTCGGTCTTTGCCGCGGCGCGCAGCTGATCAACGTGGCGCACGGCGGCACGCTGTACCAGGACATTCCCACGCAGTGTCCCGGCGCGCTGCGCCACCGGATGCAATCCATCTACGACAGGAATACCCACGCCACATCGATCGTGCCGGGATCTAGCCTTTCGGCGCTGTATCCGTCGCAGCCGCTCGTCAAGACCAACTCGGTGCACCATCAGGGCGTGAAGGACCTGGGCCGCGATCTTGTCGTCGAGGCCTGGTCCGAGCCCGATCGCATCGTGGAAGCGGTCCGCGGCACCGGCACCTCGTATGTCCTCGGCGTGCAATGGCATCCCGAGTTCCACCCGGAAGGCGATGCATCGTTCATCGATGACACGCCGTTGCTGGACGACTTCCTGGCGACCGCCGCGCGCCACAAATCCGCGGCCTACGCCCTCTAGAACGAACCATCCCGATGAAGATCTTCAATCCTGCCACCGGCGCTGAACTCGCCGACGTCACCGCTGATAATGCGAAAGCGGTTGCCGCCAAGTACAAGCGTGCCCGCGCTGCGCAACCCGCGTGGGCGCGGCGACCGCTGCGGCACCGGCTGGCCGTCATCACGAAGTTCCGCGCGCTGGTCGTGGACCGGATCGAGGAACTGGCACGCACTCTGACGCAGGAAGTGGGCAAGCCCATCCGGCAATCGCGCAACGAGCTCAACGGTCTCGTGGCACGCATTGACTTTTTCCTGGCGGAAACGTCGCGCACGTTGCGCGACAGGAAGGTGCTGGTCGACACGGCCGGCAAGCTCGAGGAACGCATTGCCTTCGACCCATTGGGCGTGATCGCCAATGTCTCGGCATGGAACTACCCGTACTTCGTCGGTGGCAACGTCTTCGTGCCAGCACTGCTGGCGGGCAATGCGGTGCTGTACAAGCCCTCGGAGTACTCGACGCTCTCCGGCTTGAAGATTGCGGACATGCTGCATGCAGCCGGCGTGCCAGAGCATGTCTTCATCGCCGTCGTGGGCGACGGCAAGACCGGGGCCGCGTTGCTGCGGCAGGCGGTCGACGGCGTCTTCTTCACCGGGTCCTACGCCACCGGGGCCAAGGTCGCGGCCAGCACCGGCCGGCGGATGATCAAGACGCAGCTCGAACTCGGCGGCAAGGACCCGATCTATGTATGCGAGGACGTCGACGTCGCGGCCGCCGCAGCGATAATCGCGGACGGTGCGTTCTACAACACCGGACAATCGTGCTGTGCGGTGGAGCGCGTGTACGTGCACGAGAAGGTCTACGACGCCTTCGTCACGGCTTTCGTAGCGGAAGTCAAAGGGTTCAAGGTCGGCGACCCGCTCGACGAGAAGACCTACATCGGCGCCGTCACGCGCAAGCCGCAGCTCGCGGTGTTGCGGAAGCAAGTGACCGACGCGACCCGCAAGGGTGCGAAGCTTCTGGTCGGCGGGCAGCCGCTGAAGGGCAAGGGCCACTGGTTTGCGCCGACGGTACTTGCTGATGCCGATCATTCGATGCTGCTGATGCGCGAGGAATCGTTCGGCCCGATCATCGGCCTGCAAGCCGTGGCCGACGACGAGGCTGCCGTCGACCTGATGAATGACACCGAGTACGGCCTGACCGCGGGCGTGTTCACGAAGGACGCCGCCCGCGCGCGCCGGATTCTCTCGCAGGTGCAGGCTGGCAGTGTGTACTGGAACTGCTGCGATCGCGTCAGCCCGCGGCTGCCGTGGTCCGGCGTCAAGCATTCGGGCATCGGCCTGACCCTGTCGACCTACGGCATCGAGACCTTCACGCGGCCGAAGGCATGGCACCTGCGCGGGGCGTGAAGCACCGCGAATCCCGGCGCTAGGCGTCGTCCTGCCACTGCGCCGCGCGCAGCGTATTGCGCAGCAACATGGCGATCGTCATCGGACCCACGCCGCCCGGCACCGGTGTGATCCAGCCGGCAACCTCTTTGGCTGAATCGAAGTCCACGTCACCGCACAGCTTGCCTTCCCCGGTGCGGTTGATGCCGACGTCGATCACGATCGCGCCGGGCTTAAGCCAAGCGCCCGGAACGAACTTCGCCTTGCCCACGCCCGCGACGACGATGTCGGCCTGGCGCACGAGGCCCGGCAAGTCACGCGTGGCCGAGTGACAGATGGTGACCGTGCAGCGCGCCATCAGCAGTTCCAGCGCCATCGGCCGGCCAACGATGTTCGATTGGCCGATCACCACGGCATGCAGGCCGACGAGGCTGACGCCGGTCTCCTCGAGCAGCCGCATGCAGCCATAAGGCGTGCATGGACGCAGGGTCGGCATCTTCAGCACCAGCCGGCCGATGTTGTACGGATGGAAGCCGTCGACATCCTTCTTCGGCGCAATGCGTTCGATCACGCGCTCGGCATCGATCTGCTTCGGGAGCGGCAGCTGGACCAGAATGCCGTTGACAGCCGGATCGACGTTGAGCCGGTCCACCAGCGCCAAGACCTCCCCTTCAAGGGCGGTCGCCGGCAGGTCGAAGGCGAAGGATTGCATGCCCACGCTTTCCGTGGTCTTGCGCTTGTTGCGCACGTAGACCTGCGACGCGGCATTCTCGCCGACCAGCACGACGGCCAGCCCCGGCGCCGGATGCCCGGCGGACACCCGCGCGGCGACGTCGAGGCGTACCTGGTCGGTCACGCGAAGGGCCACCGCTTTGCCGTCGATGATGTGGGAAGTCATGAATGAGGTTCCGGAATGGGATGGGCCATGGTGCGCGCGCCGATGCCCGCCATTTTCGCATACGGCGTCAGGCGCCGGCGCGTGCGCGCCATGGTTGCGTAGAATCCGCCGGATGATCGATGCCACCCTCGATGCCGCCATTGCGCGACGGCTCGCCACGCTGCTGGCGCCACCACGGATTCGCCAGTTGCCTTTGCGCATCCATGGTGCGGTGGCGGGCTCTATCGCGCCCGAACGCGCGGCAAGACTCGCGCGTTTCGATGCCGTGTTCGCGGTGGCTGCCGACGACGTTGCCTTTGCACCGTCGCTCGATTCCTCGGACGCGCGCAGCGACGCGCTGGCCCGTGTCGCGCGCACGCTGGCGACCGAAGGCGCGCTTTCCCCCTGGCGCGATGAGCGCTATGCGGTGGGCCCGGCATTCGACGCGCCCCCCTGGTTCCTGCTCGAGCGCGCGGCGGCACGCTACTTCGGCATTCACTCGTGGGCGGTGCACGGCAACGGCCTGGTCCCGGACGGCGGCGAGCTGCGCATGTGGTTCGCGCGACGCAGCCCCACCAAGGCCATCGACCCCGGCATGCTGGACAACCTGGTCGGGGGCGGCGTGCCAGCCGGGTTCCGCCTGCGCGATGCGTTCGTCAAGGAAGCATGGGAAGAGGCGGGATTGCGCGCTGCGGTGGCTTGGGCCGCGACGCCGGTGGGCACGCTGCCGATCGTGCGCGACACCGATGGCGGGCTCTTTCGCGAATCGATCGTCGTGTACGACATCGCACTCAACCGCGACGACATTCCGGCCAACCAGGACGGCGAGGCCGTCGAGCATCGCTGCGTGTCGCTGACCGACGCAGCGCGCCTGATCGCGCTGACTGAAGGCTCCGACCAGGTCACGCCGGAGGCCAGCCTCGTCGTGCTGGATGCGCTGGTGCGCCACGGCGCCGTCGATCCGGAAGGTGCCGCAGCGCGCGTACTGCGGTCGATGCGGGCAACGCCCTAGTCGTTGCTTTACCCCCGAACGCAGTGTCAGGCCACCGCGCGCGGCACCGCCGGCGCCACCTGGCCGATGCCGAGGTCGGCCAGCGAATCGCGGATGGCATTGACGGCGTGCCGCATCTCGGTGGGTCCGATCGCGCCGATACAACCGACGCGGAAGGTCTCCACCTGGGTCAGCTTGCCCGGATACAGCACGAAGCCGCGGTCGCGCACGCGCTCGTAGAACGCCTTGAACTCGTAACGCGAATCTGCGGGCGCATGAAACGTGACGATGATTGGCGCCTGGATCGCCGCCGGCAGGAACGACCGGAAGCCCATCTCGCGCATGCCGCTTAGCAGCGTCGCGCAATTGGCCGCGTAGCGCGCGAAACGTGCGGGCTGGCCGCCCTCCGCGATGAACTGGTCGAGCGCGGTGTCGAGCGCCACCACCACGTGCGTGGGTGGCGTGAAGCGCCACTGCGTCGTCTTCTCCATGTAGACCCACTGGTCGTGCAGGTCGAGTGAGAGCGACGTGCTGTTGCCGGCGCACTTCTCGAGCACGTCGCGACGCACGAACACGAAGCCCATGCCGGGTGGCCCTTCGATGCATTTGCCGGAGGCCGCGATCAATGCGTCGAACGGCGTGGTCCGCGCATCGATGGGCAGCGCACCGAAGGAGCTCATCGCGTCGACGATCAGCCTCCGCCCTTCGCGCGCCACCACCTGCGCGATGGCCTGCAGCGGATTCTCGATGCCGGTGGATGTCTCGCAGTGAATGACGCCCACGTGCGTGATCGATGGATCGGCCTTCAACAACCGTTCCACGTCGGCGGCGGTGGTCGGCACCTCATCTGCAGTTTCGAACGTCGAAACCTTCCGGCCCATCATCGTGGCCAGCCGGGCAAGACGCTTGCCGTAGGCACCATTGATCAGCACCAGCAGGTGACCGTCGCGAGGCAAGAGCGTGTTGATCGCGCCTTCGGCGGCAAAGGTGCCGCTGCCCTGGAGCGGGACACAGACGTGCGTATCGGCCGCATCCAGGATCGCGGTGAGCTTTTCGCGTAACCGTGCCGTCACTGTATTGAACGAGCTGTCCCACGATCCCCAGTCGCGCAGCATCGCCATCTTCGTGGCGAGCGACGTGGTCAGGGGGCCGGGAGTCAACAGGATGGGATCGCGGTCGTGGTTGCTCATCGGCATTCCTTTCGCGGCGCAGCAAGCCGCACCATTCTATGTCCTGGCGACGCTGCGCCAGCGCTGGGTGCGTCGCAGCAACATGCCCTCGGCGGCCAGCGTGATCACCGTGACGATCGCGGACGTGACCATGATCAGCGACGCCATCGCGGCGGCCGAGCCGATGGCGCCGGCCTCATCCAGTTGCAGGATCGAGATGGCGGCCAGCGTGGTCTTGGGGGAGTACAGGAACACGACCGCCGAGATGGTCGTCATCGCGTTGACGAAAAAATAGCGGCCGATGTCGAGCGCCGTGGGCAGGCACACGGGCACCGTCACGCGCCAGAACGTCTTGTAGAACGGCACCTTCAGCGATGCCGACACCGACTCGAACTCCCCGTCCATCTGGTTCAACGCCGTCACGGCCGTGAGATGGCTCGACGAATAGAAATGGATCACGGTACAGATGACCAGGATGGTCATCGTGCCATAGAGAAAATGCAGTGGATTGGACGGATTGTTGAAATACAGGATGTAGCCGATCCCCAGGACCAGCCCCGGCACCGCCATCGGCAGCATGGCCTGGAAGCGGATCAGCGGCCGCAACCAATTGGCACCCCGCGTCTTCTCGACCCAGTACGCGCCGGTAAACGTGATCGCGGCACCCAGCACCGCGCACCATGCGGCCAGCACGAGACTGTTGCGATACGCGTGCTGCACGTTGGCCTCCTCGAAGCCGTAGGTGTAGTGCGCCAGCGTCAGCGACAGGTTGTACGGCCAGAACTTGACAACGGAACCGAACACCGCCATGCCCATCACGATCAGCATCGCGGCCGACACCAGCAGCACGTAGGCCAGCGCCAGCCGGTCGCGCCGCTTTGACGGACGCGGTGCATAGGGCACGCTGCGCGCCGTGAGCAGCGCCTTCTGCTTGCGCCGCACCTGGTGGTCGACGATGAATGCCACCACCGCCGGCAGCAACAGCACGAGGCCCACCACCGCACCCATCTGGAAATTCTGCTGGCCGATCACCTGCTTGTAGATGTCGATCGCCAGCACCGGGTAGTTGCCGCCGATCACCTTCGGCACGCCGAACTCGGAGACCCCCATCGTGAACACCACCATCGCGGCGGAGATGAGCCCGTACTTCGCACCCGGCAGCGTGATCGTGATGAAGCGCCGCCACGTGCTCGTGCCCAGCGCATCGGCCGCCTCGTACAGGCGCGCATCGGATAGCGCCAATCCCGCGAGCAGGATCATCACCGCATGCGGAAACGCGGCGAAGCTCATGGCGAGCACCATGCCGGGCAGGCCATAGATGGTCCCGACGCCGACCCAGCCCAGCATGAACTTCAGCGCACCCTGATTACCGAACAGGTAGATGAACGACAGCGCGGCAAGCAGTGACGGCGCCAGGATGGGGATCAGCGCGATGCTGCGCCACAGACCCTTGGCGGGAATGCAGCTGCGCTGGATCGCGTAGGCAAAGGCAAAAGCGGGTGGCACCGTCAGCAAGGTGGTGAGTACCGCAAAGACCAGCGTGTTGCCCGTCGAACGGGCCAACGCCGGCGTCTGCACGTATTGCACGAAGTTGGCGAGGCCGATGAAGACGCCCGCCTTGTCCTCGAGGCTCCGGATCAGCAGTGTGGCGAGTGGCAGCGTCAGGAAAACGAACAGCCCGACCCCGAGCAGCCAGAGTCCGCCGTGGGTGGCCATGTTCTCGCGCAGGATGGCGCCGGTCACGCGCACCCGGGTCACCGCGCCGCGGGCGTCTGCCAGGCCGGATCCCACTGCGGTCATCGCACCGCCGACTCGGCGAAGACCCGCACGCGATCGATCCGCAAGGCGAAGTCGAGATCGCCGCCCTCGCGGATGTGCAAATCGTGCAACTGGTTCAGCGACATCGACACCAGCATCGTCTGGCCGAGTGCCGCGCAGTCCACCGTGGCGAGGCACACGGTACCGAGGTATTCGATGTGGCGCACGAGACCGCGCAGGCGGTTGGGCATCGCCGCGATGTCTCCTTCAATGTGCCGATCCTCCGGACGCAGGAAGATACGGACCTTGTCGCCAGCATTGAAGCCATCGACATTGAGATCGAGTTCGGCCGTGCCGACGGCAAAGCGCCCGCCGCCGACACTTTCACCTTTCAACACGCTGACCTTGCCGAGAAAGTCCGCGACAAAGGGGGTTGCCGGCCGCTCGTAGACATCCTGGGGCGTGCCGACCTGCTCGATGGCCCCATGCCGCATCACGACGACGCGGTCCGACATCGACAGCGCTTCTTCCTGATCATGCGTCACCATGACGGTAGTCACCTTCAGGCGTTGCTGCAACGCCCGGATCTCGCCGCGCAGGCGCTCGCGGACTTTCGCATCGAGCGCGGACAGCGGCTCATCCAGCAAGAGCAGCGATGGCGCGGTCGCCAATGCGCGGGCCAGTGCGATGCGCTGCTGCTGGCCCCCGGACAGCTGCCCCGGATATTTCGGACCGGCGTCGGGCAATCCGACCAGCTCCAGCAATTCTTTGACACGCGCCGTGGTTTCGCCCCGCGGCCGGCGGCGGTTGACGAGACCGTACCCGACGTTGGCCGCGATCGTCAGATTGGGAAACAGCGCATAGGACTGGAAGACGATGCCGTAATCACGCGCGGCGGGCGGCGCCATCGAAACGTCGCGTCCGTTCTGGATCACGCGACCGCTGGTCTGCGTTTCGAGGCCGGCAATGATGCGCAGCAATGTCGTCTTGCCGCAGCCGGAGGGACCGACGAAGCAGACCATCTCGCCGGGGATGATCGAGAGATCGATGGACTGCAGCGCAACGAAGCTGCCAAAGGCCTTGTGCACGGCCTCGATGCGCAGCGCGTCCGGAACGGGGGAATCGGCCATCGTGATCCTGGTGATCTGCTGGCCCGGCGGGGCCTGACTGCTCCACAAGCACCACGGGCCAGCGCGGGCGGCAGCAGCGCCGCCGGCTGACCCGGAGCCGCACGCGCGTCACGCGGGCGCGAAACAACGCGTTACTTCGGCGCGGCCTTCGACTCGTAGCGCTTGCTCCACTCAGCCAGGATCCTGTCGCGGTTTTTCGCGGCCCACGCGAAATCGTTCTTCACGAGACGGCTCGCGTAGTCAGCGGGTATGTTGGGCAGCGGCTTCGACAGCGCCGGCACCGCCACGATCGCGAAGTTGTTCGCATACAGCGCCATGGCAGCATCGGAGATTGCCCAATCCTGAAGCTTCTTCGCCGCGTCGAGCTTGGTCGTGGTCTTCACGATCGCGGTGGCTTCGAGATCCCAGCCGAGGCCTTCCTTCGGGAACACGAGGTCCACCGGGGCGCCACGCGCCTTTTCGCGGTTGGCACGGTACTCGAACGAGATGCCCACTGTGTATTCCCCCGCTGCAGCGGCGGCACAGGGACGCGAGCCGGAGTGCATGTACTGCGCGATGTTCTCGTGCAGGCCATCCATGAACTTCCAGCCTTCGGCTTCGCCGTAGATCTGCAGCCACGCGGTCACATCGAAGAAGCCGGTACCGGACGATGCGGGGTGCGGCATCAC
>Ga0335394_10006740_pt1 | contig 12958 bp, 9 predicted proteins | sample MAT03_FD_205741 | JGI IMG/M metagenome (GOLD analysis project Ga0335394, IMG submission 205741) | Freshwater microbial communities from Lake Fryxell liftoff mats and glacier meltwater in Antarctica - MAT-03 (spades assembly) (version 2) ...
CCCACGCGAATTACGCAAATTCCCGAAGCGAGGCGCACGCGGTCAAGGAGCCGTAACGAGGCCAGCCTCATAGGCTGCCGAGGAACGAGCGACGAAGACCCCGCGCGCTTCGCGAGCGAATTACGCGTGCTAGGAGCGAGCGAAGGAACTGACGAGTCGACCTCGAGGTCGCCGCAGGAACGAGCGAGCGACGACGCAGGCGGGTCGTTTCAGGCCGAATTCGCAGATTTGGGACGGGTGGAGTCGCATTCGGGGGTCGTGTTACAGTGTCCTTGGAGGACTGGGCATGCATGCGAGCACGGTAGAGGGAACGGGATGAGGCGCCGAGCAGTATCGACGCAAGAGCTGTCACGGCTCAGGGCTTCCCTCACCGAAGACTATGAGCTACGCGACTACGAGGTCGACGCAGGTCCCAAGGTGCTGCGCGTGACCGGTCCCGACATCGGTGGGGTCGGGCGCTTGCCGTCAGCGTTGTCGAAGGCCGCGCTGTCCGCCAAGGAGGCGCGTTACGCATCGGCCGAGCTGCTGCACGGCCGCGACGGGTTGGCCCCCTCGCCCGAATCGTCAGCGCGCGGCGGGTCGAACTGGGCTGAGCTGTGGCCGTCCGCGCGCGCGATGGCGAGCTACTTCGGGCACTCGGTGCGGATGCGGTCGGTCGACGCGGTCGAGGTCAACTGCGGGCTCGGCACCGCCGGGCTCGGTGCGGCCGCCAAGGGCGCGCGGGTGACGCTCGCCGACTCGAACCCCGAGGCGCTGCGCTTCGCGCGCTTCAACGCGCTCCAGAACGGCTTCACCCACGTGCGCACGCTCGAGTTCGATTGGCGCACCGACCGCTTCACCGACCACGTCGGGAGCTTGATCCTGGCCGACGTGCTCTACGATCAGGACAACTTCGAAGACGTCTTCCGGATGTTGAAAGACAACCTCGCGCCGGGACGCACCGCATTCCTGGCCGAGCCGGGACGCCCGATCGCGACCGCGTTCTTCGACTCGCTGCGCAAGACCGACTACCGCGTGCGGCTCGACATCGAGCGTGTTCAGGACGCCTACAGCGACAACTACTATCTGGTGCACGTCTTGCGCATCAAGAAGGACAAGTAGCGCTATCGGCAGAGCAAGCGCTGCCGACACCTGCACTGCAGGTCCTTCAGCGGGGCGTGCGCGGGGTGCGCGGGGCGACGTCGACAGCGCGGCGCGGGGGACGGTCGCCCGCCGTCTTGGCGGGTGGGCGCTTGGTCGGGCGCCGCGTGTCGACCGGCGAGGATGGGCGCCGGGCGTCAGCGGCGGGCGCTGAGCGGCGCGCATCGGCGGTGCGCGTGTCCGCTGGGCCGGGACGGCGAGCATCGGGCGGACGCGGGTCGGCGGGGCCGGGGCGGCGCGTATCGGCGGGGCCGGGGCGCGTGTCGGCGGCGCTGGGGCGGCGCGCGTCCGGGGCGGCGCGGGTGTGGATCGGCGCTGGCCGACGCGGAGACGCATCGGCCGCGGGAGCGCTTGGGCGCGGCTCGGGGTGGGTCTCGGGCGGGGCCGAGCGACGGGCTTCGGGCGGAGCGCTGAGAACGTCTGGCTCGCGCGTGGCGGATGCGGTGAGTCGCGCTTCGCGAAGCGGGGTGACGACGGGCGTGGGGCGATCGGGCCGAGCACGGGTAGGCTCGGTGTCGGGGGCGCGCGGCGCGCGTGTGGAGGGGCGCGGAGCATCTTCCGATCGGGCGGCGCGCGCGGGCTTGGGAGCAACGGCAGCCCAAGGCGATACGACGGGCTTGGCGGCAACGGCAGCCCAAGGCGATACGACGGGCTTGGCGGCAACGGCAGCCGAAGGCGATACGGCGGGTTCGAAGTGAGCTTCGTCGATGCGTGCGGGACGCGGGTCGTGCGGGCTCCAGGTCGGCTTGGAAGGGGCGCGTTCGAACGGCTTCTTGACGGCCCGCGTGGGGGCCGGGGCTTCGAAGCGCTGAACGGTCGTATCGACCCGACGGATCGTGACGGGCCACGAGTCGTCGCCGACGCGCGCGGCAAATGCGGCCGGAACACTGATGACCGAGGTCGTGTCGCGGATCTCGACGCGACCGATGTCGCGGCCCGTGAGGCCGAGCTCGTTCGTGAGGGCACCCACCAGATCGGCCGGGCGCACCGAGTGGTTGCGACCGATGCCGATGACGACGAAGCCTTCGCCCTGCGGTTCGGCCTCGCGCTCGCCAACAGAAGGTGATGCGCCGCGCTCGCTTCCGAGGTCGTCGGATGCATGCTCGCTGCGCGCCGGGCGCTTGCTCTTCGCGTCGGCGTAGTCGCGCGCGGGCGCTTTGCCGGCAGCCGAAGGCGATACGAAAGGTTTGCGCGTGGCACCGGCGCGGGCATCGGCGGCAGCCTTCTCCATACGCGCCTGGGCCGGCTGGCGCGCCCACGGGGGGAGCCCACGATCGAGCTCATCACCGAGGCGCAGGTTCTTGTCGTCGCTCATCATCGCGAGCAGACCGGCGACGAGGTCCTCCTGCGGGGTCCCCGCTTCGATGAGCGCGCTCGCCCACTCACGCGCTTCGTCGATCGCATGCGAGCGCTTCGCGTCGACCACAAGGGCCTTCAGGTCGCCGATGACCGTCTCGCGCTGGCGCGTCGCGAGCTCGTGCTCGCTGGCGATGAACATCTCTTCGATCTGCACGCCGCGACGGCGCAAAGCCTCGGTGAAGCGCAGCGACTCGCGCGGCACGACCAGGGTAATCGCCTTGCCGCTGCGGCCAGCCCGGCCGGTGCGGCCGATACGATGGGTGTAGACCTCGACGTTCTTCGGCAGGTCGAGGTTGATGATGTGGGTCAGGTGCTCGATGTCGATGCCGCGCGCGGCGATGTCGGTCGCGACCACGACCTCGACCCGGCGGGCACGCAGGAGCTCGATGACGCGCTCACGCGCGGGCTGCGAGAGATCGCCGTGCAGCGGCTCGGCCGGGATCCCGGCGACCGCGAGCGCATCCGCGGCCTCGGCGCACGAGGCGCGCGTCGACGCGAACACGAGCGTTGCGCCACGGTCCTCGGAACGCAGGATGCTCAACAGCGCCTCGCGCTTGAAGCGCGGCGGCACCTGCACATATCGCTGCTCGATCGCTATCACCGTCTGGGAGGTCTCCTTGACGTTGATCGGATCCTTCAAGTAGCGCTCGGCGACCTTGCGGATGGCGGACGGCATCGTCGCCGAGAAGAGCGCCACCTGACGCGTCGCCTCGGGCGTGCCGGCGAGGATCGTCTCGACCGCCTCGATGAAGCCCATCTCGAGCATTTCGTCGGCCTCGTCGAGGACGGCCATCTCGACTTCGCCGAGCTTCAGGTCGCCACGCTCCATGAGATCGATGACGCGCCCAGGCGTGCCGACGACGACGTCAACGCCCTCGCGCAGGCCGCGCAGCTGCGGGCCGTAGGCCGAGCCGCCATACACGGTCAGGAAACGCAGCGAGCCACCTTCGGCGAACTGGCGCAACGCCTCGGTCACCTGCAGCGCCAGCTCGCGCGTCGGCGTCAGCACGATGGCGCGCGGCAGGCCCCGGGCTTTGCCCTTCGACAGGCGCATGATGAGCGGCAGGCCGAAGGCGGCCGTCTTGCCGGTGCCAGTGCGGGCCTGGCCAACGAGGTCGCGGCCTTCGAGCAGCGACGGGATCGCGGTCGCCTGGATTGGCGTCGGACGCTCGAAACCGAGGGCGGCGATCGTCTGGAGGATGCGCGGCGAGAGCTTGAGCGACGCGAACGTGACCTCGGGTTCGAGCGGCTCCGCAGGCGGGTCCGACGGGTCGTCGCTGAAGGTTTCGTCGCTGGCGTCGGGCTCGGTCGTCGGGTTGGGCTGCTTCTTCACCGGCGTGCAGTGCCCGAGGGCCGGCACAGTGTCAAAGGATAAGCGCCTTGGGGTCCACGACCGACGTCACCCGCGTGTCGAAGCAGCGCAACTCGGGTCCTCGAGTCACGGCGACTTCAGACGCTCGAGCTGCTTCTTCGCGGCATCGGACGGGGCCAGCTGGTTCGCCTTCGTGAAGGCGGCCTTGGCCGCGACGACGTCCTTGTTCCGCAGCGCGAGCTCGCCGAGGTTGAAGTGCACCGCGCCCTGGAACTTCGGCGTCGCATCGAGCGTGAGCGCCTGGTCGAAGTCGACCTTGGCACCGGCGAGGTCGCCGCTCAGGAGCTTCGCGTAGCCGCGTCCGGACCAGGCGCGGGCCAGCGTCGCCGACCCGGCGATCGCTTCGTCGAAGGCCTTGATCGCATCGAGATAGCGCTTTTCTTTCGTAGCCTTGCGCCCCTCGGCCAGCTTCGCGTTGGCGCCCTCGGAGGCGCCCGCCGCCTCGTCCTCGGGTCTGGGCGGGGCCAGCGTCGCGGGATCCTTGAACGCCGCGAGCAGTGCCTCGCGCTTTGCCGACGCAGGCACGGCGGACCAGCCGAACGAAACCGCTTCGGCCTCGGCCGAGCTGCCGTCGGGACGCGGCTGCGGGCCTGGCTGCGACCGGAGATAGGCGCGCACGGGACCGGGCAACGCATGCAGCCCGAGGCCGGCAACCGGCGGTGCGAACTTCGTGCGTGCCTGCGAGTAGCTCGACCAGCTGCCGTCGGTGCCTGCGTAGGAGCAGCTCGCGACGAACTGGTAGCCGATCTCGAACTCCTCCCCACGGTGATGGAAGTAGACGCCTTCGAGGTTGATGCCCTCGGAGTTGATCTCATCGTTGTCGACCCAGCCGGCCTCGACCGACTTGCGCAGCCCGGCCACCTCTTTCTCGAGCGCGGGGAAGTCGAGCGCGGGCACAGCGGCGCCGAACGTCACAGGCATGAAGGCACAGCCCGTCTCGCCGTGCGCACCACAGCCATAGCCGCCATCGCAATCGGTCAGGAACAAGCGTGCGCCCTCGCCACCGACGGCCTCGATCGTGCGGCCCCAGTGCTCGCCCCAGTAGGTCGGAGGCTCGCCATCCTTGGCCTTGTCACCATACGAATCGCCGTCGTAGGGCGCGAGCAAGGTCCGCTCGGGCAGCTCGGTGCCGAGCGCACGCGCCGCCAGCCAGGGGTAGTAGCGCTTCGGGCCGAGCACGACCTTGGCACCGGGCAGCTCGTTGTCGACGAACTCGCACGCGAGCTCTTGGAAGGGTGCGTAGTGCCACTGGAGCGCCCACACGTCTTCGCCATCGAAGAGCGCTACCTCGTCACGTGTCGCGAGCACGGCGGAGCCGCCGTTGTCCTGCCCGTCGGCTGCGATCCAGGCCGAGGTGTAGCCCTTCGCCGAGCGCGTCCAGACGATGAACTGGTCGCCAGCGACGGCCGCTGCGACGCCGACCTCGGCGCTCATGCCGGTCGCGATGTCGGCGCCAGCGACGACAGCCGGAGGCGATACGGCGGGCTCAGGGGCACCCGCGATATCCGCCGCCATCGTCGGCACGGGCGCGTTGGCCGGCGGCGTCGCGGGCGCCGCGTCAGGGGCGGACTTGCCGCCGCATGCGGCGAGCACGAGCCAAGGGATCAAAGTGGCGAGATGGCGTGCGTTCATGCCGGCACCATCCGGTCGGAGACGCGCAGCTGTCAAGGCGCCGAAGGGCTAGCCTTTGTCTGAGCTACTAGCGGGGGCAGGCTTCGGCGCCTCGGCCTTCGTCGCCTCGCTCTTCGTCGCCTCGGTCTTCGTCGCCTCGGTCTTGGGAGCCTCGGTCTTGGAAGCCGAGGTCGACTCCGAGGTCGACTCCGACTTCGACTCCTTCGCGGGTGCCTTGTAGTCGGTCGCGTACCAGCCGGAGCCCTTGAGCACGAAGCTCGTGCGGCTCATCACCCGCTGTAGCGCCTCGGCGCCGCAGGCCTCGCACACCTTGAGCGGCGGGTCGCTCATCTTCTGGATCGCCTCTTTCGGGGCTCCACAGGCCTCGCAGCGATATTCGTAGATCGGCATGTCGGTCCTTTAAACCAAGGCGGGCGCCGCCTCGGCCATCGTTTGCCGCGGCGGATTGAAGTAGCCAAAGCGCAACGCCGGGAACCGTGCCCGCAGCGCGCGCAACCAGGGCATGAGCCCCATCGGCTCGACCATGTGCCCCACCTGGGTCACCGCCGCGAGGTAGATCTCGGGGTCGATGTTGAGATTGCGCAGCTGCACCATGTCGATCTGCGCCTCTTCAATCCAGGCGCACAACGCATCGAACTCGGCCTGGGTGTCGGTCACACCGGGGAACACGAAGTAGTTCAGCATCACGTAGCCGCCACGCTCACGCACGACCCGCGCTGATTCACGCACGTCCTCGAAGCTGTAGCCGGTCGGCCGGTAGTACGCGTGATAGACGTTGGCGCGCGCGCTGTTGGTCGAGATACGCAGGCTGTCGAGGCCTGCGTCCATCATCTTCGCGATGACGTCGGGCTTGCTCGCGTTCGAGTTGAGGTTGACGATCCCCTTGGCGGTCGCCTGGCGGATGAGCCGCACCGATTGTTCGAGGTTGCGCCCCTGCATCAGCGGTTCGCCCTCGCAGCCCTGCCCGAACGACACGACCGCGCGCTCGCCCACCCGCTCGATGTGGCCGAGTGCGACATCCGCGAGCTCGCGCGGAGTCGGCGCAAAGTCGATGCGGTCGTGGGCCGCGGCCGGCGTCTCGTCCCCCGCCTTCGGTTGGAAGCTGATGCAGCCGACGCACAAGGCGTTGCACGTCGGGGCGGCCGGCATCGGCGCCTCGTGCCGGTCCAGGAAGTAGTTCTGCGCCGCGCGGCAGTGATAGGTCAGCGCGCAGCGCTCCATGTGCTTGACGAGCCGGTTGTCGGGCATCGCCAGGAGCCGCGCCGCGACCCGCTTCTCGATGTCTGCGATGTCGAAACGGAACGGGTCCTGACGGATGTCCTCGTCGACGCGGAGGGTCGCCGTGACCAGCTGGCCATCGCGGATCCCGACCGCCGAATACGCGAACAACGGCAGCGCGGGCGCATCCTCGGCCGACTCGTAAGCCGGCAACAGCAGCCGCAGATACGCCGGCGCGATGAAGCACGCGACCGCGGTCGTGCCCGGCTCGTCGAACACAATGACCTCGTCGGCCTCGCGATCGAAGCCCGCCGCCGAGCGCGCCGGCAGCGTGAACAGGTCACTGCCTTCAGGTAGCGGCCCGAGCTCGTCCGCCTCGAGCGGGCGCCAGCACTCGCCGTCCCAGCCGATCATCTCGAGCTCGGGATGCTCCATGACCTGCCCCTGCTCGTCGGCAAAGGCCATCATCGCGCGGCCTTTCGTAGCGCGCGAGGAAGTGGGCGACATGCGTTTGGTGAAGCGGGGTCCGTTCGACATCGGCGCGCACGTTACACACCCGCGCCCGCGGATCAAGCTCCGGCACCCGCCGTCCGTCAGCGCGACGGCCACACAGGCAGCGGCGGCAGCGACGGGTGCGAGCCCTTCAGGGACGTCTCGCTCTCGCGCTTCGTCGTGCCACGCCCCGCCCAGTTGGCGGCGATGCCGTCGCCTACGACGAACGGCAAGAGCAGGTTGCGATCACCGAGTTCGCCAAGGCCACCGAAGCCCCCGTCGATTTCGCCGTGCACGGTCGAGATGAAGCGCGCGCGTTCGGCGAAGCTGCCGGCCGGGATCCGCGGATCCTGGATCGTCAGGTAGAGTGCTGCGAGCTTGCCGGCGACGTGCACGACCTCGATGAAGCGGGCCTGGTGCGGGAAATCGATGCCGGACGCAGTGGTAATCTCCCAGTAGCCGGTCTCGCCGTTCGGTCCCGCGGCGCAGCGCTCGCCAGCGGCGTCGCGCTCGCTGCCATCGGGACAGATCGCGCGCACGCGGTTGCGATGGTTGTGCCCGGCGACGTGCGCGATGACCGCCGGCGACGACGCAAGGAGCTGGCGGAACTCGAGCGACGACATCGGGTCGACTGGCACCGGCGAGTAACGATCGACGAGCGCCGCGAGGTCCGGGATCGACTCGAGCAGGAAGGCGAGATCCTGGAGTTGCGACTGCAGCACGATCGCGTCCGAGGCCTGGTGGCTCAACACGATGACCCCGACGCCGTCGGCTTCGGCTTCGGCCAGCGCCGCCTTCAAGAAGGCGATCTGGTCGTACTCGGGGTCGCCGGCCTTGGCGGCGTCGAGCGCGCCATCCTTATATGGAGGTGCCAGGATCCCGTTGGAGCCGCCTTCATGCGGGCCGAGGTCGAGGCTGATGATGCGGATCGGAACGCCGGGCACCGGCTCATAGACGTAGAAGCCGCTGCAGTCGGTGTCGTTGACGGCGCTGTAGCCATGACCCGGCGGGTCGCCAGCGGCAGCATAGGTCTCGTGAATGAAGCCACAGACACCCATCGGCGCGCGCGCGGGATCGGCCGTCGTGGTGCCGGGAACGAGCGCCTTGAGCTCGGCCGGGCTGGTCATCATGGCGGGATTGAAGTCGTCGGGGTCGACGCGGAACGCCGATCGGATCGCATGCGGAAAGAGCGCTGCCTGCAGATTCGAGGTCGGCGAATAGGGAAACGCCAGGCCAAGCGGGGCGGCCAGCGCGTCGAGCTTGGCGCGCACGGCGGTATTGGTCGTGAGCTCCTCGACCAGGCCCACCGGGAAATTGCCTTCGATGTTCACGTCGTGATTGCCGATCGATGAGATCCAGGGCGTGCCGGGGCGGAAGCCACCCGCCAGGAAGGGGTCGAATGCGTCGTTGTCGGGGCCCGGCGTCGGGTCGTCGAGGGCGCCCGAGTCGCTCGACACGAGGCCACCGTTCAGGAGCGTATGCAGGTTGTGGAGCTCGTTCTTCTGGGTGTTCTCGACATGGTCGCCGGCGATCACGACGACATCGAAGAGGCGGTCGTCCTGGAAGCGATCGGCACTCCGAAAGAGGGCGTCATTGGCGTGCACGGCGAGCTCGCCCTGCGGTGTGTAGGCCGGCAGCTGCACGCCCGCGAGCGTGCGCCCGGCGTTCTTCACGACCTGGGCGGGGCTGTCTTGATCGACCAGCTGCGGGTCGGCCAGGATGAGCCCGAAGAGCAGCGAACGCGAGCCCGCCGGCAGCGCTCCCGGGGTCAGCGCGAGCGCGTCCGCGGGGGCGATCGCGAGCTGGTCACGGAGCAGATGCGGCTCACCCGGTTGGGCTTCGAGGATGCCGAAGTCCTCAACCGGGACGAGCAGGTCGCCGGCCTCGTCGACGTAGTGCCGTAGGCCGAAGCGCGGGCGCAACACCTCGACCAGGGTCGTCACGACGAGGTCGCCCTGGCCAACGTAGGACTCGTCGAAGCTCGGGTCGGGCGCGAGCAGGGTCTCGGCGTAGGTGACCTCGGGAAAGCCGGTGTCTGGCGCGGTCTCTGGGGTTGTGTCGATCGCTTCGGCGCTATCGGGCGTGTCGCGCGTGTCCGGCTCATTGGCGAGGTCGGCGAGGCTGTCGTCGCTATCCGGCGCGCCGTCTGGCGCGAGCCCGCTATCGAGTTGGCTGTCGGGCGCCAGCTCGACGGCAGCGACATCCAGCGCGGCATCGGGGCGGGCGTCGTCATCACTACACGCAGCAAGCGAAAGTACGGCGAAGACGAAGAGCGTTTTCATTCCGACGTGATAGCCGAAAACCTGCCGTCGGCGAAAGCCGTCCGCCCACGCCGCTTGACACGCCACGAAGCGTCGCGCCCACTCGCGCCGATGGTTTCCCCTTACCGCAAGCCTCTCGCGGCCTTCAGTCCAGGCTTCGGCATCCATGCGAAGACCTCGGTATCGCCTTGGGCTGCCTTGGCCAAGGCCATACGCCCGCTCATGATGGCGGCAGCCAAGCGGTTCGGGACGCTGACGAGCTTTCACGACCCGCGGCTGGATGCCCTTATCGGTGACCGCGCTCGTATCGCTTTGTTGGCCGCGGTCGACTTCGCGGCCAGGGTCGGCCTGCGGCGCAACTGTAAACCCGAGCCGGTCGCGACCCTGTTTCCCGAGCTCTCTTCGCGCCGTGTGCTGCACGTCGCGGCCGCGATTGAACGACACGACGTTATTCGCGTGTTCATACGGCGCAGTCGCTTCGTCTGGGGCGAAGCCTGGATCGAGCGCACGGTCGAGATCCGCGGGGCGCACCTGCTCGCGCGCTTACGCGGCACCCCAGTGCTCATGGTCGGATGGCATGCCGGTCTCAACCAGCTCTTGCCTGCGGCACTGGCACAGTGGGGTCGCGATGGTGTCATGCTGCTCCATGATCCAGGGCCGGTTACGCGGACGCATGGGCTCGAGCTGCTCGCGACCGTTGGTGGCGCCCAGAAGCGTGCGCTCAACCTTCTGCGCGCGGCGCAGGTGCTGCGGTCAGGAAAGGCCGCCCTGGTGCTCGCAGGTGTCGGGGAGCGTCCGCTTGCTGGTTCGAGCCCGACGCTGTCGTTCCTTGGACGCGAGGTCTACATCGCGCCGGGCATTGCCGTGCTTGCGCGCCTCTCGGGCGCGGCGCTCGTTCCAGCCGAAGGGCGACTCGAAGGCTCACGGCTCATCGTCGAGATCTTCGACCCACTCGAGACGGGCCCACATGACCACGACACCACGCGGACAATGGCGTCCTTCTTCGAACAGCGCATCTTGGCGGATCCCAGCTCACTCTGGCCGGGCGACCTGCGCCTCCTGGCAGCAGCACCGCATCTCGGCGGCCCCCAGACCGGGCATGCGCAGTCCGTCACCCGCCCGAGTCGATGAGCTGTTGCCGCAGCAGCACGTGGCGCAGCTTGCCATTCGCGGTCAGCGGGAGGGTGCGCGCCGGGACACACAAGACGCGTCCGGGCGTGACCCCGACCTCACTGCGTACAGCGGCCTGGATCGCGTCGACCAGGTTCTCAGGCGCGGATTCGTTGCGGACCTCGACCACCACCACGAGCTCTTCGGCCTGGGTGTTCGCGTTCGGCAGGCCGATCGCCGCGCTCAAGCGCACGCCCGGGATGCGGTCGACGACCTCTTCGACCTCGCGTGGCGCGATGAGGGCACCCGCTTGCTTCACCATTGCGCGCGTGCGGCCGAGCGCGAAGACGACCCCATCAGCGTCGACGTAGCCGGTGTCCCCTGTGCGCATCCAGCCGTCCGCGGTCAATGAGCTGCGATCGAAGCCGCTCTGTTCACTGCCGTCGCTTGGGATGTAGTAGCCCTCGAACAGATGCTCGCCGCGGACCTCGAGCTCGCCGACCTCCCCCGCCGGCACCATGACGCCGTCCGCTGTCACGCGCAGACTGAGCGCCGGCACCACCCGACCGCAACCGACATGGCCGCGCGCATCGACCCGCAACGGTTCGCCAACGACCGTCGCCGCCACCCCGAGCGTCGCCTCGGCGAGCCCGTACCCCGGTCTTATGACGCCAGGACATGCGAAGCGGGCCTCGAACCCGGCGATCGACGAGGCCCGCACCGGCTCACCGCCGTTGGTCGCAAAGCGCAGGCTGGAGAGATCGATGCCGTCGGGCGACACGGCGCGCGCCGCCAGCCGGTACGCGAAGTCGGGAGCGCTCGTGATGGTAGCCCGCTCGGCGGTGATCGTGCGCAGCCACAAACCGAGACTTGTGAGGGCCGGTGGCAGGAGGTGGGTATGCTGGCCATAAGAGACCGGCATGAACACGAAGCGCACGAGGCCGAGGTCGTGATGCAGCGGGAGCCAGCTCACGAGCACGTCGCGCTGTGACAGACTGAGCCGACCACCACTGCCTTCGTGCGACAGATAGATCGCCAACGCGCGATGTGAGATCGCGGCCGCGCGGGAGTCGCCCGAGGTCCCCGAGGTCAGTTGGAGAAATGCGAGGTCCGCGAGCGCCGGACGCAGCGCCCACGGGGCCGGGTCGTCGCCCCGCGCCTCTGGAAGCGAGGCCGCCAGCGCGCTGTCGACGAGCTTCGCGCGCACCTGCGCGACCCGGCGCGCAATCGCGGGCGCTGGCAGGCTCGGGTTCACGATCATCGGGATCGCGCGCAGTGATTGCGCCGCGAAGATCAGCGCGACGAGCTCGGGCGAGGTCGTCAACGCCAACGCGACCGGGTCACCGGGGCCGACACCATGCGCCACGAGCCCATGCGCAAAGCCGCGCACCGACGCGAGCAATGCCCCGAACGTGAGGTGCGTGACCTGACCGTCGCGATGGAAGCTGAATGCGCTCGCGTCGGGACGGTCACGCGCGTGGTCGAGCAAGTGGTCAAAGACGGTGTTCATGACCTGGCCCGGGCGCGCGTCACCTCGCTCGCCAAGGCGCCTATCGACAGCGCCGGCCCGGCGAGGATGGCCTCGAGCGGCAGCGGCAGCGCGAACGCATCGGCAACAGCAAGCAACAGCTCGACGAGCCGCACCGAGTCGTAGCCGAGGTCGCCCACCAGGTCGAGATCGCCAGTGAGCGTCGCCGGGTCGGGCCGGTTTGGAGCAAAGCGCGCCACCAACAATGTGGTCGCAGCCAGGTCGGGCGCATCGGATTGGCTCATGCTGCTCCTGTCAATGCCTTCAGTCCAGGCTTCGCCATCCTGCCGAAGGCCTCGCGGTTGACGGCTACGCTTCGGTGTCCGGTGGCGGCGCGGGTTTCGCAACGTCGTCTGGTACGAGCTCGCGCGGCAGGCCCGCTGCCAGGATGAAGTCCTCGGGCAGCGGTCGCTCGAAGCGCAGCGCGTGCCCACGTGGGTGCACGAAGCCGAGCACCGCGGCGTGCAGGCACAGCCGCTCGGCCCGCGGTCCGCCGTGCTCGTCGTCACCGATAATCGGCGCCCCGAGTGACTCCAGGTGGATCCGGATCTGATGCGTGCGGCCCGTGTGGAGCTGAACGCTGACGAGCGCTCGCTGGCTGGTGCTGGCACCGACCGGGGTGGCGAACTCGGACACGACCTGCACGACGCTCTTCGCGTGCTGACCACGCTCACCCGGAAGCGCCGCGCGCACGACCCTGCGCTCCTGGACGATCGCGACGTCGCATTCACCTTCGGCCGGAACGCCCAGCGTCACTGCGAAATACCGTCGCTCGATCGTATGGTTACGGAACTGCGGGGTCAGCGCCGCGGTCGCCTCGGGGTTGCGCCCCGCCACCATCACCCC
>Ga0335394_10006741_pt1 | contig 12957 bp, 10 predicted proteins | sample MAT03_FD_205741 | JGI IMG/M metagenome (GOLD analysis project Ga0335394, IMG submission 205741) | Freshwater microbial communities from Lake Fryxell liftoff mats and glacier meltwater in Antarctica - MAT-03 (spades assembly) (version 2) ...
TCGCACCGTTTCGATCAGATCACCGGCATCGCCGAGCTTTGTGCGGAGCCGCTGAATGTGCATGTCGACGGTGCGCGTCTGAATGTCGGGCGCCGCCTCCCACACCGTCTCCAGCAGATGGCCGCGTGCCTGCACACGTCCGCGGCGCTCGGCGAGTGTGATCAGCAGCTTGTACTCGGTTGGCGTGAGCTCCACCTCGTCGTTCTCGATGGCCACGCGGTGCGCCGCGCGATCGATGCGAATGGGGCCGATCTGCAGCAGGTCAGCCGGGGCATCGGAGGCGCCTGATGTGCGTCGGAGGATCGCACCCACCCGGAGCACCAGTTCCTGTGGGCTGAACGGCTTCGTCAGGTAGTCGTCGGCGCCCAGCGACAGACCGCGAATCCGATCCTGCTCTTCCTTGCGCGCGGTGAGCATCAGCACCGCGATGTGCCGCGTGCTCTCATCGGCGCGGATGTGCTCCAGCACGTCAAAGCCGCTCATGCCTGGCAGCATCAGGTCGAGCACCAGCAGTGACGGCCGTTCCTGCCGCGCAATGCTCAGCGCGTCGGTGCCGTTTGACGCCGTGGATACGCGGTAGTTGGTCTTGGCCAGGTGGTAGGCGACGAGTGCCACGATGTCTGGCTCGTCGTCGACAACAAGGATGCGTTCTTGCACGTGCAGCGCCGGACTCGTCATGCCGTATGGCCCTCGATCACTGTGGTCGGCGCATGCGCGCCGCTGGTGTGCGGGTGGTGTCGGCGCTCGTCCGCCACCATCGGAATATGTGGCGCGCCGCTGGATGCGATTCGCTGCCGAATCTTTGCCACGATCATTTCAATTGCCACTGTATTGTGTCCGCCACGGGGAACGATCACATCAGCCCAGCGCTTGCTCGGTTCGATGAACTGGAGGTGCATCGGCCGCACGGTGTTCACATACTGCTCAAGAATCTCGTCCAGCGGTCTGCCCCGCACGGCCATGTCACGCTTGATGCGTCGCACGAGGCGGATGTCGGCATCAGCATCGACGAACACCTTTACATCCAGTCGCTGCCGGACCCGTTCATCCGTAAACAGCAGAATCCCGTCCACGACCACCACATCGACCCCGGTGATACATACCGTTTCGCTCTTGCGAGAATGGACGGTGTAGTCGTACATCGGCTTCTCGATCGCCTCTCCGGTCGACATCGCATCGAGATGCTGAACGAACAGGTCGATATCGAAAGCGTCCGGATGGTCCCAGTTGACGTGGTGCAGCTCCTTCATCGACTTTCCGACGAAGTTGCGGTAGTACGAATCCATTTCAACGAACGCCACCGACGAGTCTGCGAGCGCCGCCGCCACGCGCCGTGCAACGGTTGTCTTGCCGGAGCCGGTCCCCCCGGCAATTCCGATCATCAGCGGGCGGTTCGGCAGGGCTCCTCCATCGTCACGAACGTATGGTGATTCGTGACAGTGTGATTATTCGTGATGGTTCGGTCACGAATCCGTATCGGCTTCCTGGGCGATCACCGAAGCTACCGTGCCAATCTACCCAGCCGTGACAGGGGGAGGTCCGCTGTCGGGGCGGTTCAGGGGGCACTAGCTTCCCTCAATGAAACTGATGCGAGTGCCCAGTTGGATTCTCGTGACGCTGGCGCTGTATTCCGCCACGGCACGCGGAGCCGTGGCGCAGCGCGGCTCCGAGACGCGGACTCTGCTCGTAGCGGCCACGACCGATGTCCACGGCAGGATCCGAGGCTGGGACTATTACGACCGCCGAGCCGATGGTGCGCACAGTCTGGCAGCGGCGGCGACGATTCTCGACTCCCTCCGTGGCGTGCACCCCGGAAACGTGATTGTCGTCGACGCCGGTGATTTCCTGCAGGGTAACCCGCTCGCCACCGTGGCCTCCCGCGCGCCGGCCGCGTCACCGCATCCGGTGATCGCCGCCATGAACGTCATGGGGTACGACGCGGCCGCGGTTGGCAACCACGAATTCAACTACGGGCTGCCATTGCTTCGGCGGGCGATGTCGCAGGCGCGTTTCCCCTTCCTGTCCGCGAACACACGTGCCGTCCGTCCGGCGGGGGCCTTCCGCGCCTTTACGCTCGTGCAACGAGGCGACCTCACGGTCGGTATCGTCGGAGCGACCACGCCGGGCGTGATGGTCTGGGATCGCGACAATGTGCGTGGCAAGTTGACGGTCTCCGATGTGGTGCCGGCACTGCAGCGCGCCGCTGCCGCCGCGCGCCGTGCCGGAGCATCGGTCGTTGTGGCGGTCGTTCACACCGGGCTGAATGGACCGGCGAGCTACGACACCGTGAGTACCGGTTTGCCAAGTGAGAATGTGGTTGCACGGCTCCCGCGCGAAGTCCCGGGTCTCGACCTGATCGTGTATGGACACTCGCATCGTGAAATGGTCGACACCGTGGTGGACGGCGTGCGCCTGATGCAGCCACGCAATTACGCCGCATCGGTGGCCGTGGCCACGCTCACGTTGGAGCGAGTGCATGGTCGATGGACCGTCAGGTCGACAGCGGCGACATCGGTGGCTGTCGCTGGTCACGCGGAAGCGGCGGCGGTGCTGCGTGCCACTGAGTCGTCGCACCGCGCCGCGATCGCGTATGTGGCGGAGTCGATTGGTGTGACGTCGGTTGCATGGCGCGGTGATGTTGCGCGCGCCGTGGATACGCCGCTCACCGATCTGGTGGGTGAGGTCATGAAACGCGCATCGGGAGCGCAGCTGGCGGCCAGCCCGGCGTTCTCATTGGATGCGCGCATCGACAGCGGTGCCATTACGGTCGCCGAAATCGCCAAACTCTATCCGTACGAGAATACGCTGCGTGCGGTACGGATCAGCGGCAGCCAGCTGCGGGCATTCCTGGAGCATAGTGCGCGATATTGGAAATCGTGGAGGCCCGGAGTGGAGGGATCGTTGGTCGATCCAGCGGTCCCGGGATTCAACTTCGACATGGTCGTTGGCGCCGAGTACACGATGGATCTCAGCAAGCCGGTCGGCGAGCGGATCACGTCGCTGAACGTGAATGGCCATCCCGTCGCGGATCGCGATTCATTTTCCATCGCGCTCAGCAGCTATCGGCAGACGGGTGGCGGCGGCTATGCCATGCTCGCCGGTGCGCCCGTCGTGTATGAATCGAAGGACGATGTTCGCGACCTGATCATTGATGCCGTCCGCAGGGCGGGTCGCCTGGATCCGCAGGCGTGGGCTTCGGTCAACTGGAAGATTCTGCCGGTGGCCGCAGAAGCGGCGGCGATCGCGTCGTTTGCCGTCGTACCGCGTGTTGCCCCAGATGCGTCGAAGAACGCCGCGCCGCTGCTCCGTGTCATCGGTCTCAACGATTTTCACGGTGCGTTCGAGGCGCGTGTCAACAGTCGCGGGCAGTCGCTCGGCGGCGCTGGTGCGCTTACCGGTGCCATTCGTCGCGCGGAACGGGAGTGCGTTGCTCCCGGGTGCTACTCCATCATCGTTGATGGCGGCGATGAGTTTCAAGGCACACCGGCGTCGAATCTGGCGTACGGACGGACGGTCGTGACGCTCTTTGATTCGATCGGCGTCGCTGCCGCGGCACTCGGGAATCACGAATTCGACTACGGGCAGGATACGCTGCGAGCGCGTATCCGGCAGGCATCGTATCCGATTCTGTCGGCGAATCTGCGCGACACGCTGGGTGCGGTCCCATCGTGGATTCGCGAAGATGTACTGGTTCGGCGGGGGCCGTTCACGATCGGTATCATCGGCGTCAGCACGATTGAGACGCCAAGGACCACACGTGCGATCAATGTCACCGACCTTCGCTTCATCGATCCGGCGCCGGTGGTCAGCACCCGCGCGGCGGCACTCCGCGGTGCGGGGGCGAATGTGATCGTGGTGGTTGGGCATGTCGGCGGATTCTGCCCTGCCGACGCGGAGTGCAGCGGTGAAGTCTTTGATCTCGTCAATCGGCTGACGACACCGGTGGATGTCATGGTCAGCGGTCATTCGCACAGCCTGTTGAATACGCGCCTGCGCGGCGTCCCGATTGTGCAGGCGCGTTCGCGTGGCGAAGCGATCGGCGTGGTGGACATCGCGGTTGGTGACACCACCGGTCGTCGGACAGGCGACATCAACAGCTCCCGCGTCGTACGCGCCGAGGTGCGTGATGTCGTCTCCGATTCGATTCCGGCAGACTCCCAGGCGGTACGGATCGCGGCTGCGGCCGTCAGCGCGGTGGCGAAGATCATTGCGCAGCCGGTTGGACGGATTCTGGCAGACATGCGTCGCGACGGCTCGCAGTACGCCCTCGGCAACCTGATTGCGGATTCCATGAGAGAGGCGGCCGCGAGCGATATCGCAGTGATGAACAACGGCGGCGTGCGCGCCAACCTTCTGGCGGGTGACGCAAGCTTTGGCCGGGTATACGAAGTGCAGCCGTTTGGGAACACGCTGTACACACTCCGTGTGCGCGGCGACGATCTGCGCCGCTACCTGAGTCGACTGGTCGCTGGCAGTACGCTGCGGGCGCATATCAGTGGCGCGGTGCTGACCTACGATCCGACCCGTCCCGCTGACGATCGACTGGTCGATGCTCGCATTGGTGGCCGCGCCTTGGATCCGGCCCGTGTCTATACGCTGACCATGAACGATTTCATGGTGACAGGAGGTGATGGCCTGGGCCTTGCCGGTATCGCGTTACAGACCACGCCGAACAACGTGATCGACCTCGACGCACTGATCGCATACATCCGGGCGCGACCGCAGGGCGTCGCTCCAACCGCGCTCGATCGCATCGTGACGACCGCGCCGTAACTCTTTTCAGATGACAATGACCTCTGTTCGTGTGTTCGTGAATGCCAAGGGCTACGATGTGCCCGTCGCCGCCACTGCGTTGGATGCCGTGCGAACGGCCGATGTGACAGAAGCGGAAGCGGTTGCGAGCGGCACGCGCCAGATCACCGACAGTCGCGGGTTGCCGGTGCCTCCGGAGACTCCGGTGTACGCCGGCGTGATTTACCGCGTGGTACAAAACCGTTTGCGTGATGCGGAGAGCGCCTCGTGAGCCCAGCGCTGGTGGCCTCGGACCGGTCACTCCTTCGTCGCCTGCCAAAGGCCGAGCTGCACTGTCACCTCGATGGCTCGGTACGGCCGGAGACGATGATCGAGCTGGCGAAGGAGTACCGCGTGTCGCTGCCACGGGACGACGCCGACGCCCTGCGCGAGTACATGCGCGTTGACGATGCACGAAACCTCGATGACTATCTGATGCGCTTTGACACCACGCTGTCGGTGATGCAGACCGAAGAGGCGCTGGAGCGTATCGCGTACGAGTTGGCGATCGATGTGGCGGCTGAGGGGGTGCAGTACCTCGAGATGCGGTATGCACCGCCGCTCAACACGTTGCAGGGGCTGTCACTGCAGCAGGCCGTGGAGGCACCGCTTCGCGGCATCGCCAAGGCTGAGCGAGAGGCCGCGGTCACGGCTCGTGTCATCGTGTGCAGTCTGCGCCACTACGATCCCGCAGTCTCGCTTGAACTGGCGCGCCTGGCGGTGGAGTACAAGGATCGCGGTGTCGTTGGTTTCGATCTGGCTGGCGGCGAGCTCGGGAATCCGGCGTCGCGACACGCTGCCGCCTTCCTGTACTGTGCGGAACATGCGCTGCCGTGTACCTGCCACGCCGGCGAGGGTGATGGCCCGGACTCGATTCGGCAGGCGGTGCACGACTGTCATGCGCATCGGATCGGTCACGCGACACGGCTGCTGGAGGATCCAGCGCTGGCGGAGGAAATTCATGAGCGCGGCATTGCTCTCGAGTTGTGCCTGACCAGCAACGTCCAGACGCGCGCCACCGAGCGCTACGACACGCATCCGCTCAGACAGCTTCTGGCGCGCGGAATGAATGTCTGCCTGAACACCGACAATCGCCTGATGTCGGGGACGACGCTGGTGGACGAGTATCATCACGCTGCGACGAAGTGTGATTGCACGTTCGATGAACTCGCGGGGATGGCGCTCGATGGTTTTCGCAGCAGCTTTCTGCCGGAGAGTGAGAAGCAGGCGATGGTTCTGCGCGTGGAGCGGGAGATCGCTGCCATTCGATCGGGCCAGTCGGACATGACGGTCCCTTCAGTCGGTGCACCTCGATGACACAGGCTCGAGTGCGCGAGATCGAGCGCGCAGCGGATGAGGCCGAACTTCGTGAGAGGTACGGCGCGGCGGGCGCGGACGCTGCTGCTGCCGTGGTGCGGCGTGTCGCCGGCCGGGCGATTCCAGACCCGGTGGCGGCGATCGTGCTTGGCTCGGGATTGGGAGGGCTTGCGAATGAAATCACTGGCGCGATTCGCATTCCTTTTCACGATATCCCGGGCTTTCCGTCGGCAACGGTTGCGGGTCATTCCGGCACCTTGATCATCGGGCACCTCGCTGGCCGGCCTGTCATCTGTCTCGCCGGTCGCTTTCATCTGTACGAGGCGCATCCAGCGGCGGTCGCGGTGTTCCCGGTGCGCGTCGTGCACGCGCTTGGGGCGCGAACGCTGGTCGTGTCCAACGCGGCAGGTGGAGTGCGTCGCAGCTTCGCGCCTGGCACGCTGATGCGGATCGACGACCACATCAACCTGATGAATCGCCACCCGTTGGTGGGGCCGCTCCAGTCAGGGGAGGTGCGCTTCCCCGATATGTCGGCACCGTACGATCGCGCACTCGCCGCCAAACTCGATGCCACAGCGCACGCAATGGGGCTGCGACTCGATGTTGGCGTCTACTGCGGCCTGCTCGGCCCCACGTATGAAACGCCCGCAGAAGTGCGGATGCTCGAGAAGCTCGGCGTCGATGCGGTGGGCATGAGCACGGTGCCGGAAGTCATCATGGCCCGCGCGCTGGGAATGAAGTGCGTTGGTGTCAGTCTCATCACCAACGCTGCAGCAGGGTATACCGCCGGTGTATTGAACCACGAAGAGGTTCTTGACTCGGCGAAGGAGGCGGCGGATCGATTCCAGACGCTGATCTCGTCGTTCGTGCAATCCCTGTAATCAAAGGGGTACGTCACCGTCCCGGCTTCGGGGTCTGCGGGAGCGACCGCAGGCGTGCCTTGAATGCCTGAAAGCCCGGTGTGTCGCGCGTCTTGCCGGACAGTGAAGCTTCAGGCAGGGCCGCGATCTGGCGTCGTGTCGCGGCGATGCGATCTTCCTCGATCGGGTGAGTGGCCAGAAAGCTGGCACTTCCTCCCCCTTTGTTGTTGCGCTCGGCGAGCATGATCTCGAACATCTCGGGAAGCCCGCGCGGGTCAAGGCCTGCACGCATCACGTATTGGAGACCGTACTGATCGGCTTCGTTCTCATCGCCACGACTGAATTTGGCCATGATGGCAGTTGCGCCGAGGTTCAGCAGATCGCCACCGCCGTTCTGACAGAAGGTAGGTTGCAGAATGCACGCGAGCGTTGCTCCGATGCCAACCTTCTGCCCCTTCTCCATCTGTTTCACGGAATGGCGTTGGGTGACGTGGGCGATCTCGTGACCCACCACGCCAGCCAGCTGCGAGAGGGTCTGTGCGCGGAGGATCAGCCCCTTGTTCACGTAGATGTAGCCGCCCGGCACGGCGAAGGCGTTGATGTCGGGGTCGTCGACAATCGAGAAGCGCCAGTTGCGACCCTGATCATCCACGAGCACAGCGAGCGAATCGCCGAGCCGATTCATGTAGGCCAGCGCTTCCGGGTCGCGCACGAGGGGAAGCTGCGCATTAATCTGCTGCGCGTAGTTGGCCCCCATCTCCGCCTCCTGCTGTGGCGAAATGCTGGCACAGCCCGAGGAAGTGAGGAAAACCCCTGCGATGGCGAGCGGCGCGAGCCGCAGAAACCGAGTGTTGCTCATTGCGACGATCCCCTTTACCGGACTGAGAGCCTGACGTGAGTTTGCTGACCGTAGCCCGTGATCTGCAGCGTCGCAAGGCACGCGAGCGGAGTGGACAATTCGTTGCTGAAGGTGTGCGAACCGTCGAGGAGCTCCTCAGCAGCCCGCTGATGATCCTCGGGCTTTTATACGCATCGAGTGCACAAACCGAGCCACGTATCAGGGTCCTCATCGAACGCGCCGCCACGGCCCGCGTCCCCCTCACCGAAGTCAGTGACGCCGAGTTCGATTCGGCGGCGGGGACCGAGGCGCCGCAGGGGGTTCTGGCGGTCGCTGAAACCCCTGTCTGGACGCTCGAGACCGTCGCCGCCGCCGGAACTCTTCGTCTCCTCGTCCTCGACGGGGTACAGGATCCCGGCAACGTGGGGACGATCCTTCGCACGGCGGCGGCTTTCTCGGTGACAGCCACCATCACACTTCCCGGAACAGTTGACCTTTGGAACGCCAAGGTCGTCCGTAGTGCGATGGGCAGTCACTTCATCCACCCAACCCTTCACTCTACCGTGGCAGAGCTGGCGGCGTTCCTCAGTGCGCGGGCCGTTCCCCTTTGGGGCGCCGATGCGGCGGGCACGCCGTTGTCGGATATCGCCGTACCACCGCAATGGGCGGTGGCGGTGGGTAATGAAGGGGCGGGCCTCTCACCAGCGATGACCGCTCTGGTCGCCGAGACGGTGGCGCTCCCGACCAGTCCAGCCGTCGAGTCACTGAATGTGGCTGTGGCGACCGGCATTCTTCTGTACGCCTTTCGCTGACCTTCCGTGGATCCGACTCTGTTCATCATCGCCGCATACGGGCTGTTTGGAGCGTGCTTCGGCTCGTTCCTCAATGTGTGCGTTTCGCGTTGGCCGGCGGGGCTGTCCGTCGTTCGGCCAGCGAGTAGGTGCCCCAAGTGCGAGCGTCAGATTCGCTGGCATGAGAACGTGCCGGTGGTCGGGTGGCTTCGCCTCGGCGGAAGGTGTGCGGGCTGCGCGTTGCCGATCTCGATCGAGTATCCGTTGGTCGAGGTCGCAGTGGCCCTGCTCTGGGCCGGCGCTGCGGCGCTCGGGGGTGGCGGGCTGGACTCACTGCGCCTGGCCACGTTTGCCACGATCATGCTCGGCATCACGCTGACCGACGCAAAGCACTACGTGATTCCCGATGGGTTCACGGTGTTCGGATTCCTGTTCGTGCTTGCCACGAGTGTGATCGCGTTCTTCAATGGAACGGTGGAGCCGTGGTTCGCGACGCCGGTGGATGCGATATATGGGGCCTGCGCCGGCGCCGGCTTGATCGCGATCATCGGCTGGCTTGGTGAGGTGGCGCTGAAGAAGGAGGCGATGGGCTTTGGAGATGCAACGCTGATGGCTGTCGTCGGTGCGGCGCTCGGGCCAACGCGCGCGATCGTGACCGTGTTCGTCGCCGCCGCAATCGGCGCCGCAGCATTCCTGTGTGTTGTTTATCCCATCGCATACGTGCGTGCGAAGAGTGCCGGGCGCGAGTTTGAACCTCCGATGGTGCCGTTTGGCGTGTTCCTGGCGCCGGCTGCAGTTGGAATGCTCCTCGGCGGGCAGGCACTGCTCGTGTGGGGTAATACTTTCCTCGGAGTCTCGCAGCCTTGAGCGCTCGCTCGTCCCTCAGATCAATCTCCCGTGCGCCGTTCCATCTTCGCCGTCCTGTATGCGATCATCGCCGTTGCCTGTGACCGCAAACCGCTGCCAAAGGCTGGCGATCTGCAGGGCGAAGTCACGGTCTTGGTGCCCAAAGTCGAGCAGTCTGCAGGGCTCAAGTTCAAGACGCCTCCAAAGGTCGCGTCGCAAACGTCGGCGCAGGTTCAGGCCTTTCTCATCGCGCAGTTTGCGCGCCCCTCCGTCCGGCGCGATCTCGACTTCAAGATCGGGGTCTGGAAGCGACTCGGTGTCGTCGCCGATTCCGTCGATGTGGTGGCGCTGCTCACCCGCCTCCTGAGCGAGCAGGTGGTTGGGTTCTACGATCCGAAGAGCAAGACGCTGTACGTGGTGGAAGGGCGCCCCGGTGTGGAGCGCGAGACGGTCATCCGGCACGAACTCACGCATGCGCTGCAAGATCAGTATGTGAATCTGGACTCGATCCAGAACGTCGTCGGTGAAGACGACCGCGTTGAAGCGGCGCAGGCCGTCCTGGAAGGCCACGCGACCGTGATCATGATCGGCAACGCGGCGCGGACGATTGCGTGGGACAAGGCGCGCGAGAGTATTCGCGACGCGCGGGCAGCGAGCCCGCTCTTCGCGGCGGCGCCGGCCTTCATCGCCGAAGGGCTGCTGTTCCCGTACCTCGGTGGTGCGGAGTTCGTTCGCACGGCGATGGGCGATGGCGTGAGCAGCGCCGCACTGCTTCGCGATATTCCCACGAGTACCTCACAGATCCTGCACAGGGAGCGATGGGGTGCGTCGGGCAATGCCGCCGAGTCGGTGCGCATCACACCCGCGGCGGGAGCGACAGTCCGGTATGACAACAGCTTCGGTGAGTTTGAAACGCGGCTGTTGTTGGCCGATCTCACCGGCGATGTCGGTCGCGCCGTTGCGGCGGCGCGCGGCATGGACGGCGATCGGTACGCCGTTGTCGCTGTACGAGGCGGCGAGGGCCTGCTGTGGGCGAGTGTCTGGGATACGCCGCTGGATGCGGAGGAGTTCGCCGAAGCGCTCGCCAGTGCAATCGCAAAGCGGTATGCGTCCAGCGTAGTCTCGGCCAATGGCGGGCGCGAGATCCGGGCGGCAGGGCGTCGGGTCACGATTCGGTCCGAGAAGTCGGGCGAGCGCGACCTTGTCGTGATGGAGGATCTGCCGGCGTCGGGAACGGGGTCAGCGGTTGGTTCGATCGCACTGAGCCCAGGCGCGCGATAACCCGTTCGAACGTCAAGCCGTGGTGCTGACGAGACTTCGTGGACGAAATCCAACAGGCGAACTGTTCCGTGATTCTCGGCGTTTTACAGGAATCGCGCGCCTGAAGCCTACGGCGCGCCCTCGAATCCCCCATATTTCTCAGCATGACTGCTCCAACGAACGAACTACTTGCCCGGGTCGAAGTCCTGTCGGATCTCGAACCGCTCGTAAACGAGTTGATGGTGTCTCACGAGTCGAAGCGTGTGCTCTGGTATCCCAGTGAGCTGCTCGCTCCCCCGCCGGACACCGATCCTGATGTTTACGTAAAGCAGCTGCGCGAGCGGAGCAAGGGGATTTCAACTCCCGCCCGCGTCGCTCTCGCGCTGAACCTGCTCACCGAAGAGGGGCTGCCACACTTTCATCGGCTGCTGGCCGTTTATCTCGGGAGCGATTCCTTCTGGTCGCGCTGGACCAACCTCTGGACGGCGGAAGAGGATCGGCACGGCGCGGTGCTGCACGACTACATGCACGACAGCCGAATCCTCGACAATCCAGTGTTGGAACGGATGCAGTTCGACTACATCAAGGCTGGATTCGAGCCGGTGTGGGACAAGGATCCGTATCGGGTATTCGTGTATACATCGCTGCAGGAACGCGCGACGCAGGTGAGCCACGCCAACACGGGTAAGCTCGCCGGCGAGAATGAGCCGCTCATCGGAGAGGTGTTGTCCAACGTCGCCAAGGAAGAGGCGCGTCACTACACGTTCTACCGTGCGATCTTCAAGGCGGTGATGGAGCGCGATCCGAATCGGGCCATGATGTCGGCTGCCGAGATCATGCCGTCAATCGAGATGCCGGGCGTCGCCATGCCGCACTTCCGCGACATGGCTGACGTGGTGCGTCGCGCCGGGATCTACGGTCCGCGCGACTACCTCAAGATCGTCGAGGAGCTGATCCGCTTCTGGGCGATCGAGGCGGTGACGGGGCTGGACGACATGGGGCGCAAGGCGCAGGAGAAGATCATGGCCGTGCCGGCCCGCCTGCTGCGTGTGGCTGATATGATGGAAACCCGGAGCAGGGCCAAGACCTTCTCGTTCGATGTGGCGTTCGCGCACGAATTTGCGATGGAGTAGCTGACGCAATCGTCGATGCACGATTCCACGTTGAGCGGCGCGCGCCCCGTCCGGATTCAATCAGGGCAGGGCGCGAATTGCTTGCGAGATGAAGAAGGTGCCGACGCCGATGACGGCACCGAGTGCGAAACCGAACTTGATGATCAGGTTGAGTTCGCGCTGCGTCACTCCACGCACAATCTCTTCCACGCGCTCGGTGCTGAACTCGTTCACCTTGCGTTCGATCAGTGCCGGCACGTCGAACTTCTGCACCAGCGCGGGCAGCGACACCACGATCCAGTCCCAGATCGCCGGCGCCAGTACCGCGGCGAGCCGCTGGTTGGCGTGCGCCGGTAGCCACCGTGCGGGGCGGCCGATCGGCGCGTCGAGCGCCCCCTGCACCACGCGCACTGCGGTGTCGCGCACGAACTGCTGCGTCGCTTCACCGCGCAGCCCCTCCAGCACCCAGCCGGCAATGGTCTCGTCGCTCACGCCGGCCAGCAGGTCGTTCAGACGACGGTGTGCCATGCCCTCGAACGCCGCCTCGATCTTGTCGGCCACGAACGCCTGCGTGGACTCGGCGCGCAGCAGACGCAGCGCACCGTTGGACAGCCCCTCGGAGAGCGCCGTGACGCGAGCAGCATCGGCCGCGCCGACGATCTCCTTCAGCGGCTTCCGCAGCAGCGACTCCACACCATCGCGGACCGCCCGCGTGACCTGCTCGCGGATGGCAGGCTCGCGCAGCAGCGACGACAGTTCGTCCACACCCTCGCCCCCGAGTGCATCGAGCGCTTTTTCCAGAGCGCGCTCAGTCACGAGGAAGCGCGCCAGCACCCGTTCGTGGAAGCGCAGCTCGGTCACGAACTTCGACATCACCCCCTGCAATGTGCGCTTCACCCGCTCGCGACTCTCACCCTGCGAGAGCCAGGTGCCGAGCCGGTCCACCGCCACCGGGATGTAGGCCTCGACCGCCTTGTCGAGCATTGCACTCAGCTCGGCAGGCATCGCCTTCAAAAGTGGGTCGTCGCGGGTCAGCAGCGATTCGGCCTGCGCGCGCACGCTGCCAGCCACCGCCGCTGCGACCGTATCGCTGTGCGAGAGTGTGAGTGCCAGCGCACGCCCCTGGTCCATCAAAGCTGCGC
>Ga0335394_10006744_pt1 | contig 12954 bp, 9 predicted proteins | sample MAT03_FD_205741 | JGI IMG/M metagenome (GOLD analysis project Ga0335394, IMG submission 205741) | Freshwater microbial communities from Lake Fryxell liftoff mats and glacier meltwater in Antarctica - MAT-03 (spades assembly) (version 2) ...
TTGGAAACAAACAGACCAACCGTGCTCAATAAATCATAGGCTGGAGCGTTGCTACTGGCCAGAGCACGGGCACTAGCGAAGGTACCACCGTTTGAGCCGGTGAAATAAACCGTGCCGTAGTTGACGTTACCGGGCGAGGGGGCAATACCAGACGTATAATAGATGCTGAATTCCTGATTATAGCGGGCATTGACTGAAGTAACAGTCGGTGCATTACCACCGTTGAAGTCCCAGCCACCGATGGTGGTAAGATCTCCGACGTTACGGTTAGCGATTTGGGCGAAAAGGCCCGTCGAGGAAGCGGCCATAAGGCCGGCGATGAGAATTAACTTTTTCATAGATGTGATGTTTTTTGATTTTTTATTTAGCCAACGACGGAGAGTGGTTTAGACCCCCTGCCAAAGGCAGAAGTTGTTTTTTGCTTACTTGATGATCAGCTGATAGGCGTCAGCTGCAGTCCAGTCGGCCGTCCAGAGGGTGGCTTCGTTAGCGTCAAACGCGCCACGATAGGAAACGGGTTGGATCGCAGCGTTGGCTCCGAAGACATCGTCATCCTGCACGGCATTGCCGGCGGAAGAAGCGCGGGGATCGAAGAGGAGACCGGAGGTCAAAGCGCCAACTGGCACAGCCGAACCGAAACCAGGATTGACGTTGAACGAATTCTGGAACTTGACATCGCTGAGCTTGGCGCGGGCGATGGTGTTCGAAAGACTGCCATTCTGCACGAAGCCGTTCACCGTGGTGAGAGTGGCTGTGGTGTCGAAGAACGTGATGCCCTTGAAGTAGGAAACTTCTTTGTCCAGCAGGTTGACCGTGGACATGCTGCCGGCAGAACGATTGTCGAATTCGATCGGGCCAGTGGTGCCTTGGATCGAGGGATTAACGACGATCGAGTTGACGAAGCGGGGAGCCGCTTGGTCACGGATGTGCATGCCGCTCGGAGTGATGTTGGTGCCGCCGTTGTTGCCGATCAGAGTGGCGTTGGCCACGGTGAACTGAGCAACAGGGAGCAGGGAAGCTGTGACCGGACCGGAAGCCGCGAAGGAGACACCGTTGATGCTCGTCTCGGTCTCGTAGCTGCCGTCCCATTCGCAAAGCTTGTCGGACAGCTGGGAGTTGATCACGAGGGCGAACTGGATCGTGCCAGTGTAGCCGACATCGAGATCGAGGCCGTCGTCCTGCTGGGCTACCACAACCACGTGATCGAGATTGACGCTACCGCCGAAGATTTCGATGCCGTCGTCGGTGTTGCCCCAGACTTCGATGTGATGGATCGTGGTGCCACGACCGACAGCGCCAAGGGTAAGACCGTTGATCTCGTTAGCGGTGGCGATATTCGCACCACCGTGGCGGAGCGAGAGGTAGGCCAGCACGCCGGAATTATCTTCCGTAGCGAAGCCACCGAAACGATCGATCCCGAGGGTAACGGCATCACCGGCGGGAACGCCTTCGATTTCAAAACGGTCGTCCGTGGCGACCGTGTTCAGTCCGTCAATATCGAAGAGCTGCTGGGTAGCAGTGGCAGGCAGACGGTCAGCATTGGTCAAGGCATTGCCGAGAACTATCAAACCACCCCAAAGACCGGCGTTGGAGGGGGCCTTGGGGGTTTGCAGCACACCATTAACGTAGGGCTTATCCCAGAAGTTTTGGACATTGGCACCGCTAGCGCGAGCACCAGGGTTGCCTGCGTTGTTGAGCGCAGCAGTGGTGAACACGATGGGAGCGGAAGAACTGCCGGCAGCAAGCAACTTGGCGCCGCGGGCGATGAAGAGGGAGCCGGCATCAAATGGGGCACCAGAGCGGGGTTGGCCGCGAACGACAGAACCCTCAGGAATGAAGAGATGTCCATTGGTGATGAAAACATTGTCTTCCATGATCATTGGCTCGTTGACGTCGTCGTTTGGCCAGGTCCAGAGAGCTGGGGCCGTGGAAGTCGCATCAAGCAAGGAACCGCCGAGCGCAGCTTCGAAAGCAGCGGCGCTTGGATAGGTGGTGGTGACGCCAGCGCTGCGAATGCTGCGGGCCCCGAGATTGATGATCGTGGTCAAATCGCCATCACTGGCGTTGCCGATATAATGGGGAGCCGCATAGGCGGCCATCGAAAGGGCAAGCGAAGCAAGCCCGGCTAACATGATTTTCTTATTCATTGGTATTGACTCCAAGGAGGACTGACATTTCTAACGTTTGTTTGTGATTCGCCTGCGGAACCTTGCCCAATCGGGCAAATTTCCACCGGCGGTTCGATTGTTCCGGCGAAGTGATTTTCGCCGGAACATTTTTTTTAACCCCGGAACAAGCAGCGCGACTTTCTAAAATGATTGGAAGGTGCATGCGGACGGAACAGGGGAGAAAGGAGTAGGATAGCGGACGATTGTGTCGGCTTAAGGAAACTTGAGTGACAGTTCTGGAACGATTCGGTGACGGCGTGCGTGACGCGCGGGTGACGAAAAATTCGCTCCCGTGGAGATGACGTGTCAGCCGGGGGAATTTCTCGCAGGAGGAGCCCGAGTAGAAAACGCCGCGTTCGATCTGCACGCGGACCAAATCCAAAACTGGTGTCAGATCAAAATTCATAGGAAGCGGAGACGGAGTAACTGCGACCGTCGCGGTAACGCCGGAAAATAATTTCCTCAGTGGTATTGGCCGGATCGGCCACCAGTTTCCGTTCGGGATTGTTTAGATTCTTACCTGACAAACGGACCACCCATTTGCGTCCGAGGTACTGACTCAGGGAGAGATCGAACCGGCTGTAGGACGCTACGTAGGTATCCCAGGATAAATTATTGACCTTCTGCAGCACATCACTGATCGCAAACCAGGAGGCCGTGGCCGAAAAACCTGAGCTCTTGTGATCGAAGGTGATGTAGGAGTTGGCGATCCACTTGGGTTGGTCGTAGAGGTTGCGCGTGTCCTTAATCCCGGGGGATTCAATCTGGCTTGATTCAAAGCTGGCATCGCGAGCAACCTCCGCTTCGAGCAGTGTGAAATTGCCGCCCACGGAAAACCATTCACCCACGCCACCCAAGAAACCGAGATTCTTGGCGGCCTCCATTTCCATGCCGCGAAGATCGGCATCGTTGGAATTGTTGATGAATGAGGAAATCGGCCCAACGTTGTTCATATTAAAACTGACCCGCTCGATGGGCCGGCTAATCTTTTTCTTGAAAACGCTGAGCGCGACAAGATCCCGGCTTTTCGGGAAGAAATATTCCACGCGGAAATCGTAATTCGTCACGTCGGACGTCTGGAGACCGAAATTGCCATGGACATACTCGTCGGCGACGCGATCAGCCGTGAAGTAGGAACCGACTTCGCGGAAGGAAGGCCGGGCGGTGGTCTTGGACCACGCCAGCCGCAGCGTGAGCGGCTTGATCGGTGAATAAGCCAAGGCGACTGCGGGCAGGTATTTTTTTTCGTCGATATTCCCTCGGTAAACGGTCTTGGGATTTGCTGTATTGGGGTAGAGAGGTAGCTGCTGAACCCGGCGAAAATCGTCGTAGAATCCGCCACTTCCCAGAGTGCCCAACAAGCCGAAACCTTCCGTGGTCAATTGATAATCCTCCAACCGGACGCCCATCAGCAGATCGAGTTTATGAAGGCCCGGCCGTTCCTTAGCGAGGGGAAGATCCAGTGAAAGATACGATGCGTTTATCTTTCGTTCACCGCTGGCGAACGGCGGTATTACTGAACCGCTATAGGAATCGATCCGTTCCGAGGGGTTGGTGGTGTAGGTTCGCAACCCCCGGACCAATTCTTCGCGGGTCTGGCCCACGATCTGCCCGCCCTGCAAATATAAAGTGCCCTCGACGTAATCGCGATCCGTCCGATCAGCATAAAAACCCACGCGGAGCACCGTGTCGTAGAGCGGGCCCAGATCGAATTTATACTCGGCATCCAGCCGGCCGATCTTGGACTTCTCCTGGGTATCGCGCCAGTAACGGGTATATCGATCAATCCCGGCACCAAAACTGGCGGAATAAGGATTAGGGCTGTTCGGATCATAGGTATAGGGAAAAAGCAGATATTCCGGCTCCTGCTGACGGGCTGCGACCTTCGCCAGATCCCAGTTCAATTTGAAACTCTTAAGCTCATTGAACAGGTGCTCACCGCTGGCATGGAGGTTGGTCAGACTGCGCTGGCGATAATAAATTTCCATGGCATCAGTGGTCCGTTGCTCTTGGACCCCAGCTACATCTTCAAGGGCCAGCTTTCCGCTGCGATAACTCTCGAAATCAGCCAAGGGGGTCGCAGAAAAGGCGATGCCGTCGGTAGTCTGAGCGTGAGTATCGAGGCCCAGTTGGCTCCAAAAATAACTCAAGGCCACTTGGTGCTGGTCATTGAAGGCAAAGCCCAATGTACCCAATAACCCAAACCGTGACTCCAGCTCGGATTCGACGTAATTTTCGGCATTGAAAGAGTAGGTGCCGGTGTTCGCATTGCCTCGGGCGGCACCGGTATTCGTGATGTCGGTCGAATTGAAAATTCCGTTCAGAAACGTTTTTTTGCCGGATTCAGAGGAGGCGGTGCGATCATAAGCGAAGGAGAAAGCGTAACCAAAAGCCCGCTTCTTTTCCTCGTTGAGCACGACGCGGTCCTCGTAGGCGAAGGAAAATCGTGAACCCAAGGGGAATTTTTTGTCGGAAAGATTGCTGACCGTGCGAGGCGAGCGCACGTAGCCGATGGCGTCAGCAGGCTGCTGGGCCACCCGATCCTTCACTCCCAAGGCCAAGTAATCCCACACGCCCGTGCCTTTTGAACTGAGAAAGGCCTCATTGCCAAAGTTCCCTTCATCGAACTTCAGGCCGAATTGAATCTGCGCAAACCGGCTTTCCGGAATCGGCTTGGACAGCATGTTGATGCTTGCGCCCGAAGCGGTGGCCGGGAGCCGAGGTTCGTAGGCTTTGGAAATCACCAGTGCATCCACCAGGCGGCTGGGAAACAAATCCAGCTCCGGACTCTGCCGTTCCGGATCGGAACTCGGCAGGACAATTCCGTCCATCATGATGGGATTGTAGCGCTCGGCGAGGCCGCGTACCACGGCGAACGTTCCCTTCGAGGTGGTCGACAAACCCGGCATACGGATAACAATGTCCGCTAGATCTGTGACGATAAATTTTTTGTTCCATTCACTCGCGGTCATCACCTCTATCGACACGGACGCCTTTTTGCGCTCGGTATACACATTGCCTTTCACCATGTCTCCCTTGACGACGAATTTCTCCAATTGCACCACGTTTTTGTTTTCGCCTGCTGGATCAACTGAGGGCGTTTCAGTCGTCTCCGCCTGACTGGTAGCCGGCACATCCACAGCCACAGTTTCAACCGGGGCCCGAGTATCCGCCGCCGAGGTCGTTTGATCCGCGACCGCCGCAGTCCTTTTTTCCTCGCTGCTCCGCGAGACCGGATCGGCCGTGGTCACGACCACCGGGGCCGGCACAATTTCAGCGGGAGTGGGGTCCGCCTCAGCGACGAGATAAGTGTTTCGGGCCGACTCCGGATTATGCGCCGCCTCATACGCCGCCGTGCGGATCTTACCGGCAGCCTGACTCTCCCGCCCCACCGGGCTCAACGCGACTGCGCTCGCAATCGCCTCGGCAAAATGCGGCGCCGCACTGGCGGCGACACTGGTCACCTTCAGCGTGATGGCCAAAATCTCCTCCGAATCGTTTTTTCTGGCCGTGGCCGCCGCGAGCACCTCGCGCACCACTGAGGAAATTCGGTTGGCCTTCTTGGCGCGGGAGATCGACGTGTCGTTGGCAATCCCGCTCACTTGGGCCGCCAACGCTTTCATGTTGGTGGAAACGGCCGGGCGCTGGTTCGGGGCTACGCGGTCCTTAGCCTGAAGCCCGTTATCGCACAGGGCGGCCAACAGACAGCAGAGGGCAAAATGGCGGAAAACAGCGGCACAAAGACAAAAACGGAAAAAACGAAACATGATTACTGGAAGGAGGAGAATCTGGCGGCAGGCAGTGGCCCGTCGCCAAAGGCGTGAAACAAGGTAGTGGTATGTACAGCTATGACCGGTTCCCGGGGACCAACCTACTACCGCCCATTGTGACAACTCCGTGACGTTGCCTGTTTTGTTTCTTAGACACAGAAACGTTGCACAAGAAAGCCGGTTGAGGGTCGACAGACAGCCCCGGAATCCTGCTGGATGCAGGCGAAAGTATGACTCCTGTAATCGACCAAGATGAAGCGCTGATGGACCGCGTTCGCCGCCACGACGAAAGCGCTCTGCAGGAGTTGTTGCGCAAGTACTACGTTCGGCTCGGCAATTTCTCCTACGCTTTGCTCCAGCGCCGGGATCTGGCCGAGGAAGCCGTGTCGAATGTTTTTCTCAGTCTCTGGCGTCGGCGCGAATCCCTCGTGATCAAATCGAGTGTCCGGAGTTATCTCTTCGTAGCGGTCAACAACCAGTCGCTGAATCTGCGCAAGAGCCAGATGCAGTCCAGCACGGTCTGGCTCGATCAAGTCCCGCCGCACATTTTGATCGATGCCCGCAGCACCGACACCGAGGTGTTGTATCGCGAGCTGCAGGATGAAATCGGCGTACTGCTGACGCAGATGCCCCGGCAGCGCCAACTGATCTTTCGCATGAACCGCATTGAAGGCCTGCGTTACGCGGAAATCGCCACCGCGCTGGGCGTCTCCGAGCACACCGTGCAAAATCACATGGTGCAGGCGGTCAAACAACTCGCGGGGGAACTGCCGCGGTTCCGCGGCATAATCGCGCAGAATTCGACCGCCGCCCCGTATTGATCCGGCCCGAATAGTTCATACGCAGACATCCTGAGCCCAGCCCGTGCCACTTCAGCGGCTGACCCGCCCCGGGTGTAGCCGCGTTTGAGCCGCAGGCGAAAGCGCGGTTTCATGCGGCCGCGTTTTTTCGGCATTCGTGAATCATTCGTGTGATTCGTGGGCCCTCCTCTGAGAAACCCGGATTTTTCCCACGAATCACACGAATAGACACGAACGAGGTTCAGACATCCTGATCCCCAGTCCGTGGAGAGAGGTGGGACGAGGCAACGAGCTGAGTCTGCCACGGCACCAACCGGATGAACGGTATCGAGGTGGAGCGCGACCTCCGGGCGCGCTGGGTGCTGGCTCACGTTGCAAAACCCGCCCGGAGGTCGGGTTCCACCACGGCAGAGGCACGCGCGGTGAATCTTGTGACCCGTGCCACTTCTCCCTCACGCCTGGCTCCGCGCTCTCCGCGCCCTCCGCGATAATTGTATTTTCCGATTTACGGTAGAGTTGAGCTCATCCTCATTCCTCGGGATCAGGATGTCTGAGATTCTATTCGTGTACATTCGTGTCATTCGTGGGCCAATCCCTGCCTTTTTGTCTCCTGCTCCGTGAATTTCGCCACCCACAATCCACGGGTCGGGAGACCCGTGCCACTTCAGCCGCTGGCCTTACCTCCTCTGCACTGGGAGCCGGAACGTGCGATTCTTGGCGGTTGCACTAGTAGGCTGGAGTCTTTTTGAGTGTCATGTAGTTAGACACCTAAATGCCTTCCGTCCCTCTAAAGGTTTTTGATCTGCTCGCCACCCGCTATCTTTCGGGCGAGGCCTCAGGCAAGGAGTTCAGTCGCTTGGTCGAATTTTTAAAAACCAAGGAATTGAACGCCCGGTTTACCCGCATGCAGCGACACTGGGATGCGGCGAAAGTGCGGCCCGTGGCTGGTTTCGATCTCAAGGTCGCCGCCCAACGTCTCGCCGCCGCCATCGCCAAAGAAATGAAATCACCCAAATCGAAAGCCACCGCGCAAGCCCGTCCGCCCACCCTGGGCCTCCACGCTCGTCGGAACCAACAGCGGAAAAAATCTGCGGTGTCGTCCACCACTCACGCCGCCGCCGCCGCCAGCGCATAGTCCCGAACATCCTGACCCCAGCCCGTGAGAGAGGAGGGACGAGGCAACGAGCTGAGTCTGTAACCAGGAATTGTCTCGCGAAGGATGGGAAGGTTACGAAGGCAGTTTTGCGCGGATTACTTCGCCCCCTTCGAATCCTTCGCGAGACATCTTCAAACCTACTTGAGCCCGGTTTGCTTGGCCTGGTGAAAATATTCCTGACCCGCCCCGGGTGTAGCCGCGTTTGAGCCGCAGGCGAAAGCGCGGTTTCATGCGGCCGCGTTTTTTCGGCATTCGTGAATCATTCGTGTGATTCGTGGGCCCTCCTCTGAGAAACCCGGATTTTTCCCACGAATCACACGAATAGACACGAACGAGGTTCAGACATCCTGATCCCCAGTCCGTGGAGAGAGGTGGGACGAGGCAACGAGCTGAGTCTGCCACGGCACCAACCGGATGAACGGTATCGAGGTGGAGCGCGACCTCCGGGCGCGCTGGGTGCTGGCTCACGTTGCAAAACCCGCCCGGAGGTCGGGTTCCACCACGGCAGAGGCACGCGCGGTGAATCTTGTGACCCGTGCCACTTCTCCCTCACGCCTGGCTCCGCGCTCTCCGCGCCCTCCGCGTTAATTGTATTTTCCGATTTACGGTAGAGTTGAGCTCATCCTCATTCCTCGGGGCCAGGATGTCTGAGCCTTGGCGAAGGTCGATGTGGCCGCTGACACGTGCCGCTATCGAGGAAGGCACGTCGGCAAGCGACGGCCCTACAAAGACTCAAAGCGAATCATAACCGCGTCCTCCGCGTTAAAGGTATTTTTCCGATTCGCGGCGGAGTTGATCTCACTCTAATTCCTTGGGGTCAGGATGTCTGAACTCAATCCCGGTAGCAGCAACGGGAGACACGAATTGCACGGATTATCACTGAGCCAGTTCGGTCACAGAAAAATGACCGCTCGCCTCGCAGCGAAACGCCATCAGATCAGAGGGGAATATTCGGGCTAGCTTTTTACCGGTGGCTTTTCGCTTTTTACCGGAACGGCCCTGACCTTGACGGGACGCTCGGACAGTTCTGCCACCGCTTCGGGAATGCCCACCTTCTGGAAATATTTCCGGCTGCGTTCGATCGCTTCCGTATCATTGCGCATCGCCACCGCGAGTCGGCGGGCGTATTCCCGCACTTCTTCCGATTGCCGCAGTGCCGCGGCCACCACCACCTGCCGCAAACGCAGCTGGACCAGGAATGCAGGACTGGCCTCCGCACTTTGCGCTTCAATATGGCCCAAAATTTCCGCCGCCTCCCGGATCCGGTTGTTACGCACCAAGGCATCGCCGAAAGCCAAGGCGAGCAACCCGATGTCCGACTGGCGCACCGCTCCCAGTTCATAAAGGGTACGCGCTTGCGCCATCCATCCCTTGCGCCCGCACAGCGTCGCCAATTGGGTGATCACTTCCGGTCGGTCGGCAAAATCATGCAGATACGATTCGATGTCCGACTGGGCGGGGATCGCGGCCACCGAATTAACTGCCGTCATCTCCAACAGGAGTACCCGTGCCGTCAGATCCTTGGGAAATTTGGCCCATGACAGCCGGGCCGTTTCCATCGCCCGATCCGGTCGGCCATCAGCCTCCTGCCAGGTGGCCAGCAGGGCATAGTCTTCCATTCTCGCCGGCTGGCTCACGATATATTTTTCCAGCAGGTCAGATGCCTTCAACCGTTCCGCCGTTTCCCGATAGATCCGGGCGATCACCGGAATGGCCGGCGGATAGCCCGCGAGTTCGGGAAAATTAGCCAGAAGTTTTTTCGCCGCTTCGCCGCCCTCGGCATTCAGCGTCGCCAGCACCTTAAAATTTTGCAGCATCGGTCCCTGCTCCCCGGCGAGCTTCTCCCCGTAGAGGCGGTGAAGGAGTTCCAGCGCCTGGCGGTCCCGCCCGGCCCCGGTGAGCGCGTCAAAAGTTTTCTTGATCAGGCGCTGGTCTTGGGGAGTCCGCGTCAAACCAACTTCCAATTGCACAATCGCCAGTTTGTCCGCTCCGATGGTGCGCAGAAAATCCGCCGCTTCCAGTCGGCCGAGGATGTTGGCGGGGTCCTGCTGGACCGCGAAGGAATACGCGAGAAAAGCCGCCTGATAATTTTTGGCCTCCCACGCTTCCTTCGCCTTGGCAAATTGCTGCGCGGCGATGGACCGCCGCACAGCGGTGACGCGGAACAAGGCCACATCAACGACACTGACCGACGTGTTCTTGCGGGCATACCGCAGCCAGGAATAGCCCGCGGCGACGACGAGCACATAACACGAAACCAAACCAATGAGCCCGTAAAGTGCCAGCTTGCGCAACACTCGGTTCGGCTCGGGCGCGGGACTTAAATTTTTCATCAGTTGATTTTATTGGCCGGCATGGCTTCCGCCGTCGCCAGAATTTTCTCCAACGCGAAGTAGCCCGGATCCTTATCTGACGAGGGTACGAAAAATGCCCGGATCAGGCCGGCATTCGGCGTGATGCGGGAGAGCTCCAGCACTCCTTTCTGCCCGGAGGCATCGGCGGATTCCTCGCGGAAAGCATAGGTCACCCCGCCGATCTCGCGAAAGTCCGAGTAACGGGTCACCGACTTGTCCTCATTCTCGCGCGCCAGCTCGCGGTAATTTTCCTGATCGAGACAGGCCACATAGCCGGACCCATCCGTCCGTCGCACCGAAATCCGGTAGATCTTTTTTTCGTTCATCTCCCCGTCCGCCAGTCGCTCGTAGACATAGCCGCCGCCGGCAAACAAGGGATCCATGAACTCAGCCAAGTAGCGACGCTGCCCCATGGCCTCGGGCGTAATAATCATCGCCGGCTTGCCCGGGGCCTGTTGCCAGAAACGCTGCCCGTCATTGGCCAAAATATAACGGGTGATGCCGCCCACCCGGACCACCAGCCGGAAAAGATTCGGCCGCATCTTGAAATACAAGATCTCCATTTCCTCCTTCTCGGCTGACTTCAGGCGACCCGTCACCACGTAGGCCTGCAACTTCTGCAAGGCCGCCCCGGACTGGTTGCGACGGGAAAATTCCGAAACAATGTCGGCCGCCGACAGCACCTTGGGTTTTTCCGGCACCGGATCTTTTTTCACGAGTTCCGGCTGGCCGGCTTTCCTGAGCAACGATTCCAAATCCTCATCTTCCACCCGGCCTTCCATCAACCGGCGGTATTGTACGGGGGAATTTTCCCGGATCTTTTTGATCAGCCCGGCGGCTCCTACTTCCGCAGTCTTTTTGTCCTGCCCCCCGGCCACCAGCAGCACCCCGACCCGGCGTTGCGCGATTTCCTCACGCAAAGCTCCCTGCGTCGGTCCGCTGAGTTTGAGCCCGACCTGCCGCAACAGCATCGAAGCGTATTTTCCCGAGGGAAATTCCGGGGTCAACAACTGGCGCAGCAAATCCGGGCGGCGTTGCTGCAGCTCTTCCAGAAATTTTTGCGCCACCGAACCAGAGTCGACGACGGGAAATTCCGGTGACAGTTGCCTGATCCAGCTTTGAACATAAGCCAGTTCCGACTGGCTGAACTTCGCTCCCTCGGGCTGGTCCTCCGCGGGAGGCAGTTTGAACATCGGCACCTGCGGAGCGGTGGCCGGATCATTTTCCGCCGACCAGCCACGACCGAAGACAAAAAGTGAAAGCAGTAGAAGAGAGGTGGCCGAGGTGCGCATGGAACGAATAGAGGGGAGCACTATCGCGGCGAAAAAAATTCCCGGTCAAGCGAGCGCGGTGTCCACGGTTGAGATTTCACCTGTTCGCCGCCGTTCCGTCACCCGGTTGTCACACCGCTTCATCCTGACCGGAAAAGCGCTGGCCCACCGGCCCGGCCCGCGATGCTTCGCGTCGTGATTGTGACGAATATCTGACGCTCGTGTGACAACTGTCCGCTGTATCGAAGTCGGCCTTGACTGGTCCTACCAACCCCGCAGGTTGGAAAATATTTTTCACCACCTGCCTTCTTTCCAAGAAAATTTTCTGACCACGCGTCGCCCGCTTAACCGGCCCAATCGCTCAACCCATTGAATACCGTGCCCACTCTCACCTCCCCTACCGTCCGGCTCCGACGTGCGGATTCTCATCGCGAAAACCTTGCCCTGGAAACCACGGCGGAACTCGCACCGGAAAATAATAGCCCGGCCCACGAACTGGTGAACCTGACGGAGCATCCGCTCGCCCAACATGCTTTGATGGCGTTGCGCAACAAACACACGCCTCCTCATGATTTTCGTCAGATCAGCAATCAACTGCTCGTGCTGCTGACGATCGAAGCCACGCGCACTTTGCCCACCCGGGATGAATTGGTGCAGACCCACTCCACCACGCACACCGGATCAGTCATCGCCAAGCCGGTGGTGTTTCTCTCCATCACCCGCGATGGATTGGGTCTGGCGCATAACGTGGCCCAATTTATTCCCGACGCCGTGGTCGGCACCATCAGCCTGGATCGGAGCAACGGCAGTGCGAGCGCCCAACCCCGGCTGCATCTGGTGAATGCTCCCGCGCTGGGCGATGTTCGGGTGATCCTTTTTGTTCCCGTCGTAGCCACCGGTCTGTCCGCCAACCTGGCGCTTAATTATGTCCGCCGCGCCGGGGCCACCGATATCACTCTCATCAGTTTCCTTGTCAGCTTGCAGGGCTCGATCTCGCTCCAAAAAACCCAGCCCAACCTGAACGTTTGGACCGCCGGAATCGACCGCGAGTGGAATTCCAAGAAAGGACCGATGCCCGGTCTGGGCAATTTCGCCGAACGCCTCTACGGCTGAAGCGCGGGACGGGCTGAGCCTGCGGCGACGCAAACCGGATGAACGGAATCGGAGGTGAAGCGCGACCTTCCGACTTCGCCACGACTACGACGGTCAAGCCGGGCGCGCCCCGGGTGTAGCCGCGTTTGAGCCGCAGGCGAAAGCGCGGTGTCTGGCGGCCCCGTTTTTTCGGCTACGCCCTCAAACGAGGCTACGCCCTAGTGTACTGAATTATAAATACCTATTCATTACTCTGAGTCGCGAGGGCGGCGCGAGCGCGATGGATTTTCTCGAGAATGACTTTGCCTTCTGCCTTCCAAACGTAGCGTTTGGGCTCAAGATT
>Ga0335394_10006746_pt1 | contig 12954 bp, 4 predicted proteins | sample MAT03_FD_205741 | JGI IMG/M metagenome (GOLD analysis project Ga0335394, IMG submission 205741) | Freshwater microbial communities from Lake Fryxell liftoff mats and glacier meltwater in Antarctica - MAT-03 (spades assembly) (version 2) ...
GCCGCTGGGCAACAATGTATTCTCCTTCGAGCTGGGTGATCTGGAGCCGGCGGAGTGCACCACATTCAACATCACGTTCACCGTTCAATGCGACGCCCCGCTGGGTGCAACCCATTGCGCGGAGGCACATATCTTTCCCGATACGCTCTGTGGCTGGATCGGCGCCAATTTGCGCGCAGAAGGCGGTTGCGATGGCGACTCGGTGCGTTTTACCCTCCGAAATGCAGGCAGCGCCATGACCCAGGCCGTCGAATTTGTCGTGGTAGAAGATGTGATCATGCGGCAATCGGGCGGCGCTCAACTGGGCCAAAATGAAATCCGCGAATTTGTCCTGCCCGCCAATGGCAATACCTGGCGTTTACAAGCCGGACAAGCGCCCGGCCATCCCTGGGGCGGACCGGTAGCGGCGGCGGTGGAAGGTTGCGGCGGCTTTAATACAGCGGGGCTCATTACGTTGTTTTCACTCAACGATAACAACCCGTTTGTATCACTGGACTGCCAGCAAAACATCGGCGCTTTTGACCCAAATGACAAGTCCGCGATGCCGCAAGGTTATGGAAATGAGCATTTTATCGAAAAAAATACCGGGCTAGACTACCTCATCCGGTTCCAGAACACGGGTACAGATACTGCCTTCACGGTCGTGGTGCTGGATACGCTTTCGCAGTATGTAGACCCCGCCACGGTACGCCCCGGTGCGTCGAGCCACGCGTACGACTTTGCCGTGCTGGATGGACATATACTACGTTTCAACTTCCAGGATATCCTGCTGCCCGACAGCAATACGAATGAAGCAGCCTCGCATGGGTTTGTCAAATTTCGCGTCGCCCAACAGCCTGACTTGCCCGACGGCATCCGCATCGAAAACCGCGCGGCGATCTATTTCGATTTTAATGCGCCCGTATTGACCAATACCGTTTATCATACCATCGGCGATCATTTTATACAGGTGAGCACCGACGAAATACCCAATAACGGCCTGGTTCGGGTCTATCCCAACCCTGCGTCCGATGCGGTCTTTTTTGAACTGAAAAACTGGATGGAGGCTGGGAGGTTCACCTTGACCAACGGTTTGGGGCAGGCTGTTTGGGGGCAAAATTTTATAGGAAAACAATATCGGTTGGATCGAAAGAACCTGGCAGGGGGGATGTATTATTTTCAGATTACGTCGGAAAATGGGAGAGTAGTAGCGGCAGGGAAAGTGGTGCTGAGGTAAGCGGCATCTACATGCTGAAGAAATAAGCGAATCGGGTCAGCGCCGTTTTTGGTGCTGACCCGATTGTGCTTTGAGTTGTTTCTTATCGTGCTACTACCAATCTTTTTTGCTCTACTATGAAGCCGCCTGACTCAAGTACACAGGTGTAAACACCGGGTGGCCAATTTTGCGTATCCAATCGCATTGTACCTTCACAAGTGCTCAGATGGGTATGATTGATGAGTTGACCCATGCCGTTGAATATAGCAATGCTGCATCCTTCCGCCTGTTGTAACGCAGATACGACTGCGTAGCCAAACACAACATAGCCATCGCTTGGGTTGGGCTGAATGATTAATTTTGATGGGAGCGCAGCCTTCGGGGTTACAGTAGGTGAAAGCGGTCGCTGTGGATCGTAGTATTCCACAAATTCACAAATCTCCGAGCAGTTGGATCGGTATACAAAATCAATATTTCCCACTTCCAGCCATTGAGGCAATGTCATGATGAGGGAAACGCTGTGTATTGTATCGGAAGACGGTGGCGCAGTGAAAGTAATCGGCCCTTCTAAATAAATAGTATCGCCATTGTCGGCCAAAGTGTCATTGATCGCGATCCAGGCTATGTATTCCGTAATATCACAGTAAGGTTCCCTAGTCACATAATGCGCCGGGAAAGTAAAAGTGCGCGTTAAGGTCCAGTATTCCGAGTTGGAGTTAGAAAAATCCCACTCCTCGTTCAGTATATACATGCACCAGACCGGTTCTGTGCAGGGCGCTGAAGGGATCACGAAATCGGCCGGACACATTTGGCTGCTGTCGCCGCTGTGACAAAGTTGAATGGTCCCGGTCAGTCCTCCGGTATAAAAATCAAGGCTGTCTGTGACGTGCAGGAAGCCCTGTATCTGGACGGTATCTGGGTTTCCAGGATCCACATACGGGAAGCCGGCTGCGTAGTTGATGTAACCTCCTGTGACAGTCGGTGTGTCGCAGTATTCCCATCCGACAGGCAAAGCGATCGCTCCGGAAATCATAAATACAGACTCATAAAACTGCCCTGTAGCAAATTCGCTGCACAGTGCAGTTTGAATGCTTAAATGGGAGACTACAGTCAAGTCAGTTGGGCAACTGGCACATTGTAGCACTTCAAGGCAGAATGTACCGGAGGTATCCGTACACACGAGGGCACTGCCCGAAGGCAGCGGGCTGGAATTATGATACTGATGACTAGCAGTAAAAACGATGTCCCCTACCATGTCCGCATTCAGGCAGAGCGTATCAACTGGGCCAGCGCCGCTTTTGAGTACCGTGCCGGGCAGTTGTATCCAGGACCATTCGGTATAAGAGCCGGGCGGAGCAGGCAGGCATATCTGCTCGTTTTCAAGCAATGTGTCGCAAAGGGAATAACAGCCAGTGAGAGTAGAGGTGTTGATAGGGTTAGCGACCGTGACAGACTGCGAAGCCGAACAACCGTATTCATTGGTTGCAATCGCCTGGTAGGATCCGCCTCTAAACACCCAGATATTACTTGCATAGCCGATATAATCTCTATATGTCCCTTTATTCAAATTCCATGAAACATCCTGTGAAGGAGCCGTGCTCAAGTTTGCGCTAAAAGGCATACATGTATAATCAATGTTTACGATGGGAGGAACCGACTTGGGATCAACCACCACCGTTTCCGTGATGGTCACACAAGTATCCCTAGAAAATATCGCCTTTACACGCACAAAATAGATGCCAGCGGTATCTGGGTTCAGTACTCTGAGAATAGTGCGCTGTCCGGCAGAGTTGGTGAAATATTGGATGTTGGGGAAGTTGGTTTCCCAATTATATTCATAACCAACTGCTGGAATAATCTGATAATTTTTAGTGATAGGCGTTGCACAAAATCTGAACTGCCCAGTAATGCCGTTGGGGAGCACTGGTGCCAAATTCAGATCAGTGCTTGTTTCCAATTTACATCCCAGTGAATCCGTGACCGTCACCTTGTGCATCCCGCTCAGCGTCGTCATGATTACTTGAGTGGTATCGCCCGTAGGAGTCCAAAAAAACGAGTATGGCGGAGGTGTGCCGCCGACTTCAAACAATAATGTGGCCGAGGCATTGCAAGCAGCATTCATGGTTTTGATGCTTCCCATCAAATGATTGTCTTCTACAACCACCGTATCCGATGCCGCCAGAAAACAGCCGCGAGCAGTTTTTACCCGAAGGTGGACAGGGTATGTGCCCGGTAATGCATAAGTTTTGGCTTGAGTAATACCTGTACCGGAGGATTGATCACCAAAATCCCAGAAGTACTGTATCCCGATACCAGAGGGGCTGCTAACCCCTTCCATTTGTACGGGAGTGCCCTTACATACAACATTACGACCGAGTATAATGGTTGCACTGAGTGTATCTCCCAGCGTAATGGTATCGCAAGTGGTACAGTAGTACGGCATACCGGGCTTATCAGCCCCAGCGGTGCGGGTGAAAGAGGTCAGGCAGACCTTCAACACCGAGCCACCTGGATAACAGCGGCTGATCTGCCCTTCAGTGGTAGTCACTGTCTCTACGACCTCCGTACCGAGGTTCATAATCTCCCACCGGCTGCTGTCTAAAGGCGCCGCACCGACCCGCGTAGAGATATTCTGCCACTCTACGTCAAAAGCCCCGGCCAGCGTGTCACAGCAGGATTGCTCGTAGTTGATCGCCGGCTTCATCGGTATCTCAATAGTACGGAAGTCCGCCAATCCTACGGAATCCCCGATAAAGCGCACCTGCAAGGCCGATGGGTAAAAGCCGGCTTTGCTGAAGATGGAGATGTTAGTGTTGTCAAGGTCGCCCTGATCTGTTATTGGAAAAATATCCACCGGATTCAGCCCATTTTGCGGATCGAACACCCGCCATTGTGCGATATCCACATCTGTAAAAGAGCGGCCTCCGATGTTACCCTTTACCTGAACATACCCACAAGCAATACCGTCTGCAGTTCCGGCAGGTTTGCAGCCCGTACAGGGGGTGGTAAGGTCAAAATTCCAGTCCTCAAACTCAATTCCATCGGTAGGGTTAGGATCAACCGGGATCGTGTTACACAGCAGGCTGAAGTCAGCAACAGCAATGCAAGTGCTGCTGTCAGCTGCGGTACGTATTACTTCCACTTGGTAAATACCCGTATAATCACTTACCAGGTTTCCCAGCACTGTAAGCACTGGTCCCATTGGAAAGTAAGGAGATGTTGTAACCGGGAAACCGTCTTTTTCCCAGATAAAAGTCTCACTGCTGGCAAGGGTATAAGAACTGGCCGCCAGTCGTATCGTATCCAGGTGGTCGCAGTCCAGTACGTCCATCAATGTGATGATGGGCGGCGGATTGGGCACTACCGTAAGGCTCAGCACATCCTCCACGATGCCTGGGCAGCTAGGGCCTCCTGTCATACGCACCCGCACAAAGCGAGTGCCCGGCTGAGAGAAGATGTAGTGCAAAACCGCGCTGTCTTGACCAGGCACCAATATATCATCCACATACCAGTCGTAATCGGTGCCGGTCGTATCGCTGGCCACCAGATCGGTCAGGCTTCCTGCACACACTTTACATCCGTTGGGGCAGACAATGGACAGATTGTTTCCGCTGATATGCACTGTTTGAGAGTCTGCGGTGGCAACACATGAGATCGCTGATAAATGCAGTTTGATCGAGTTGGAGTTGACCTGATGCCATCGTACCACGATTTCCTCAGTGCCATCACCACTCAAAATGCTCCCCGCCTCTTCGGGCTTTATGCTCCATTTGTAAGGCGCAGCCCCATCAACGCTCGCCTTATAGCTCTCTACACTGCCTGCGCAAGGATTGAAGTTTCCTTGTATCTGGATGGTAGGAGTCAGGATGCGCTCAAAGTTGCTCACATGGAGCGGCGCAGAAGGGCCACCCATCAACTATGCGGATCGCCGTCAGAGTGTCAGGCCCTTGCGAAGTGTCCCATTTCACGCTTGCCCTATTGGGCTGTACAACAGAAATCAACATTCCACTTGTGGATGTTTGCCAACTGATTTGGCCTGGAGAATTAGGGAAGGCATTATATTCGTAGGATATGTCTGGACAGATTTTGCGCGGCCCAACAATCAAAGAGACGGTTGAGACTTGGTTTGGAATATTCACCAGCGTGCTGAGTGCATCACAGCCAAATGCTGTTCCTCCATTCAATATTTTGGCGTTAATCGTGAAGTTGCCACTTTGGCCAAATGCTGTAAATGGTATGATAATATCGGGTGAATTGCTGACCGTATCTACATAGGCTTTGCCCGTTATCCGCCACTCGATCTGGTAAGGAGTGGCGGGTGGCGACACCACCTGTAGTGACACGTCTGCCCCGTAGCACAGTTTACCGGTCACTACTAATCCGTAATTCTGCACACGGACCGGTAAGGAGCCGACTGATTGGCAGCCTGCCACGAAATGGTCTATAGTGACATTCACTTGGAAAGCCCCGCTAAAATTGTTCAGATTCACTAAAAACTGATTGCCATTACCTGTGCCAACTACATTGACCCCGGCAGGGTTGACATTGCTGATGGTCCAGTGGTACATCGCGCCTGGCCAATAGGGCACTTGGTACAGTACGCCGGTTGCATTTGGGTTGCACAACCCACCAGGACCTTCTATGGGCTGCTCCTTTGGGATGACCGGCACTTCCACGGTAGCTGGCATGGCGCAGTAGCTGCCCGGGCAATCTTGAACCAGTAAAGTGACAAAGCCGTAACCGCCAGGCAGCGGGGTATCCCATACCACTTGTACGCACTGGTTGGTATCACTGCCCATAATATGTCCCCCATCAGTCGGATTCACGGTCCATTGATAACTGCCGCACACTGGTACGGCGCAATATTCGACCGGTGCATTACTTTCACAAACCACCGAGGGGCAGAGTATCTCAGGCACAGCAGTAGTTTGCACCACCACGGTTACCTGGGTCGGTAGCGAAAGGCAGCCTAAGCAATTGGAGGCATACAGAGCGACCGTATAGGTGCCCGGCACCTTGAAAGCGTAGGGGAAATCAGCTGTCGAGCCGGTTCCAAGTAAGGTGCCGGAAGAGGTATTACGGACTGTCCAAAACCAACTGCCAAGGGCAAAACCGCCCGGATGTTCGTATTCTCCCCGAAACAGCAGGTCTTCGCCCCGGCAGATAGTGATGAGTGTATCTTCTCCGTGCGACAACTCTGTAAAGCGGGTGACAGGAGGTTCAAACACTTGATAGGTGCTGCACACTTCCTGGCTACATCCCCCGACATTCGTTTCTTTGAGGCAGACCATGACGCTGCCCGGATTGCTTAAAGTCAGGCTGATGGAATCTCCACTGCCATGTGGTATTCCATCCACTGTCCAATCGTAGGTACCGCCACTGCCTACGGCATAAAATACAGTCGTGCTTCCGGCACAATAGCCGGAGAGGACTTCCCGTTCTCCACAGTTGGAGCTAACCAGATACCTTGGGAATATCTTCGGGGTCGGCTTGCCCAGAACTTCTATTGTCAAGTAACAGGCGTCGCCGAGCGCTAATTGCGAAACAGGATCAATCAAGGTGGCGCTTACTTTTGTGCTCCCTCTTTTCTCCCAATGTACCACGATCATTTCATTGTCCGACGTCATAGGTGTGCCGCCAGGCACATCCCAGAGTACCTGAAAATCAGTGACACCACTCACAGTAATATGATACATAGCAACACTTTCAGCGCAAACCGTATCTAAGCCGGTGATCGTACAATCAGGGTGTTGGCTCCAGAGAGCTGGATGGGCAGCAAGAAGCAAGGCGCACATAAATAGCCCCGCTTTCTGCCGCGCGAAGTGCAGAAAAATCAGCATCGGAATTGAAAAATCTTTAAAAATGGTGAACAGATTTACTACCACAGCCCAGCGCTGTTCGCAGGCTGTAGTTCGGGGATTAGTGGTCTGACCGAAGGGAAATTACTTCTTTATCACTCGGAAATTTATCTATTAGGGCAGCTGCATCGCATCATCCCACGTTATTTGGCTTTGGGAAAATATACCGCGATAAAGGGAGAAAGATATTTTTTGATGTTATGTTATTTTAAAAACAAATTTTTTTTTTACATGTATTGCTTTGTCAAGTGACTGAAAGTTTTCATACCTTGCAGCATTAACTCGCTCTTTCATACGTAAAACCTGGATGTGATGCGATTCCGGTTTGCTGCCGCCACAGTTTTTTATTTTTTAATGACCTGTAATTGTGAAGGGCAAACACCTTCTTGCTTATCAGGCAAAGAAGGCAACATCTGGTACTTCGGTGATTCCCTTGGACTTAACTTCAACACTGCGCCACCTGTTGTGCTCACCAACAATCATGTCAGCACGTATGAGGCCAGCACTATTTTCAGCGATGCCAATGGCACTCTGCTTTTTTACAGCAACGGCGAGCAGGTGTGGAATCGCAATCATCAGGTAATGCCTGCGGTTGCGACCGTGTTCACTAAATTAAAAGGGGGAGAATCGGCAACACACACGATCGCGGTTTCTCATCCGGGAAATTCCAATCAGTATTATCTTTTTTATCCTGAGCCTTTCAGTAACCTTCTTATTAATCAACCGGCTGACACTCTGAGAAAGATGTATTATTCCATCATTGACCTGTCGCTGAATGGAGGATTAGGAGATGTAATTTCAAAAGACAATGTCCTTTTTGTAAAAACGACAGAAAAAGTTGCTGTAACGCAACACTGCAATGGCCGCGACTGGTGGGTACTGACCGCAGAATCAGGAAGTAACCGATATTTTTCCTGGTTGATAGATATCAACGGTCTTGCCAACGTGCCGGTTATTAGTGCAACTGGTAAAATAAATAAACCTTTTGGGGGGGCAAAAGCAGGCAGTTTAAAATTTAGTCCTAATAATCAGTATTTACATAAAGCTGTATCTGCTTTCCAAAACATTAGCCAGCCATGGAGTATAGACGCATACCTTGAACTTGCACGGTTCAATAATCAGACAGGTCAAGTAAGTAATTCCTTTACTTTAGTCCAAAACGTAAGGAATGTCTATGGTGCTGAGTTTTCTCCAGATAGCCGAAAACTCTATTTCAATGCCTGGACGCCACGAGACAGTTTGTACCAATATGACCTTTGCATTTATGATTCTACGGCTATCCGATCTTCCAAAGTAAATCTGGGTAAGTCTGCAGGTAACACCGGCCAAATGCTTCTGGGACCTGATGGCAAAATCTATCTGACCAGCTACTTTCGCCAATACCTGAGCATCATCCGCTATCCCAACCGCAAAGGCCTCGCCTGTCAATACGAGCCGGCCAGCTTCCCGCTGCCGCGCGAGGCGCTTCTGGGGTTGCCCACCTTTCCAGCATCCTACTACGCTCCACAGCGCCCCTACATTGTGGGAGCCTCGTGCGCCCCCCTGTGCTCGGACACGCTCGTCCGCTACCACATCGCGGGCGACTGCACGGCGGGCAGCATCTACGCATGGAGCGTGCAGGGCGGCACGGTGGTGCAGCAGGAGCGCGACACGGCCTGGGTGCGCTGGCAGGCACCGGGGCAGGGCTATGTGACTGTGCAGCGTACTACGGCCTGCGGGGCGGCCGGAGGGGATACGGTGTGGGTAGAGGTACGAGGCGGCCTTCATTTCAGAACAGCGCAAACATGCTTGGTCACAGAGATCGGCACGGATACTCTGTTCCTTAAAACCATTTTGGGTTGTGATAGCGTGGTCGTGACCACCACCACTTTGTCGCCTTCATTTCTGACGCAGAGAACTGCTCAAACCTGTTTGGTCGCCGAAATTGGCACAGATACGCTGTTTTTCAAAACCATTTTGAGTTGTGATAGTCTCATTGTGACCACCACCACATTGTCGCCTTCATTTTTGACGCAGAGAAGTGCTCAAACCTGTTTAGTCGCCGAAGTTGGCACCGATACCCTGTTCCTTAAAACCATTTTGGGTTGTGATAGTCTCGTCGTGACCACCACCACTTTATTGCCATCATTTTTGACGCAGAGAACTGCTCAAACCTGCCTTATTACCGAAGTGGGGACCGACACGCTGTTTCTTAAAACTATTTTGGGTTGTGACAGCCTCATCGTGACCACCACCACATTGTCGCCTTCATTTTTGACGCAGAGAAGTGTTCAAACCTGTTTGGTCGCCCAAGTTGGCACTGATACGCTGTTCTTTAAAACTATTTTGGGCTGTGATAGTCTCGTCGTGACCACCACTATTTTGTCACCATCATTTTTGACGCAGAAAACTGCTCAAACCTGCCTTGTTACCGAAGTGGGGACCGATACTCTGTTCCTTAAAACCATTTTGGGTTGTGACAGCGTGGTCGTGACCACCAGCACTTTGTCACCTTCATTTTTGACGCAGAGAACTGCTCAAACGTGCCTTGTTACCGAAGTGGGGACCGATACTCTGTTCCTTAAAACCATTTTGGGCTGTGACAGCGTGGTCGTTACCACCACCACATTGTCGCCTTCATTTTTGACGCAGAGAAGTGTTCAAACGTGTTTGGTCGCCGAAGTTGGCACCGATACCCTGTTTTTCAAAACCATTTTGGGTTGTGACAGCGTGGTCGTGATCACCACCACATTGTCGCCTTCATTTTTGACGCAGAGAAGTGCTCAAACCTGTTTAGCCGCCGAAGTTGGCACCGATACCCTGTTTTTCAAAACCATTTTGGGTTGTGACAGCGTAGTCGTTACCACCACCACATTGTCGCCTTCATTTTTGACGCAGAGAAGTGCTCAAACCTGTTTAGTCGCCGAAGTTGGCACCGATACCCTGTTTTTCAAAACCATTTTGGGCTGTGATAGTCTCATCGTTACCACCACCACATTGTCGCCTTCATTTTTGACGCAGAGAAGTGTTCAAACCTGTTTGGTTGCCGAAGTGGGGACCGACACGCTGTTTTTTAAAACCATTTTGGGCTGTGATAGCCTCATCGTGACCACCACCACATTGTCGCCTTCATTTTTGACGCAGAGGAGTGCTCAAACCTGTTTAGTCGCCGAAGTTGGCACAGATACCCTGTTTTTCAAAACCATTTTGGGCTGTGATAGTCTCATCGTAACCACTACCACATTGTGGCCTTCATTTCTGACGCAGAGAAGTTTTCAAACCTGTTTGGTCGCCGAAGTTGGCACAGATACCTTGTTTTTCAAAACCATTTTAGGTTGTGATAGTCTCGTCGTGATTACCATTATTTTGTCACCATCATTTTTGACACAGAGAAGTGCTCAAACCTGCCTTGTTACCGAAGTGGGGACTGATACTCTGTTTCTTAAAACCATTTTGGGTTGTGACAGCGTGGTCGTGACCACCACCACTTTGTCGCCTTCATTTTTGACGCAGAGAAGTGCTCAAACCTGTTTAGTCGCCGAAGTTGGCACCGATACCCTGTTTTTCAAAACCATTTTGGGCTGTGATAGTCTCGTCGTGACCACCACTATTTTGTCACCTTCATTTCTGACCCAGAAAACCGCACAGACCTGCCTCGTCGCAGAGGTGGGGACTGACACCCTATTTCTCAAAACCACCTTGAGTTGCGATAGCCTCATCGTGACGACTATCACCTTGTCTCCCTCGTCCCTTACACAAAAAACCGCCTTCATGTGTGCAGGTGAAGTCTACAACTTCCACGGAAAAGAACTTTACGCACCCGGTATGTACCGCGACACGTTGCAAACAATCGCAGGCTGCGACAGCATTGTCACGCTCACACTCGGCGCCTGGTCGTTGCCACTGCCTGCAATTTCCGGCGACACCATTCTTTGTTTTGGCGAAAAGACGACCCTCTCGACGGGTGTTTTCCAAAAGTATGAGTGGTCGAACGGAGCAATGGGACAAATCGTAGAGGTTGCTCATTCGGGAACGTTTTCGCTGACGGTGACAGATGTGAAGGGATGTCAGGGGATAGATGCCATCCAAATCCTGCAATTGCCTCCGCTCACAGCAATCTGGGACACGGCTTCACCACGCTGCCAGGATGGAGCGGACGGGTTTATTGAAGGCGTGGCTACAGGCGGGGCGCCGCCTTACCAGTATCGGTTGAATGGAGGTATTGCGACCAATACGCCTGAATTTGGCAATTTGTCCGCTGACAATTATGTGGTGCAGATAAATGATGCAGCGGGCTGTTCGGCAGAATTTGCTTTCATGCTAAAAAATCCACCTGCGCTGAGAGTAGAGTTGGGCGATGCACCACCACCAATGGAAACAAACGAATCCTACGCCATTCCATTGAAAATCAATCAAAACGGATCCTTTCATTACATCTGGTCGCCACCGGACGGACTCTCGTGCACCCATTGTCCGGAGCCGGTCGCCAGTCCCTTGCAAACAACAACCTATACATTGTGGCTCACCGATTCAAATGGCTGCACCGCTGCCGATAGCCTGACAATACGGATAAAAAAAGGGGAGGGTATCTATATCCCCAATGTGGTGTCACCCAATGGAACGGCACAAAACCAGCGGTTCACCGTGTACGCCGACCCTTCTATCGTCGCCCGGGTGGAGCGCTTGCAGGTCTACGACCGTTGGGGCGGCCTGGTATTCGATCGCGCTGGTTTTGCCGGCAACGATGATGCAGCGGGTTGGGACGGCACCTGGCGCGGACAGCCAGTGCCTCCGGGTGTGTACGCTTGGCAAGCGGAGATCCGGCTAACGGATGGCAGCCTGGTGCGTAAGAGCGGAGATGTGACCTTGGTGAAATAGCCTCACGCGGAATGTCATATCTTCAACGCCCGCGTCATCTCCCGCTTCCCCGGCGGCCCTTGCAACCGCTCCACCACAAACCCGGCGCGTTTGAGCGAGCGCTTGAATTCACCCTGCGCACAGTAAGTGACCAACGCACCGTCTGCCCGAAGGCTTCGATAGAGGCGGACAAATACTTCATCCGTCCACAATTCAGGCTGGGCCTGCGGTGCGAAAGCATCGAAGTAGATCAGGTCAAATGTTTCGGGTTCCTCAAACTCCTCGATGCGGGTGCGGCGTTTTTCAAAACTGAAATGTTCGGAGAAGGAATGCACGGCCTCCCACTCGCAATGGTGCAGCATTTGAAAATCAGCATCCCGGTCAGGGGCGTTCAATAGGGCAGGGTAATTCAATTCGGCTGTATCCTTCTGACTCAATGGATTGATTTCCAAACCTGTATAGGCGACGTTCAAATTGCGGCGTTCTGCTTCCAGCCAAGTCATAAAAGCGTTCAGCCCGGTGCCCAGTCCGGCTTCCAGCACCCGGATGTCCCGCTGCACGACGGCTTTGAACCGCAGTCCGGCTGCAATGAACACGTGTGCCGATTCTGTCACCGCTCCAAACCTGGAGTGATACGTCACGCCATACTGTTCAGAAAAAAGCGTGTGCGAGCCGTCAGAAGTCGTGAGAAAAGCATGTGTGTTTGTCATCCTGTTTTAGCCATTAGATCACCCATTCACCACCGTTCATAGTTCATAGTTCATAGTTCATAGTTTATCGTTCATCGTTCTTTTAAAACGGGCAACCCTGGCAGGGCGCTTTTTTACCCGTCGGGACTGTTTTGCCCACGACCTGGAATTCCGTGCGGCGGTTGAGTTGGTGTTCGCGCTCGCTGCAATTCGCGCACGGGCTCACCGGTTTATTTTCTCCATATCCTTTCGCGACCAGCCGCTCGCGGGGAATGCCCCGTTGCGTGAGCCAGTCCACCACCTTATCGGCGCGTTGCTGTGAAAGTGCCTGGTTGTATTCTGGTGTGCCGCGGTTGTCAGTATGCGAAGCGATCTC
>Ga0335394_10006748_pt1 | contig 12953 bp, 8 predicted proteins | sample MAT03_FD_205741 | JGI IMG/M metagenome (GOLD analysis project Ga0335394, IMG submission 205741) | Freshwater microbial communities from Lake Fryxell liftoff mats and glacier meltwater in Antarctica - MAT-03 (spades assembly) (version 2) ...
CGCGTTCGTTAAATACCGCCAGATTTTCTTTCATGAAGGCGGTAGATTTGACGAGCAGACCGCTCATGGCGATGCAGTCGGCGTTGTGCTCATAGAAGGCATCCACGATCCGATCGACAGTTTGCTTAATCCCCAAGTTGATAACGCGGTAGCCGTTGTTGGTCAGGATAATATCGACCAGATTTTTGCCAATATCGTGTACGTCACCCTTAACAGTGGCAATCAGGAACGTGCCTTTGGTGCTGCCTGCATCTTCCTTTTCCATGTAGGGTTCCAGATAGGCGACAGCGGCCTTCATGGTTTCGGCAGATTGCAACACAAAGGGGAGCTGCATTTGCCCAGAGCCGAATAGCTCGCCAACGACTTTCATGCCGTCTAGCAAAAAGACATTAATAATGTTGAGCGGCGGATGGGTCTGCATGGCGATCGCCAGAGCGTCTTCCAAGCCAATCCGTTCGCCGTCGATAATGTGCTGTCGCAGACGGTCTTCGATCGGCAAATCGGCCAGCGATGAAGTCGATCGGGCGGCCTTAGCGGACACGCCCTCAAACAGTCGGGTCACTTCCGTCAGCGGATCGTAGGTACAGATATTGCCGTCAAATTTGCGCTCGTCGTAGATGAGCTGGCGGCAAATTTCTTGATGAGCCGGGTCGATCTTGGCCATTGGCAGAATTTTTGCCGCACTGACGATCGCCCCGTCCATGCCTGCGGTGGTGGCTTCGTGCAAAAACATCGAGTTCAGCACAATCCGCGCTGCCGGACTGAGGCCAAAGGAAATGTTCGACACGCCCAGCAAAATGTGGACACCAGGGAGATTCTGACGAATCATCCGAATCGATTCGATTGTGGCTTTGCCGTTTTCTCGGTCTTCTTCAATCCCTGTAGAAATGGGCAACGCCAGCGGGTCGTAAAAAATTTCATAAGCAGGAATGCCAAACTCTAGCGCGTCGCGGTAGGCGCGTTGGGCGATCGCAAACTTCCGTTCTGCGGTGCGCGCCATCCCCTCTTCGTCGATGGTGCCTACTACGATGCCTGCTCCGTATTCCTTGGCCAGTTCTAGCACCTTAAAAAAGCGCTCGTCGCCATCTTCGTAGTTAGTGGAATTGAGGATGCACTTACCGCCTGCTACCTTTAAGCCCGCTTCCATTTTTTGCCACTCAGTCGAGTCGAGCATCAACGGCAGGTTGGCATTTGTGACCAGCCGAGCCACCAGTTCGCGCATGTCGTGTTCGCCATCGCGCCCCACGTAGTCCACGTTAACGTCGAGAATGTGCGCCCCTTCTTTGATTTGCGATCGCGCCACCGCCACTAGACCATCCCAGTCTTCTACATTCAGCAGGTCTCGTACTTTTTTGGAGCCACTGGCATTTAGCCTCTCTCCAATAATCAGAAACGAATTGTCTTGCTCGTAGGGCTGTGCCGAGTAGATCGAAGCGGCTGAGGGCACATAGTGCAGCAACGGGCGGGGATCAGGAAAGGACGACCCCCCTTGCTGACCGTGAGTCGTGCCGGATTCATCTTGCCTGACCGGACGCTGCTTGGGGGTGAGGGTTGGTGCAATCTCGGCTAGTTGGTGAATATGATCGGGACGGGTGCCACAACACCCGCCAATCACCTGCACGCCCAGATCTTCGACAAAATGCATCAGCGCCAGCCGCAGTTCCATCGGAGTCAGCTTGTAGTGGGCGTGGCCACCTACATTTTCGGGAATACCCGCGTTGGGAATGCACGAAATTACGAAGGGCGAATGCTCCGACAAGTAGCGAATGTGTTCGGCCATCCGATCTGGCCCCGTAGCGCAGTTCAATCCCAGAATGTCGATTGGGAACGGCTCCAAAATGGTTAGCATTGCCGCTACGTCAGAGCCAACCAGCATCGTGCCCTGCATTTCCATCGTCACCGACACCATCAACGGTCGGCGATCGCCTTTCTTCGCAAACACCGCTTCGATTGCATTCAGGGCTGCCTTAATCTGCAACACGTCCTGACAGGTTTCGACTAAAAACAGGTCTACCCCGCCGTCAAACAGCCCCTCTGCCTGCTCCACAAACGATGCCTTCATCGTGTCGTAGTCAATGTGCCCCAGCGTCGGCAGCTTCGTCGTAGGGCCGATCGACCCCGCCACAAACCGGGGTTTCTCAGGAGTAGAAAATTCTGCTGTACACTGCTTGGCTAGCTCAGCCGCCAACTTGTTTAGCTCGTAGGCGCGATCGGCCAAGTCGTACTCGGCCAGCACAATTGAAGCTGCCCCAAATGTATCGGTTTCAATCACATCGGCACCTGCCGCCAAAAAATCACGGTGTACCGTCGCTACGGACTCCGGCTTGGTAACGACTAGGTACTCATTACAGCCTTCATACATTGCTCCACCAAAATCCTCTGCCGTCAGATTTTGCACCTGGAGGTTAGTTCCCATCGCGCCGTCGAACACAAGAACGGGGCGATCGGAACTGTGAAGCCGAGTCAAAAAAGGGCTGGTCATAGCGGTAAGAATGGAATAAAAATGCGATCGGGGTTCGACAAGAATATTTACAGAGATACGTTCTAGCGTATCTCACCATCACTAGAATCTAAGGTTAGGATCGCAAACAAATTAACTTCGTAAGAGTTTCTGTCAAAGGGTGGCAACTGGTTGACTGACAAAAGTCTATAGCCCTCACCCCCAACCCCTTTCCCAGAGGGCGAGGGGAATTGATCTACCCTTCCGGTTCCCTCTCCCCTCTGGAGAGGGCTAGGGATATCGCTGGGGCGCTACCAGCCAAGATGACGCAGGGTTGATCTACCCTTCCGGTTCCCTCTCCCTTCGGGAGAGGACTAGGGTGAGGGCTTTCGGGGATCTGACTAACAAGTTTTGTCAAAGGGTGGCAAAGCTGCCCATTGACAAAAACGATTGAAGTTCGTTTGATTCGCGATTCACGCGATTCATTAGAGATGCAAAAAATTCTAACGACCTTTCTCCCATGGCAATACCAAAAATCCTAATTGTTGACGATAGCAAAACAATTAGGATGCAGATTGTAGATATGTTGCCCAAAGGCACCTTCAACGTGGTGGAAGCTAAAGACGGAGCAGAAGGCTTGATGCTGATTGTGCAGGAGCGCCCAAACCTGATCTTGCTTGATTTCTTTATGCCCCGCATGAATGGTTGGGAAGTCGTGCAAAAGATTCAGGCCGATCCTGCGCTCAAATCTATTCCAGTCGTCATGATGTCGGGACGGCGAGAAGACGTAGAAAAGACGGTGCCAGAGCTGTTCAACTACTTCGAGTTCATCAGCAAACCCTTCCAACAAGCTACCTTGTTTAAGGCAATTCAGACAGCGAGTTCCAAGGCAAAGACCCGACACTTACCGCCTGTCACCCCTCCGTCTACTCCTACTGTGGCTGCTCCGACACCGATGCCCTCCTCCAGCGCCGCCCCTGCTGCTGCAATGCCTGCTCGCGAACCCACTGTCGCATCTATCCCGGCTAAAACAGCCGTGCATCTATCTATCCCGGTGATGCTCGATGACGTTCAGCAGTTAAAAACAGAAGTTCGCCAGTTGCGCGAGCAAAACGTGAAACTACATACAGAGGTAGAAGCACTGAAACAGCGGATGCAGCAGCTAGCGGCGTTTGTTCGCCAGCGAATGTAGGGTAAAGGTGCCGCCTGTCAACTGCTTGGGCGATCGCCCAAAAAATAAAGATACCCCTGATTGGGTGATGTGTTAAGAATGAAGTTTCTATAATGTAGAGTTATTAAGGAAATCAGCTTTACTAATGAATTGAAACAGTTAAGTCACTTCATTCATTAAAAATTCAATTCTATTAAGGTTGATTTCGATCGCTACATCGTTTTAGAGGTTTTATGATTGCTGTTGTGGCATTGTTTGCGGGTTACGCTCTAGTCAGCACATTTTTCATCTCTCACCTGTCTTACTCTGAACAGGTTAAGTAATTGAATGTTTTGGCATCGCTTGATCAGACTTTAGCTGTGGTGTGTTTTCGACCCAGTGTCAAAGCCTAAGCGAATATACTGTTAAGCGAATTAATTTAGTTCAACCTAAATAAAAACCAAATTCTAGAACCTTGCGCCGCCCGCTGTGCGGGCGGCGCAAGGTTCTAGAATTTTATATTTCATTAAGCCCACCTACTCAATTGGGTGTTGCTAATTTTATGTATAGCTGTCGCCACAAAGGTTAGGACACTGGGATCAAAGGGGGTGTGGGGGCTTTGCCCCCAGCCAGGGGTTCCACCCCTGCACCCCGTCCTAACCAATCCGTCTATGGCTATATGAGCTTCTTCTGAAAGGGGCGCGGAACATTCCTTTCAAACAAAACTCATACCCAGATTAAGCAATGCCGAATATCGAATAGCTTCATCCCAGGATTCAGCAACGCCGGAATATCTAGACCGGAATATCTAGACCGGAATATCTAGGCCTGACTCTGACGAAACCTAAATATCGTAACTCGGTTCACCAATTTGCATTGCCCGTGCCAGCTCGGCAGCAACTTTGGGACGAGAAAATTCGGGTGGTGGCAGTTCGCCCCGACGCAGCATTTCCCGCACTTTAGTCCCCGACAGGTGAACGCGCTCTTCTGGCAAGCTAGGGCTGGTTTTCGTCGTTCCCATAGATTGGGTTTGCAAGCAGTAGAACGCATGTTCAAATTTCAGCGGCAAGATGCCTAGTTCATCCGGTTGAAACTCATCAAAAATGTACTGAGCGTCGTAGGTACCGTAATAGTCACCAACTCCAGCATGATCTCGCCCGACAATAAAGTGAGTGCAGCCGTAATTCTTACGCACTAGGGCGTGAAAGATAGCCTCGCGAGGGCCTGCGTAGCGCATGGCGGCTGGGTTAATCGCCAAAATCACGCGATCTTTTGGGAAATAGTACTCCAGCATGATTTCGTAGCAGCGCATCCGGACATCAGCCGGGATGTCGTCTTCTTTGGTAGCGCCGACCAGCGGGTGTAAAAACAGCCCGTCTACAACTTCCATCGCGCACTTAATGATGTACTCATGGGCACGGTGAATGGGATTGCGGGTCTGAAATCCGACTATTGTTTTCCAACCCTTTTCACGGAATAGGCTGCGAGAGGCGCGTGGATCGATTTGGTAAATGGGGAAGCGGGCATCGCTGTCACGCTGCAATAGCCATACTGAGCCAGCCAAATTGACCGAGCCTTGTTTATAGACTACGGCTACCCCAGGGTGCTTTTCTTCATTGGTGCGATAGACGTGCAGCGCTTCGTGAATTTTGTTGTATGTGTATTTTTGGGTCAGCTCTAACACGCCAATAAATTGACCCAATGGATCATCCAACCGAATCAAAGTCCCTTCCGTCAGGGTATCTGCAACCTCTTGGCTGACGGGTAGCGTAATCGGAATGGACCAGGGCAACCCATTTGCCAGGTACATTTCGTCTACTACGCGGGTGTAGTCTGATTGCTCCATGAACCCGGTGAGGGGGCTAAAGGCACCGATCGCAATCATCACTAAATCGGATACAGCTCGTTCGTCCAATTGCACACGGGGCAAGTAGTTTGCTTTGCTGAGAAACTCTTGCTGCTGCTCTGATGTGCAAATGCGGTTGATTAGCTGGCCACCGTGAGCCGGGATGCTGTCGGGATGCTGACTCATGATCAATTTTAGGGTTCTGGGTTAGATTGCGCTGCCAAGACATGATCCTACCAGAGGTGCACAACGGCTGGGTAAAATTGGCGATCGCTGCGATCAAAGTGCTCTGAGTTAGCTGCTCTGTAAAGCATAATGGCCGCTCCACCTAAGCAGTTATGCGGAAGATTGGGTGACACTCATTCCCAAAGGAAAAATCCAACAAGAGATGCCGCTTCGTAATGGACTTAGTAAATTCACTGATTGGCTTGCCTCCAACGTAAGCCGTTTGCTTGATGTGCAGCTTCCTGAGCCGCCCCCGACTCTAACTGCTCTCAGTAAGTTGTTCCTTAAATTTGCCCACCTAGTTTAGGAGCGTGATATGAAACGCAAATCGTACGTGTTTATCGATCGCCAAGTTAGCGACTATGACCAGCTCTTGGCTCACGTTAAAGCAGACACCACCGTGGTTCTGCTGGATGGCGATCGCGATGGTGTTGCCCAAATTAGTGAAGTTTTGGAACAGCAGCAGGGCGTTGCTGAAATTCACCTGGTTTCCCACGGTAGCCCTGACTGTTTGCAGTTGGGGGCTACTCGGCTGAGTCTCAACAATATGGCGCAGTATGCCAACTTGGTGCAGCAGTGGCGGGGGGCGATCGCTCAATCTATGCTTGTAATTCCTGCACCTTTTGCGATAGCTCCTCTATCAAGATATCCTTTGTTGCCTCGCTTGAAAGTTCCTTAAGGTTGGGCAGTTTTTCCATTCTCTCACCCTACTCATATTTCTTTACAGGTCAAACGAGGAGTCGAGCAATTACGATTTTCTAGTGCCCCAGTCTTTTGCGTGTTTCTACTCACTTCAAAGGTGGCATGCTTCCTATAAGATTAAAAGTGCATAAAACCTATTTAGAAATTAGAGAAAACCATGCCGCTTCATTAACGAAATATTTTTGGCGATCCAAATAACATATTTTGTTAATTTGTCCGGCAGTCTATATCGAGAATTTAATCATAGATTCTTGATGGTTTTTCTGTAATTACTAAATACGTTAAGAATCCTTCTAATCAGGAGATGTATCTGAAATGGTGAGCTTTTCTTCTCAAAAGTTTCTTGGGCGTTTATTTGTAACTGTTTTAACAGTTTCAGGGGTGGTATTTTCGCCACTTTCGGCTCAATCAATTGCTATTCGAGAAGCAACAATTAGATCTGTGAGATGCGTTTCGCCGTCTTCAGGAGTAAACAACGTGTCTCGTGCTGCGGCTGCAGCTGTTGGAGGTGCTGTTGGAGGTGCAACGGCTACAGTCGCGGCGGGCGCAACTGGTGGTGTTCTTATTGGCACTCTTGGACTTGCAATCGCAGGTGGAGCAGGTACTGGAGTCACTGTCATCAATGGTTTAGATAGCGTATTCTCTGGGACAGATGACCTTTACATCATGGTTAATGGCAACCGAGCCTGGCCTTCTAGCCGTAGCTATACAGAAGTCAGGTCTCAGCAACGATTGGATGTGAACTATACCACTCCCCTAACTGGGTCGACCTCAATTGAACTGATGGAGTATGACTCAGTGAGTGGCGACGATAGTATGGGAGTTCTTATACTCCAACCGATGCAGCTATCCCTACCAGGTGAACGGCAATGGCTTGTACCGGGAACTGAAGGAAGTACTTATGAGATAGCAGTTGAAATTAGTGTCGCTAATAAAGCTGGCTTTCAACTCGGTAGTAATGCCGCCAGTGGTGCGACTTCCTCAATTACAAACAGGACACTGGATCGCGACGGAATTTATCAAAGCGGCACTTATTTGCGTTCTGAAAACGATCGTTATCGGCTGGTGATGCAGGGCGATGGCAATTTAGTGATGTACGATAACTCATCAAATGCTGCTGTCTGGTCTTCAGGTACAAGTGGCCGTGGGGAAGGCCCTTTTAGGGCTGTAATGCAGAATGATGGGAACTTTGCCATTTACAACAGCCAAAACCAATCTATATGGGCAACTGGAACCAACGGCCGGGGTTCTGGTTCATATCGTTTAGTGCTTCAAGACGATCGGAACCTGGTTCTCTATGACGCAAATAACACTGTACATTGGGCATCTAACACAAACATCTAGGATGTTTAACCAGGCTGCTCAGAACTAGCATTAGGGAGTTGCATTGAAATAAGATACCGGCTTAAGCTGAAGTCCGATCTATGGATTCCCGTTTTCACGGGAATGACGCTGGAATATTTTTTGTTTGCAGCTCCCTTATGAGTCCATTTCTAAACTACCTACTGTCGTCACTAAACCTGAGCAGAGGGGTTCAGATCAAACGATTACTAGGAGCGAAAATACCATTCTAGGTAGTCCTGTTTCGTAAAGGGTAGAGAATAGACTTCTTGCACGTTAGAGGATGTTTAAAAAGTTATGAGGGGCGGCAATTTATGCCAACCGCCTCGCCATGACCCAGATCATCGCTAAGTAGATAAATGTCTGCGACGTCTCTGGCATCCACCGAAATAAAGTCGAACTGAGTTTTCAGTGGCTACAGGAAACGTGGACAAAAGCGCACTACCGATGAAGTCAGCCTTGCTTGTAACGCAGAAGTCCTGCTGTTGAACCTCGCTTCGGTAGAACTCCTAGAACTAAATTTAAGTTGCTGAGGTATTTGCTCCAGCTCGATTCAAGTCCTAGCGTTGTTGAACCCCCGGATTTTAAAGATCCGGGGGTTTTTCCGGGCAAATATTTCTGTTTGTCTGCGCTTCACTATATCTTCATTAAAAAACAGTATTCCTACATACATCTAGCCTAACTTTCATGGCAAATTTATAGAACCTTCAACGCAGCACAGTTACGTAGGACTCACGCCTCTCACCCGACCAGCCAAGAGAGTTGGGCTGTTCTAAACAGGTAAGGGGTTTCAGATGAAACAGGCTCAGCTTGCCCCATCTGAAACCCCTTACCTCGACACCACTATCGAAAGTTGAATGCTGCTGTGAGCGCTCCGCGTTCATAAGAGCACTCAACCGCGTAAGTCCTACTAAGTAGGTGGGCTTAATTAAATATAAGATTCTAAAACCCTGCGCCGCCCGCACAGCGGGCGGCGCAGGGTTTTAGAATTTGGTTTTTATTTAGGTTGAACTACTTACTTAAAGTTTGCGGAGCAGCAACCCAGTTGCTCAACGTTCTAGTTAAAGCCACGGAAGCACAACAGTAATGAATAGAAAATCATACGTTTTTATTGATCCTCAAGTTAGTGATTATTCGCAGTTGGTGGCTCATGCTAAGCCAGACAGCGAAGTCGTCGTGTTGGACAGCGATCGCGACGGTATCGTTCAAATTACTGATGTGCTCAAGCGCAGTCAAAATGTTGCAGAGGTTCACCTAGTCGCCCACGGTAGCCCCGACTGTTTATATTTGGGCAATACGCAGTTTAACTTGGCCACCTTGGGGCAATACACCGACTTACTCAAACAGTGGCGGGGGGCGATCGCTGAGTATGCAGATATTTTGCTCTATGGTTGCCAAGTAGCAGCAACGGGCATGGGGTTAGTTAAGGCGCTTCATCGGCTGACAGGCGCTAATATTGCCGCTGCTAGCCACGTTGTCGGCAATGGCAACTGGACGCTAGATCGACAGATGGGTAGCATTAGTGCGGCGATCGCATTCACCCCAGCGTTACAGCAAAGCTATGTAGGCACCTTTGCGACTGCTTACGCCCTGAGCAACAGCAGCTTAATTGCTTTCGATACCACTAACCCTGACCAAGCAAACGCGGCGATCGCCATTACGGGTTTAGGTACTGGCGAAACTCTGGTAGGGATTGACATCCGGCCTCAAAATGGGTTGCTCTATGGGTTGACAACAAACGGGACAGGTGGAGTTCGGCTATACACCATCAGCACCCAAACTGGAGTCGCTACCGCGCTTTCGACTGCTCCTGTGCAGTTCAACAATGGCGGCACGCCTGTACCGATCACAGGCACCAGTTTCGGGTTTGACTTTAACCCCCTTGTCGATCGCATTCGGGTGGTCACAAATACAGGCTTTAACTTCCGCATTGACCCCAACACGGGCGGGTTGATAGATGGAGACAACAATGGGGCTAACGGCGTTACTCCAGATGGTGCCATCACCGGCGCTAGCACTACCGTTGATGCAGCGGCCTATACCAATAACGCTCCTAATTCTACTGCCACGACCCAATACACTCTAGATGCCTCTACCAACCGCCTTTTCATCCAAAATACACCCAGCAGCGGCACTCAAACGGCAGCCGTGGTTGTCACCCTCGGCGGTAGCCCGTTAGATTTCACCGCTGTTAACGGGTTTGACATTCCGGCTGGCGTGAATGCGGCCACCTCTAACGCAGGTGCCACCGGGTTAGCCTATGCAGCGCTGACGGTAGCAGGTGTTACCCAGCTCTACAGCATTGAACTATCAACAGGGGTCGCGACTGCGATCAACACAATTGGTGCTACTGGCACACTTCCCGTTCAAGGCTTTGCCGTTCAGAGCGAACCTGTTGCAGGGGGAGTTCCCGCGATCGCCCTCGGTGGAGCCAATAATCTAATCCGTTTTAATAGCGCTACCCCCGGCACTACGACCACCCAAGCCATTGGCGGCTTGGGTGTAGGTGAAACCGTCGTGGGCATTGACTTCCGCCCCTCGACTGGGCAACTGTTTGGGGTAGTTACGGACGGCACAGGCGGCGTGCGGATAGTGCTAATTGACCCCCAAACCGGGAATGCATCTGCCGTGCAAGGATTGCCCTTTCAGCGGTTTGTGGATGCTGGAGGAGCAGATTTGCCAATTACTGGCACAGGGTTTGGCGTAGATTTTAACCCTGTCACTGACCGCCTGCGGGTAGTAACCAACACGGGTTTCAACTTCCGCTTTAACCCGTTTACGGGCACCTTGGTTGACGGGGATCTTGGAGGTGCAGAGGGCAGCGGAATAGGGACTAATCCAGACGGGTCAGTCAGTGGGGCTACGACTACGGTAGATGCTACTGCCTACACCAGCAGTTTTGCGGCGGTACCCGGTACTGGTATTACTACGCAGTACACCCTAGATGCAGCCAGCGACAGCCTTTACATTCAAAACTCGCCCAACAGTGGAGTGCAAACCGCTCAGGTAGCGATTACTCTGGGTGGCGTTCTGCTCGACTTTAGTGCCGCTACTGGTTTCGATATTCCGTCTAATGTGCGGTCGGCCAATACCAATGCCGCCGCTGCTGGCAAGGGAATCGCTGCTCTAACGGTGGGTGGCAGTGCTGGACTGTACTCGATTGACTTGGGTACGGGCGCAGCCACATTACTGGGGGCGATCGGTGCAGGTACAACGGTATCGGGATTAACCCTGGCAAATTCTCCGGTAGGTGCTGTGTCGTTTAGTGCCGCTACGTATACCGTTGCCGAAGATGGCACTTCTGTTAACCTAACTCTCACCCGAACGGGCGGCCTCAACGGTGCATTTACGGTAAATGTCGGTGCGATCGCAGGTGGAACAGCGGTTGCAGGTACCGATTATAGCGGCACACCCGTCACCGTTAGCTTTGCCGATGGGCAGGCCAGTGCTACAGCCGCGATCGCCATTACTGAGGATGCCTTAATAGAGGGCGATGAAACCGCAGTATTTAGCCTAAGTGCTCCGACAAATGGAGCCGTTTTAGCAGTTCAAGACACCACAACGCTAACCATTACCGACAATGACGCAGCACTGCCATTGCCGATCGTGTCCATTGCCGCCAGCGATGCCAGCGCTGCCGAAACGAGCGCTGACCCAGGAGTTTTCCGCATCTCGCGCGATACTGCCGCTGCTACACCTCTGACGATTACTTACACGATTGCGACGGGTGCAGGGCAAGCTACCAACGGTGTCGATTACACCCCAACCCTAACCGGCACAGCAACGATTGATGCCAACCAAACCTTTGTAGATGTCACAATTACCCCTGTAGACGATGCCATCAATGAAGGGAGTGAAACCGTTGCTCTGTCGCTGAGTGACACAGCCGCTTACGATTTGAGCACCAACAGTCAGGCCAGCATTACCATTGCTGATAATGACGCAGCACTGCCATTGCCGGTTGTGTCCATTGCCGCCAGCGATGCCAACGCTGCCGAAACGGGCGCTGACCCAGGAGTTTTCCGCATCTCGCGCAATACTGCCGCTGCTACACCTCTGACGATCACTTACACGATTACAACGGGTGCAGGGCAAGCTACCAACGGTGTCGATTACACCCCAACCCTAACCGGCACAGCAACGATTGATGCCAATCAAACCTTTGTAGATATCACAATTACCCCTGTAGACGATGCCATTGATGAAGGGAGTGAAACCGTTACTCTGTCGCTGATTGATATAGCCGCTTACGATTTGAGCACCAACAGTCAGGCCAGCATTACCATTGCTGACAATGACGCGTTATTACCATTGCCCGATCAGTCTATTACGGGTACTGCTACCGCCGACACCCTCACGGGTGGGCTGGGCAACGATACCTTAAGCGGAGTTGGCGGCAATGATTCTCTTTTGGGGCTGGCGGGTAATGATAGTCTCAATGGCGGCTTGGGCGGCGATACAATTGAGGGCGGATCTGGAGCTGATCGGTTTATTTATCAAGGGCCTACTCAGCAAGCAGCGCTTAAAAATTCTCGTTTAGCGGCACCCGATCGCATTGTTGGATTCAGTGTGGCCGAGGGCGATCGCGTTCAGCTTGATTATGATAGCAATCTGCTGACACCCAATCTGCCTAGAGGGCTATTCAACGCTGGAACAGAAAAGGCTAAATCCCTCAAGGACGCTGCTATCTCGGCCTATTCAGACAAACACCAGAAAAAGAGAGGTGCTCAGGCATTGAGGGGTAATGAATCTGTCATCTTTACCTGGAGAAGGCAGCAATACTTAGCGGTCAACGATAACAACGCCAAGTTCTCCGCCAAGAGGGACCTAATTGTGAATGTGACTGGCATTAGCCTCAACGGCGGGGATGCCACAGCAGGGATTCTGTCAGTCAACAACTACTTCGTCTAGTTCCCCACATATAGCTATAGCCAGCGCGGTTAGGACAAGGACATTTTTAGTGGCGCGCAAAACGCGCCACTAAAAATGTCCTAAATTACAAATGTCCTAAATAAAGTGGCTACAGGTATATCTTTGCGGTGAACCCTTGCTGTCGGCAGTTCATCACACTAGGGTGCCGACCACACCGCTCGGTCAGGAGTTGGTAGTCTTAAACTACGTGGTAAGTAGTTCAACCTACACAAAAACCAAATCCTAAAACCCTGCGCTGCCCGCGCAGCGGGCGGCGCAGGGTTTTAGGATCTTATATTTATTAAGCCTATCTACTTAGAGGATGTTTTAAAAGTCCC
>Ga0335394_10006749_pt1 | contig 12952 bp, 10 predicted proteins | sample MAT03_FD_205741 | JGI IMG/M metagenome (GOLD analysis project Ga0335394, IMG submission 205741) | Freshwater microbial communities from Lake Fryxell liftoff mats and glacier meltwater in Antarctica - MAT-03 (spades assembly) (version 2) ...
TCAGCAAACAAGCAACCGCTTCCATGCCGGGCCATCGACGAGTCGCGATACTGGTGGCCAAGGCCGCGTTTACCGGAGCTGCGCAGCGCGAGGCCGAGTCGCTCGCGGCAATGGCTGCGCAGAGCGCGACGGTGGTGGGCATCAATGAGGTGCGCATCGCGTTTACTGAGCAAGGTTCTCCCACACTGCGTGAGGTTCTGCGCGAATTCATCGCCACCGAGCCTGACGAAATTGTGATCCTGCCGTGGATGATGCCGGTGGAACCGGGGTTCACGGTGTGGATAAAACGCGTCATCGAGCGCTGGCGAAGTGAGGCCGAAAACTCGGTGCCCTGGCCCGCCACCTTGAGCATCCGACTGGGCCCGCCGCCCAGTCGTTGTGCTAGCGCCCGCGCTTTGTTGGCGGAGATGATCGAAGGGGCCGCCGCCGCGCCATCGGTCCTGTCGAAACCCATCGTGCAGTTCACCACCGAAGGCTCGGTCATTCCAAGTCAAAAATATCGAGTGCTCGTCTGTCAGGGCGGGCCGTGCAACAACGCCGGGGCAGGGGTGATCTGGGGGCATTTGCGCAACGAGCAGCAGCGACTGAATTTGCGTACTCAAGGCGACGGCATGATGAGCGCTCGCGCAAGTTGTCTCGGACCCTGTGCGCTTGCGCCGGTAGTTCAGGTGTTTCCCGAGGCAACGTACTACGGCGGCGTGAACGAGGCGGGTATAGACCGAATCTTGGGTGACCATATCGGGCGCGGAAGCATCGTGACCGATCTTGCTTATGCGCCAATGGCTGAAAAGCAGCGGCTGCGCACGCGCTCGCTCAGAGTCGTGCCTGTACGCTGACGCAGGCCACCGAAGCGCGCTGAACTGAACCTACAGCTTTGTGCCAATGCCCCACCTGCATTGGGGCTTCAGCAAGTAATGGCCAGAAGTCGACTATGACCCTTTTCCGCTTTTAGCCCCATTGCGTTGTGGGCTCTACGAAAAAGCGGTATTCCAAATCGACCTTAACGCAGCTGCGGCTAATGTGCGTGCTTCATCCCGCAAAACTTGCCGAACGCGATGCCCTTGCAGGCCTTTGCTAACTCCGCCATGCACAGCGACTCCGCTTTCCCGGATTCCTGGCATTTCGCGGCGGCTTCATGCGCGGCGGCGATGGTGCGATGCCGCTTGATGTCTTCCTTGGTGTGCTCGGCCTCTTTGGCGGGGTCAACCGTTGACTTCGCGGGCTTGCTTGTTTTGGCCGGTACGGGGTCCGCGGCGCTGGAGATCGTGGGAAATGTTGAGAAAAGGCATAGCGCCAAAATCAGCATCGCTTGTTTCATCGGGTGCTCCTTAAAAGCAGGTTTTGATGGCGTCAGAAACGGCGCGACAGCACCGCAGAAATGTTGGCGCGCGCCGCACGCCAACCCGGTAGGGCGGCTGCCAGCATAGCGGCAAATAGCGCAGGCAGCAGCAGCAAAAATTCAGAAGCGGAGAATGTCCATGCCTGAATCCGCAAGCTCTGCTCGCTGTCCATCCATGCAGCGAGAACCGCGACCAGTGCATGCGCCAGCATTAAGCCTATCAGCCCACCCAACAGGGCGAGAATCAAGGCTTCCAAAAATAGAAGCAGCGCGATGCTTAACGGTCGCGCGCCGAGCGTTCGCAGCACCGCGATATCGTAAGCACGCTCGTTTAACGCGTGATACAGCGCGATAAAAAGCGACAACGCGGCGGTCGCTAACACGACGCCACCAAACGCACGGATCACGTCCGCACCGACGCCAATCATCTGGAATAGGCGAGCCGACTCAAGCGCCGGAGAGGCCGCCTGCATGTTGGTTCCCGAGTTGATCTTGCGAGGCAGTGTCGCCGCCGCCATGGGGGTAGCGTATTGCAACAAGAGGATCGTCACCTCACGCTCGGACTCCACTACTTTTTTCTCTTCGGGATCGGTGAGCGCGCCTTCGTGAACAAACCACACGCTTTCGCTGTTAACTGTCACCAGCCGATCCAGCACGGTGCCCGTAGGCTTCAGAACGCCCACTACGGTGTACACAGAATCGGCATGAATCGGCCCGCCTGCGCCAAGACCGTGCGATCCGACAAATGTATCGCCGACACCGATTCCCGCTTTAGCGGCCACCGTCGCGCCGAGCACCGCCTGCATCTTGTCCTCCCACGCGCGGCCAGTGGCAAATGCTCCGTCGTAAAGGCCCAGATAATCGGGCGTCGTGCCCACAATGCGAAACCCGCGAAAACTATCGCCTAACGACAACGGAATCACTTTCTTAACGAGCGGATTGGCTGCCAGCTCGCGCGCGGAATCAAGCGACACATTGCCAGTCGGCGCATCAATATGAAACACACCGGCCAAAATCAGGCTGATCGCACTGCCCTTCGCACCGACCACCAGATCAATGCCCTGCGCATCGCGATTGAGGCTGCCGCCGATCTGCTCGTTCACGATCACCACGAAACCAATGGTGGCTGTTCCCAACGCAATCAGGACGATATTCAATAGCGTTCGTAGCGGGCTCGCGCGAACGTAGCTCCAGGCGATTTGCAGCAGGTTCACGCGGGCACCTGTACGGCGCGACAAGGCAGCACTTGGTGCCGCGCGACATGTGACTTCAGGCGGCTGTCGTGTGTGGCGATCACCAGCGCGCTTCCCTGTTTCCTTGCAGCCCCAAGCAGCAAATCAATCACCGCAGCGCACGACTCATCGTCCAGATTCGATGTCGGCTCGTCGGCCAGCACGACCTTCGGTGAATTCACCAGCGCACGCGCAATCGCCACGCGTTGTTGCTGCCCCACCGACAACTCATGCGGATATGAATTGGCGCACTCCGAGACACCCAAGGTTTGCAGAACCGCCAGCGCCGCACTTCGATCCACCGGCAACCGCGCCATTGTTTGCACGACCAGCAAATTTTGCCCGGCAGTCAGCGTTGGCAGCAGATGAAACTGTTGCAGCACCAGGCCGATCCGGTTGCCGCGAAACCGATCGCGCGCGCCAGCAGAGAGTTGCGCCAGATCCTGCCCATCAACGAAGACCCGCCCCGCGCGCGGTGCGAGCAAGCCAGCCATCAAATGCAGCAGCGTCGTCTTGCCGCAGCCCGATGGGCCTAGCAGCAGCACGCTATCGTTCCCCGCGACGACAAACCGGTCCAATCGAAGCAACGACTCGCCTCGTCGGTAGCCAAACTCAAGTTGTTCGAGGCGAATCATGAATAGCGACTGGGTTCAAACGGTGCAAAGGCGAGCAAAGGACAACATGGAATCAGACATTGGCAGACGCACTAAAGTTGCTTCTAAGCCAGCGAAGTTCGGATGCCAACATCGCTATCTTACGGTGAGCGCCTTCACCAGCGCATTGGCGTTGTGTTCGAAGAGTTTCAAATACGTGTCGCCGCTCGTTCCCGACGCCGACAATGCGTCGGAGTACAGCGTGCCGCCGATGACGCCGCCGCCCTCTTTGCTAATGCGCTGCGCAAGCCTTGGGTCGGACACGTTTTCGACGAACACTGCGCGCACCTGTCGGGCTTTAAGTTGACGAATGATGCGCGCGACGGCTGCGGCAGACGCCTCGCTGTCGGTGCTCCATCCCTGCGCGGCGATGAACTCTACTTTGTACGCATCACCAAAATAACCAAACGCATCATGAGATGTGATCACCCGTCGTTCGGCGGCGGGCACGGTCGCAATGCGCTCGCGCACCGATGCATCTAACGCACGAATTTTCGCGCTGTATTGCTCAGCATTTTTTTGAAAATAAGCGGCCTGCGAAGGCGACGATTTAACGAGTGCCAAATGAATATTTTCAACGTAGACCAACGCGTTGTTGAGGCTCTGCCAAGCGTGTGGATCAACGGTTCGACCAACTTTGCGCGGCGCGATGCCAGACGTTGCGACCAACACTGTGCCGCGATAACCGGAGGCGGTCACCAATCGGCTCAACCAACCCTCAAACCCGAGCCCATTGACCACCAACAATTGCGCAGACGCCACGCGTCGCGCATCGGCAGGACTCGGCTCAAACACATGCGCATCGGCGCTGGGGCCGACGAGAGCCGTGACCTCAACGGCGTCACCGCCCACTTCACGCACCATGTCGGCGAGGATCGAGAAGCTCGCGACGACGCGCACCCGCTCCGTTGCAACCGATTGAGCGCTGCAAACACTGGCTGACAGCGCATGCGCCAGCCCGAGCGCCGCGATGGTCACCCATGAAAACCGAGGAAAAATCATCTCTGCAAGTCCTTCAAAAAATCAAGCGATACGGTGCGATTGTTTTCGCAATAAAAACTGCAATGCGCTGTCCCTTCGCCCCAACAACAACGATGCGATGTAGGCTGCGCCAGCGACCAAAACGATGGCAGGCCCCGACGGCAAATGCGCGTGATATGAAATCAGCAATCCCGCCATGCCGGAGGCAACGGCGATCAGCGCTGCCACTGCAAACAAACTCGACACCCGCACTGCCCAAAAGCGCGCGCTCGCAGCCGGCAGCATCATGAGGCCCACCGCCATCAGCGTGCCGAGCGCCTGAAATCCACTGACTAAATTAAGCACGACAAGCGTCTGGAACAACAGATGCACCAGCCCACCGCGCCCACCCACGCTGCGCAAAAATCCGGGGTCAAAACACTCCACAACCAACGGTCGGTACATCAACGCGAGGGCGACGAGCGTCACAGACGATACGGCGGTCATCAAAATCAACGCATCATCATCCACCGCCAAGATCGTACCGAACAAAACATGCATCAAATCCACGCTGTTGCCGCGCAACGAGATAAGCATCACGCCGCCAGCCAATGCGATGAGATAGAACGCAGCGAAGCTCGCGTCTTCGCGTTGCCCGGTCTTTCGCGTAACCCAACCCGCCAGCGTAGCGACCAGCATCGCAGCGATGAAACCACCCAGCCCCATCGCGTACAGCGAAAATCCCGCTGCGATGAAACCCAGCGCTGCTCCTGGCAACAGCGCGTGCGCCATCGCATCGCCCACTAAGCTCATGCGCCGCAACACGAGTAGCACACCAACCGGCGCGCTACTGAGCCCGAGCGCCAAACAGGCGACGAGCGCACGGCGCATGAAGCTGAATTCGGCAAACGGCGCGATGAACCAGTCGTACAGTTCCGTCATGCCGCTTCGCGCCGGCAAATCTCCGCCGCATCGTCCCACGCCTCTGCCATATGGCGAGACTTCATTAAATTTTCTGGGGTTAACACCGACGCCGTGGGCCCCCACGCAATCGCCTCGCGTGCTAGCAGCAACGTTTGCGGAAAATGTTCGCGCACTTGTTCGATGTCATGCAGCACGGCGATCACGGTTCGGCTTTCCGCATGCCATCGATGTACTACCTGCAACAAATCGACCGTGGTTCGCGCATCAATGGCGGCGAACGGTTCGTCCAACAGAATGAGCGGCGCATCTTGCAACAACACCCGGGCGAACAGCACTCGCTGAAACTGTCCCGCAGACAATTCGGCGATTACGCGTTGCTCGAATCCAGCGAGCCCCACCGCGCCGAGCGCATGCACTGCGGCCACCTGTTGCTGTCGCTTCACACCGCGCCATGAGCCAATGGCAGCCCAGTGGCCCAACATCACCACATCGAGCACCGTGATCGGAAATGAACGATCAATCTGCGCTTGCTGCGGCAGGTAAGCGACCCTCGGGTTCCGCATCGGAGCGAGGTTAATTTGTCCAGCGCTGGGCTCCACCAAGCCCGCCAATGCATTAAGCAACGTGCTCTTGCCCGCCCCGTTCGGGCCCACCACAGCGGTCAACGATCCGCTCGCGAACTCGCCGTGCAAATGATGCACCGCAGGATGCCGACGATACGCAAGCGTGAGGTCGTGCAGGGAAACAGCGACGCTCATGTCGTGAGCGCCCAGATCGTGGCTAGCACCAATAGCACGATCAAAATCAGTGCAATCAGCACACGTTGCAGAGCGCTAAGGGCGAGCATGTTGCTTTTGGGTCAAACTCGCCGCTACTCAGTCGACTCGGTGCGCTTCCAATCCGACCATGGCGAAGCTGTCGAGGCTGAATACCTGGGACTCGGAGTTATGAAGGAGCGCACGGCAGTGGGGAAAAGGAGGCGAACAGTTTTCATGCTGAGCGAATTTGAAACCTATGCGGGGACGGGCTTGGGCGCGCCAAAGTTTTTCTGTGATGGCATGCGCAGCGCTACAGCCGCTCCAACGAACATCAAGACGCCCCAACCAATCATCCAGAGTACGTCGAAATTGATCTTGGCGAACGACCGCACCGCGTCTGAAGCAACGAATCGCGGTACGCGATGATGCCCGGTGAAGCCGAAGCCTGCGAGACAGGTAGTCGGGCAGGGCGCTGCTTCATCGCGCTTGGCAGCGAGCTGCAATTCAGCTTGAAAAAAATCGCGCAGTTTGACTTGATAACCGCGAACTTGCGCCATGAAGGCATCGTGTCGCATGAGGTCGTTCCCGGCTAGCGTGCTGAACGCGTGCTGCGCCAGATTTACCGGCGACACCACGCTGGCACTATCCATGAAACGGAGTTGATTTTGTCGAGCGGTCACAAATGATGCGTCAACGGCAGCGAGCTTTCGTTCGAGTTCAATGGCGCGTGCCAGGCGAGTGACCGTCGGTGACACTTTGTCCAGCGCCGTCTTTTCCAATCGCCATTCGGGGTGTTGGTCATAGAACCGGGCCACCAAGTTTTGGCGGTCGGCGTTGACGGCGTCCGCTGCGTCACGGCTAGCCACGATGTAGGCCTCGCGCGAGGGCACCGGGGCTAGCGTGGTGGCCGCAGCGGCAATCACGTTCGGCAGCAGCACGACCAGCACTAACCACGCACCAAACGCTGCAAACGCGGCAGTGCTTCGGGTCTTGCACAACGCTCCTATTAGCACGCACACACCCGCCCAAAAAGCGCTGTAAGCGAGCGTTACCAGCACCCACCCGAGCAACGCTTTCGCCCCGTCTGCGTTCGTCGGAACGGCACCCGTGGCGAGCGCGGACAACGCAACGACTGAGACAAGCACGAGGCTTGCTGAAGCGGTGCGGGTGACGACCTGAGTCGTCAGCAATTGCAACTCACCAACGCCTTGAATCGCCAGCGTTTTGATGCGTTGCGTTTCCCGGTCGTGCGTCAATGCCGATAGGCACAGCGTCAGTAAGGCCAAGGGCCAAATGTACAGAACGACAAAGCTCAAGTCGAAGCGACCTGAGGCCAGGCGCGCGGGATGCTCAATCTCGTATTGCGTTCGAGCGCTGTCCATCGATTCCGCTTTCACCCGGACGTAAGCGGGCAATACGTCGGACTGTCCAATCGCGAGCACGGCTCCGGCCAGGCTCGGCTTGACGGCAAACGCAAGATGCTCGCGAAAAGTGTAGCCGCGAATGTCGGCAGTACTGCGCCACCACTTCGCCTCTGCGTGTTCTGGCTTGGTCGGATCAGCAAAAAATTGCGTTGCGTAAGCCTGTGCCCTGGCAAGTGCCGCGGCCTCCTGCGCCTGCGCGGCCTGCGCCGATGTGGCTGAGGCGGTCGCCTGTTTGGCGCCCTGATGGAGTCCAAACAGCGCGAGCGTTAGCACGGCTGCCATAAGAAGCAGCGTCCCGCGCTCGCGAAGCTGGTTTTTCAGATCGTACCAAGCGATCCAGAACGCGTGATTCATAGAGCGCCCCCGACGCGCAGCCGACGGATTGATACGATCAAGAACGCGATGCTGGCGATGAGTAACGCCAACAACGGCAAACCGTTTCGCACTAAGGCGGGTTCGTGTTGCAACGGCTCAAAGCGAAACTGAAACGGCGCAACTTGGCTCCAGAGCGAGCGTTCGCCCTCGACACGCTTACCCTCCTTATCCGGGTTAACGGTGATGAAGTCATTCATCGTTTTTTGAATCACCCGGCGCTGCGCTTCGGCCGCATTAACGTATTGCACATGGTGCGTGGTGTTGGTGGCAGCTGCCGCACTGGAGAGCCCTGCGACTGCGACCGTTGGCGACAGCCAGCTCAGGGTGGCGGCGGCTCGGCTCTGGGCATCCATCGCAGAAAAGAGCGCGCGGTAGTGCTTGTCAAAGATTTGGTCGCCATGCGCTTCACCGCGAGCGAGGCTAATCCCCGACCAGTTGACCGGTAAATCCTTGATGTCCGTCACGCCATAAAGCTTTAAGAGCGCGGCTTTTTCACGAGCTTCTTCGGCTGGATCATGCGGCTCGCCAAGTTCCGTCTCCAGCGCTTCGCGAAAGGCCTGTGTACTGGGCAGTGTGGCTGCGCTCTGTGCGAGTTCAATCGCCACCCGCGGCAAAATCAGGGCCGACGCGGCCCACGCCACGATGAGCACGGCCAGAGCGCTGCGCAGGTTCGACACACTTGCCGAAACGGCTACCGTAGTCACGCACCATAGCGCCAGATACAGCACGTAGCCGAGCGCAAACACAGCCACCCGTACACCGCCATCGACGAACGGGGACGTAGTGTCAAACGCTAATTGCGTGGCCGCCACTGCAAGCACTGAAGGCAACGCCAGCGCCAGCCCGAGGCACAGAAGCACAGCGCCGCGTGCCGTCGCCACCGCAGATAACGGCGCGCCGGTCATCAGCAGTGAGCGCAAGGTGCCGCGCTCTCGCTCGCCTGCAAACACGCCGAAACCGAGAAAAATGATGGCGAGCGGTGCCAATACTTGTAACGTAAAAGCAGGCGTTAACAGCAGTTGCCGCGCCGCGCCCGACTCATCCTGTGACGCTCGATAGACAAATTCATTTTGCTTGTGCGCCTCGAGCCACACGCTGGAGCCCACGTACTTTTCAACGCCCGGATCGACCGCGGCGAGCGTTGAGAGTGGTTTGAAGACATACACGCCATAGTGTGCCGCGGAGTGCGGATTTTTTTTACCCTGACTCAACCAGCGACTGCGCTCAGCGTCCTGCGACGCGGCGCGCGCGGCGAGCGTGCCTTTGACCTCGATGGCAGTGGTGATGGCGGCCGTGCTTGCGATCAATACGCCAAGCAGCAGCACCGCCCAGACTCGCCAGTCGCGCTTGCGCTCCGTCCAGTCAGCACGCCATGCGCTGGTGAACGCGAGCGCCCATGCGGCTAGCGTAGAGCGACTACGCGGCGATCCGTTCGCGCCCGTCGGCAGCGGCAAGGGTGGTGAGGTAGTTGCGTTCAAGTTCGCCTGCATTGAGTGTCTCCAAAGTCCATTCACCGACCAGTTTTCCGTTGACCAGCATGCCGCAACGATCGGCCATTTCCTGCGCGCGAAACAGGTCATGCGTGGCCATCAGCACCGCCGTGCCGTCGCTCGCGAGATTACGCAACGCACGGCCAAACTCCACGCTAGCCTGCGGGTCGAGACCCGAGGTGGGCTCGTCGAGCACCAGCGCTTTCGCGCCCTTGGCAAGGGCCATGACGATGCCAACTTTCTGTCGCATCCCCTTTGAATAGGTGTGCGCCTGCCGATTCCATGCGTCTTGCGGGACACCGGCGCGTTCGAGCAGCGCGGGCACTTCGCCGCGAGCCGGTTTACGGCCCTGCAGACGCATGAAAAATTCAACGTTTTCGACACCGGTGAGTCGCTCGTAAAGCGCGACGTTTTCGGAGATGTAGGCGGCGTGTTCGACCGCTGCTTCAGCCGCGGAACCGGTGCTGCCGTTCAGAGACACCGTACCCAAATCAGGCGTTACGAAGCCGAGCACGCAGCCAATGGTAGTGGATTTACCTGCGCCGTTCGGGCCAAGCAGCGCGTAGATCTCACCGGCCTTGACGTGCAGGGTGACGTCGTCAACCGCGCGCTGTGCGGCGAAGTTTTTGACGAGATTGGTGATGCGAATCATTCAGTCCTCCTGCGCGCTAGTGACGTCGCAGCTAGCGCAGTGCATAGCGAAGCTCAGTAAAAATCGTTCGGCCCGGGAACGGATGACCCTGGTAGGAGCGAGCGTCCGTCAGGTTGTCCACGCCCAGCGCCACCTCCATCCCAGCCACGGGTTTCCACAACGCCCGTACATCCCACTGACGAACGCGAGACGCTCCACCGAAGACATCCGGATTGATGTCGATGTTGGTTAACTCATTCCATTGACGGCCCTGATAGCGATAGGTCGTGGCGAAGCTCCACTGCGCATTGGCCTTGTAGAGCCCGGTAATCGCGGAGCGCACGCGCGGCACCCGAATCCAGTTCTTACCGACAGTGTTTGGCGCGTTCTTGTTCTCCAGTATCTTTGAGTCATTGAACGAAATATTGCCCTCAAAACTTAGGCCCTTAATGCCGACGTTCTGCATGTCGCCGACAAACTCAACGCCACGCGTGCGCACCCGATCAATGTTTTGTACGTTCGTGACATTGGGGAAAACGGCGATGTTGGTCTGGTTCAAGATGGTGTCGCGCACGTCGTCCTGAAACAGCGTCGCGCGAAGGCCCGCGTTATCGAATCGACGCTCGGCGGTCAACTCGATCGCGTCAGAGCGCTCGGGCTTTAGGTTCGGGTCATTGATGACGATGCTGTTCCCCGAGCGCGCGGCCTGGAACAACTCGGTGACCGTTGCGAAGCGGGTGCCACGACCGATCGAGGCGCGAAGCGTGGTGTCCTCGATGCCTTGCCAGGCTATGGAGAGCTTCGGCGATGTGGCATTAAAGTTTTTCTCGGGATAGGCCACGCTCGGCCCGGGGAGGTACTGCTGAGCACCATTCATCGATTTCCACGACTCAAACCGCACGCCAGTGGTGGCAATCCAGTTGGGCGCAAAGCGCCACGCGTCTTGCGCGTAGAGCGCGAACAATCGAGTGTCGCCGCCGACAAATTGTGTTGGCGTGCCGTCGCCCACCCGCCAGTCGGCAAGCGAGGCGGTGGACTGCTTTAGGCGGTAATCATTGGCATGCATGCCAAACGTCAACGCATGCGCGCCACCCGTCCAGTCGCCCGCTGTCGGCGAGTAGGTGCCCTGCACCTCGAAGGTCCGCCAGCGCGTGCCATCACGCTGGACCGCAATGCCAGTACCGCCGTTCGCCGCCATGGGGTCGGGGTTGAGTGCGGTACGTTGCAAATCATCCAAAATCTGGTAGTAGCTCGTCACCAACGAGGCGTTCCAGCCCTTGGCGTTTCGGGTCTTTACAGTGAAGCCGGTTTGCACATGGGCTTCGTCGCGACTGAATGGGCCGAACGACGCGGCGGGAATATTGAAGACGTTACCGTCCTGACTCACGCGGCCCGACCACACCGCGTTGCCTGCGGTGTCTTTCAAAAACGTTTGATTTCGCGTCAACGTGTCGTTGCGCCACCAGGCAACGAAGCCATCCGCGCTCACGCCCGGCGTGTCGTAACCGGCGCGCACTTTGGCCGTTTGTTGCACGGTGTGGTCAATCGCCCCAGCGTTCGCCCCGAGGATGGCACGGCGCAAACCGTTGGGCCCCACGTCGTACAGAACGCCGGTGACGGGCGTGACGCTTCCTGGGCCGGTCGGCGGTGTAAAGACGCCTGCCGAATTGGCGTTGATTGCGAAATACTGCTGGGGTTGACTGGTCGAATCCTGCCGGTTAAACATGAGTCGATACCACGCGCCTGACTGCAATCGTGAGCCCAGTAATGCGGTCACCTGATTGTTGTCGTAGCGATCCTTCAAGCCGTATTCATCGAAGGTTTGAAACTGTGCGGCGATGCGCGCGCTAGCCTCAAACTTCTTAGGTATTGAGGTCGTAATGGCGACGGTTGTACCAATCGAGTTGCCCGGATAAATCGCGGAAAACGGCCCGTACAGCACGTCCATTCGAGTGATTTCTTCAGGAGCCACCATGTTCCAGCGCGGAGCGTCGAATCGCCCCAAAAAATTAGAAATCAGGTAGCCGTCCATGAACACCAGACCGCGCGGCGCTTGCGATGTGGCGAAGCTGCGCCCACCCATCAACGCATTGCGATCTCCGGCATAGCGCTTGCGAACCGTCGTATTCGGCAAGTTACGCAAGATGTCCTCAGGGTTGAAAACATTTTGCTGTTCGCGCAATTCTTCCGCGGTTTTGCTGGCCGTAGAGTTGGGAAGATTCGGGTCAAGGACGGGCTTACTACCGCTGACAACAACGGGTTCTAGTTGCTGTTGCTGGCCGACGCCTTGAGCGTAGACGGTCTGAGCGGAGGCGAGCGTGATCGCTAGAGCAAGAGTGCTTTTTTGAACAAGGGTAGTCATGTGATGTTGAGCGCGTGAAACAGAACATTAATGCAACTTTGATGCATATTGTACTTAATGCTATTCAGTTGCATTAATCAATCTGGTGAATGTGGGCTTATCCGCAAGCTCGCTGTAGCTGCGCATCATCAATCGGGCGACGACAAGTCCGTAGAACGTGTTTGGAGCGTCAGGCGCGGCGTTGCTGCTGCCGAATCGTCAGCAACAAAATTTCTGATGACAGCTTTTATCTAGTAGCGCCGCTGCATTAGGGCTAGCGCTCGATTCCAGGCGTTGTTGACAATCGCCGTTTTGAGCTTCTAGAACCAATGGAAACGGCATTTCACAGAAAAGCTATCTGAGCGTTTGGCGAGCTGCACAAGCCGCACCAGAGCGCGTAACGATGTCTCGTAAGTTTAGCACTTGGATGCGTGTCGACGATGGTGCGCATGCTGATGCGCACCCTACTCGCAATCCTTCTAGCGGCTACTTGCCCTGCCAAGCCTTGAATTTCGCGGCTAGCTCGTCCGCCGCCCGCACCATGACGTGCACGTCGGTGCCCACGCCGACCAGCGTTGCGCCCTGCTCCAGATATTTCGCAGCATTGCCGTCGGTGCTCAGAATGCCGATCGCTTTGTTTGCGGCTTTTGCGATGGCGAAAGCTTTGCTGATTTCCGCTTGTACTTCCGGTCCGTTGGCGAGGCCGCGATAGCCCAGACTGGCGGCGAGATCGGACGGGCCGATGAAGACGGCGTCGACACCGGGCGTTCTACAAATCGCATCCAGCTCAGCTAACGCTTCGGGCGTTTCAATCTGCAGGACGAG
>Ga0335394_10006750_pt1 | contig 12952 bp, 13 predicted proteins | sample MAT03_FD_205741 | JGI IMG/M metagenome (GOLD analysis project Ga0335394, IMG submission 205741) | Freshwater microbial communities from Lake Fryxell liftoff mats and glacier meltwater in Antarctica - MAT-03 (spades assembly) (version 2) ...
TCTATCGGGATGCCGGAGAAACTAATATGGCACAGGCAAGGCGGAAAGCAGGCTATGGGCTGAAGTTGTTGAAGAAGCTATTTAGAATGAAATAACCCTGGTCGACTATCTGTGAAGCAGGAGTTTTCTGACCTTTGATCTTTCGTCTGAGTTTAAAGCCAACCAATATAGAAAAACTACAGACATTATTCCTGTCAGAAGCATAAAGCACCAAGTTTCTAGAATTCCCAACTTAAACTGCGAGAGTAACAATTCCCATAAGAATAATGCGAAAGTAAAGATTGATAGATTTCTAAGTAAACCTAAGTCCTCACGAGAAGTAGAATTGATGACTGCAGGATATACCATAGCAAGACACATCACAATGTAGCAAATGGCTTGAGAAGCTAGAAAACCCATTCCTGGATGATTTGGAACTAGAATCATAGCTCCGGCAACCCAGGCTATGATTCCTATAGTGCTCGCCCAGCAGCTCCTTAATGTTTTGCCACTTGCAACTAGACATTGTGTTAACACAGAAGAAATTGAAACAATGATAGTAAGCCACAATTGCGCCCATGCTAAAGGAATTGCATTTTGATATGCAGCACCAAATAGCGAATTGATAATAGAGGGTATAACTAGACTCAACATTCCTGTAAGAATCACTGTTACGATCCATACGATTCTTAGGTGTACACACTTAAGATAATTGGAGCGATCTTTATCCACAGCACTGGTAGATAAGTATGATAGAGCAGCAGGAGTAATGGCTGATGGGATGAAGCCGACAATCATTGAGATGCTAACGGCAACACGCAAATGACCTAGTTCTTCTAACCCACCATACTTGCTGACAAGCCCCATCAGCGGGAGATGAATAAGGCTCCCAAGTAATGTATTGCCAAAGTAGTAAGGAAATCCAAACCTAAAAATTGACACAGTTTGCTGCCAAAAATTGTCAACTCTTAAGCGAATACCTGCCGCTTGAAGGACTGGTTTAACGCAAAGATAGCTCCACAGAATTTGAGACAGAGCAGTAAGAGTTAACCCCCATATTGCTCCACTCAGACTAAACTTTGACGTCAATATAATGGATAGAACGCTGCCAAAAATTAAGCCAGTGGATGAGCGAATAGCATAGGCTTGAAAAGCGTGTAAGCTAGCCAAGAACAGTAAGGGGATGTCTCCCATAGGCTGTAGTACTACAGTTAAAGAGGCGATCGCTAACCAAGGTGAAATGTTAGGCTGACCGAGCAAATGACTTGCGACGAATTCCCGAAAACATAAAACAGTTAAAGCTGTAACGGTACTGCTTAAGCAGACTAGGGAGAAACCAACACCAAAAAGCCTTCCAACAGACTCAACTCCAACTGTCTTATACTGAGCACCATTGCGATGCATAGCAATCTCTACGCCCAAACTACTGAAGTTGCGAATAGACTGGGTTAGCGAAAAAATGATGCTATAAATACCTAACAGTTCGGGGTTTAGAAGTCTGGCTAGAACAGGCAAAGATAAAGCACTTGCCAATTTAGAAATTAAGCTAGCGATTGTTAACCATGCGCCGCCTTTAATTAAATTAGTTACTGTACTCATATTAAATTTAGAGACCCTGACCTCTTTTCTAGCAGTGCTTCATAGGCTGTTATCATTTTTTTGCCGTAATCATCCCAAGAGAATGACTTACGAGCTTGTTCTAGAGCGTTCTGCCCCATCTCTATTTGCCGCTCAGGGTTTTCGTAGAAAAATAATATTTTCTCCTTAAGTGCTTCAACGTCTCGAATCGGGACACTAAATCCATCTATTCCCTCGCGGACAATATCTTCACCGCCTGTGTTTGTAGTATGCACAACGGGCAAACCGCAGGACATTGCTTGAGGAATAACCATTCCAAAGCCATCTTCAATAGAGGCAAGACAAAATACAGAGCACTGAGAATACAACCACCGCAACTTACTTTGTGGATGTTTTCCTTTGAGGATGATGCGATCGCTCTGATATTTTGCTAAAAAGGGTTCAGTTTCTGCATGGGGTAACCCGACTAACCAGAGTTCGGCATCAGGTAAATTTAGCTCATAAAATGCTTGGACAAGATACTGCACTCCTTTCCGAAGCGTAATATTACCGCAGTGCATAACCCGAAAAATTTTATCCTCTTTAGGTTCTGGATAACATTCTGTTAAAGAAGTTCCGTAGGGAACGTGAATGAGTTTTTCTTCAGGTATACCGTGTTCTAAAAACGTTCGCTTAACGAAATAGCTAGGAATTGCAATATAGTCTGCTTCGGCATATTCTTGCAGTTCACGTTCATATACTGCTGGATGAGTGCCACTATACTCTAATCCCAAACGGTTGTACTCCTCTTTCAAAATATGATGCTGATACACCATGTGGCTGCTGCCTCGCTCAACGATTGTCAGGGCACCTAGCGATTTTGCTTTTTGAAGCGAGTGTAGACAGAGGCTTGACCACCCCACAAATAGGTCTGAGTCATCCGAGACAAAGCGTTTTGCTGCTTGGTCAAAACTCTCATGGAACCAATTTTGTAAGTTGCGATCGCCCTTACTCCAGGCTGGCAGTCTGGCCCAAGCTCGAAACAAAACTTCCAGTTGCCAAATTGAGTGAATCGAATCAGCCTCAATGCCGTACTCAGTAATTTTAAAGCGAGGATAGGTGGAAATTAGCTTGTGCAGATAGCCACGTTGCTGCAATTGTTGAGCCAAATAAAATGCCCAAAACCGACCAAAAACCGAAATAGTAACTTGCATAACTGCTTGAAGCTCCTAGCTTGCTGCGTTTCTCCCTTAGATTTTGATGGCTAGCGTAAGCTGCATGTAGGGTTTACCGACTGGGGCGTCCAATAGGGGGACAAAAGGACGTGCAAGCAAATTTAGTCCAGCGCTAAATGGCTGTGGCAGAAACCGTGAAACAGAGAGTAGAAGCTGGTTTGCAGCATAGCAGCAGTACTTACGTTTAACGGTAATTAACCCGTGCCGCTCTAAAATTTTGTCGAGTTCTGGACCTTCATATCCGGCTCTAACATGCCCACCATCTTCTATGGGTGAAATGTAGTCTCCAAATAGTCCATATCCGCCCGAAGCGGTAGGTGTCGATAGAACCAGTCGCCCTCGTGGCTTCAGAGCACTTGCAATGCGGGCGATCGCCGTCTCATCGTCAACGATGTGCTCTATGACTTCAAGTGCGACAACCTGATCATAAACAGAATCGAAATGCAGTTCATTAACGTGTCCTCGCAATAGATTGAATTGCTGAGTGAACTTATTGCGTTTGACTCTTTCCAAAATTCTCTCTGCTCCACCATCGGCAATCTCTACAGAAGTACAATAGTTCCCGTTGCGCAGCATTGCTAAAGTAAATAAGCCGCCGCCAGGTCCTATTTCTAAGGATTTAATTGGTCCAGGTGCAAACCAGTCTGTTGACAGATGATAACGATGAGCAAAGTAAACATCTGTCTGGATCTTCACTCTATCTGCTAACCAACCCAAAAATGAATTCATAGGTTCTCCAAATATTTGTTGACTTTCATACAAATGCCTTTTACTTGGTCTTGGCAAATCAGCAAAGACCTAAAAGGGAACAGGTAGCTTATGGCGGAAAATTCAATACAGGTTAAGGTTTCTGTAAAAGCACAAGATGAATTTTGATTGAAAAATCATCAATGCTTAAATCAGGAAACTTCTTCAAGAGTTGACCAAAGATAGAAGTTGGGGTCTTACTTAAAGCTTCAGTCTTGCCACTAAACTCTACGACTAATGACTTAATTTGGAACCCGACCTTTTTGTACAAGTCAATGTATTCTTGACTAGACAACTTACTAAACAGGTCAAGTTTCACATACCGACCGCCGTTTTGCAGCTCAAAAGCCTCATCTCTTAAATGGGTTTGGTAGTAATTTTGATAAGCCGTTGGCTCCAGCAACAAATGATTGAAACCCTGATCGAGTCCGCCTCGCCCAGAAAAGTGATCGCCGCCCCAAGAGAACCAGATGGGCCCATAGCTAGCATACATGATGCCTTGAGGGCGAAGCAAGCTGTAAAGCTTTTCTAAGACAGGCTCAAGGTCACGACAGTGCTCAAACACTGCATCGCTACAAATAATATCAAACTCTCCCATGCCTGCTGGATTAAGGTCGGCAATATCTGATTGCTGAAATTTTACGGTTGTAGGCAATCCTGACTGCTGGACGTAAGTTTGGACCTGTTTCCAGCAGTTTGAGAAGTTATACAAATCTACGCCTACAATCTCTTTAGGATTGAAACGCAAGTAGGAGCCAAAATCCCAACCATCTCCACAACCAATTACAAGTAAGCGCGAGTTTTTGATGGGAACATGTTGATTAACCCACTGTCGTCTTGCCAAAGTAGACATGCCTTTTTCGGGCAGAACTAAATCAATGGGATAAGGAAGATGGGCGAATTTTTTACTATAAATTGTCTTATAGAGGGGGCGTCTTACCAGAGTATCGACGGTATCTCTAAGGCGATCGCGGAGTGATGTGCCAATTCGCGGATCAAACTGAAAACTGTCTAAAGACAAATCAGTTTCATCAACCAACATAGCTGAATTCGATGGGTTACTAGGCATGGCAATAGATTAGTGAAGAGGAGAAAGCTGAGAAGGAGGTCTGAGACAAATGTCGAAAATGCTCTGATTATTTTTGCGGTGCAACTTAGAAAAATTGACGAGATCGAGCCATTCCTGATGCGTTCTTAGCCAATCAACGTAAAGCTCGTAGCGGGCATAATGCAGCAAATCTTGCCAACCATGATTGAAATAACTCCAAAGCCGAATAACCCTCCACAGAAAAGGAAATACGGTAATCAAAAAAACTAACCGCAATGTTTGTTTGGCAATACAGCGGAGCAGGAGTTTTGATAAAGATTGTTCGTAGATAAAGTGCCAAGTGCGTAATGACGCTCGACCGCGAATTTGCTGTTCAATGGCGTGAGGATCTTCCGGCATCACGGTTGTGACTTTTAAATTAAAGTCAAAGCAGAGCTTCGCGCCCGTTCGGAGCAGGTCAAAGACAAACTCTCCATCTTCTCCCGCTAAGATTTGGAGGGGATAGCCATCGGGAAAACCCTTAGTCTTTAAAAAAGCAGATCGTTTGACAGAAAATGCCTCAGTCCAACCCCGTTTGTGTTCGGGATAACTCGCATGCAATGCTTGCAAGTATCGGGCGTATGGATGGTAAGTATTCGTAATCACAGTTCCCACGCCGAAGGCATCGCACTGTTCGCTCTGATATTTGTTCTGTAATTGTTCACAGAAATCACGGGGTAAACAGACATCTGCATTCAAGATGATGATGATATCTGCTGTAGAGGTTTCAATGCCGATATTGCGCGCTGAGCAGCGCCCCTGTGGAGAGTCGCGATGGATTAACTTAACTGCTTCTCCAAAAGTCGATTTGACCAATTGATTCGTTCCATCGGAAGAATCATCCACGATGATAATTTCAGAGAAGGAAACCGTTTGATCTAGGACGCTTCTTAGGGTTTCTACTAAGTCATTCCCTTCGTTATAAGAGGGAATGACTACACCAATGTTAAAACTTTCAACCATTAATCGTTCCTTGCGACTGCAAAAAAGCTATAGCTCCAAACCATCGAGTTATCAACTACACCAGTCTCCACGGCATACAGAAACGTGTGAAGCAGACGAATGACGTTCCAGAGGTAATACCGAATCGAACTAACAATTGTATGAGGAACTGGATGAGCCTCATACGCTTTAACGTTCATGAAATTACAGGACTTTAGAACCTGTGTCAGGCTGCCTGGTGTGAAATGCGTTTCATGGGTAAAGTCTCCAAACGTAACTGTTCCCGCCAATGTGGGACTCTGAGCATTTGGAATTTTAATAATCAGACGACCCGAGATGCTCACCAACTGCCTTAAGAGGGGCAGAATGTAAACTAGCTCGTCTTTAGTAAAGTGCTCTAAAACATCAATGGCTAGAATGACATCCCACTTTTCTCCTTCTTCAACTGACTTTTCTAAGAAGGTAATAATGTCTGCTTCGACAACTCGGTTTTCTAACTGGGTTGCCTTGAGGAGTTGAATCGATTCCCAGGAATCTACCCCGGTAAAATTTGAATACCCTAGATCTTGTAAAGATATCAGTATCGCTCCATAGCCACAGCCTAGATCTAAAATCTTGATATTCTTATCCTCTGGCAAGAAGCGCTTTAGGAAATAGTTGTTATAGTACTTTCTGTGGTTCAGTGTTTCTTCTAAGGAGGAGGCTGTAAATCCTTGGCTTGAGAAGTAGTTGCCGTATAGTAACTCTCGATACTGCGTTCCTGTTTTTTGCTTATCCTTATCATGGGAAATAACCATGCTGCTCCTCCAATTCCCTATACTTTTGAACAAAGGCTAATACGCTTTTTGTGCCTACTCCTGCAAACTTCTGAGACTGATTTTTAAACCTGCAATGCTTTCTGGGATACCCCAATTTTGAATCTTTTTCAGGCTATGTTCTCCAGCAGTCTGAGCATGGGCGATCGCCCATTGTATAGACTCGACTAAATCCGGAATATCTCCTACCGAAAAAATACGACCATTTTGCCCATCTGATACTAAATCAAGACCACATCCCACCTTATCGCTCAACACTACAGCCTTTCCAGCATTCAAGACTTCATTAATCGTCAGTCCCCAAGGTTCAAAGTTAGAAGGAAGAACAAAGACATCGCACAAATCATACAAACCGGGCAAGTAGGATTGATTCTGAAATCCTAAGAATCGAATGGAGTTCCATCCTGTAGCTTGTGCTGCTGCCTCAAGCTCAGGTCTCAAATCGCCTTCGCCTGCAAACAATAGATAAGGCTCAGGTTCTTGAATGCCGTCTGAAGATAAGAACCGATAAGCGTTTAACAAATCTAAAGGTCTTTTGACTAAAATTAATCTGCCTGCATACAAAATGATTGGTCTGCCAGCTTCTAGGTTTAGAGACTGCCGGAGTGATTCTCTGGTTACGTGAGCAGTCTTTGCACCTTGCTGAAAATAGTTGTTATCAACAGCGTACGGCATTGAGAAAAGTTTTTCCTGAGGAACACCAGAGGTCTGATAAAAACGATGGTTCAGGGTGCCGATATACAAAAATCTATCTATCTTTGAGGATAGCCAATTAAAGAGAATTCTTTTAGCTTCTTTTTTAACTGGACTAGTCGGCTCAGTTAATCCGTTCGTATCTCCTCGAAATAAGACAGGAATTCCTAAGTCTTTTGCAGCTAAAATCGCTTGTAAGTTACAAAGCCAAAACCATCCGTGAACCCAGACCGCGTCAAACTGACCGATCTTGAGTTGGGCGGCAATGTCTTTAGCAATGGGCTGCACGAAAATGTTTTTTCGCTGCTTGCTGCCCCAGCAGTCCAAAAAATGGTAATCGTACCTATCTGTTAGGGGAATATCCCATTGAATAGACTGACCTAAACCGCCAGGAGAATCAGCATCACGATAGGCTCGTAAGGAGAAGTCACTAAAGAAAAAGACTTTGAAAGAAATATCTGGATCGGCTGCTAATTGTCTTAATAATGGAGCTTGATACTGGATGGGATGGGAGACAAAGTAGGCTAAACGCTGCATATAGTGAATGACTTGCGAGTGGTATTTTAAAGGTTTTGGCTCTTCAAGCTCTTTAGGCTAGCTTTTATGCCTGCAACGTTTTCCTGAAAGCTCCAAGTTTGAATTCGTTGAAGGCTCATCTCTCCAGCGCTATGAGTATGAGCGATCGCCCACTGAATAGCTTCTGCAAGAGCTTGGATATTCCCTACCGAAAAAATCCGACCATTGTGTCCATCTTCAATTAAATCTGGCGCACACCCTACTTGGTCAGTCACAACGACGGGTTTTCCGGCATTCATGACTTCGTTAATAGCTAACCCCCAAGGCTCAAAACTGGAGGGTAGTACAAATGCGTCACATAGGTCATACAATGCTGGTAAATCTGATTGGTTTTGAAATCCTAAAAACCGAATAGAATTCCATCCGATTGTCTGCGCATGTGCTTCTAACTGAGGTCTCAAAATACCGTCACCGACAAATAGCAAGTAGGGTTCTGGCTCTTTGGCTCCATCTGGTGACAACAATTGATAAGCTGCTAGCAAATCTTGAGGTCGTTTTATTTCTGTGAACTTGGCAGCATATAAAATAATGGACCGATTAGGTTCTAAGTTCAACGACTGGCGTAACTGCTCGCGCTGAGAGTGCGAATGTTTAATCTCATTTTGAAAATATTGATTGTCAACAGCGTAAGGCATGAGGGTCAGATGCTCAAGAGGAACACCATGCTGCTCATAAAATTGTCGATTGAGTGTTCCGATATAGAGAAAGCGATCGATCTTTTGAAATAGCCATGTTAGAACGGATGTTTTAACAAGTTTTTTAAGTGGATGCATTGCTTCCTGCAATCCATTTGATTCTCCTCGCATCAACACCGGAATGCCCAAATTTCGGGCTGCCCAAATGACTTGTAAACTACATAGCCATGACCAACCGTGAACCCAAACTGCATCAAATTTATCAGCTTTCAGGACTTCCAAAATATTCTTGGCGATCGGTTGCTGGAAAATATTTTGTTGTTGTTTGCTACCCCAACAGTCTAAAAATTCATAGTTGTAGCCTTCTGTAAGGGGCACATCCCATTGCACCAGGCGATTAAAGCCAGGATCTGGATAAGCTTTCAAGGAAAAATCACTATAAAAGAAGACCTGTAGCGAAATATCAGGATCAGCCGCAATTGATCGCAGCAAGGGAGCCTGATATTGGATGGGATGAGAAACAAAATAAGCTAGGCGAAACATAGGAGTTTAGATTTACGTTGGAGTAAATGATGTTCTGAGAAAAACAGGGATGGTTCGCTGATCTCGTCATCCCAAGTTCTACTGGTGTAGTACTTGGGATGAATTCCTACTTTCCGCACTGGGAAGAGGCAGCTTATGTTCTAGGCAGTTGTTTGCACTTAAAGTATTCAAACGACTCTTTACCATCATCTTAATGACATCTTTCATTTTGTACTGAACTTGCCAACCCAGGTGATGATTTGCTTTCATGGGGTTACAACGACTGACCGCAATATCGGTTGGTCGGATAAACTTCTGATCTAGAACGACATGATCCTGCCAGTTCAGATTGACTGTGGCAAAAGCGGTTGCAATAAAGTCTGTTAGAGAATGACTCTCTCCAGTAGCAATGACGTAATCTTCAGGATGGTCTTGTTGCAACATTAAATACATCGCTTCAACGTACTCAGGTGCCCATCCCCAATCTCGCTCAATGCTTGTGTTACCCAAATAGAGTTTCTCAGTACTGCCTTGAGCAATCCGACAGACGGTTGTGACAATTTTTTGGGTCACAAATCTCTCTGGACGCAAGGGAGAATCATGATTAGATAAAATTCCAGAACAGGCAAACAGACCATATGCCTCTCGATAGTTAGCCACTTGCCAAAACGCAGCCGCTTTCGCTACAGCATAGGGACTACGAGGACAAAACGAACTACTTTCATCGGCAACCCCTTTGCCAGTGTCTCCAAAACACTCACTAGATCCAGCATTATAGAACTTGACCGGAGCACCAATAAATCGAATGGATTCCAGTAGGTTTAGTGAGCCTGTAGCAATACTTTTCAAGGTTTCTACAGGTTGCTCAAACGATAAACCGACCGAACTCTGCCCTGCTAAGTTATAGATCTCATCGGGTTGAACCTTCGTCAATACTTGTAACACACTCCGAAAGTCAGTCACAGCCACAGACTCAAGCTTGATCCGCCCTCGAATTTTCAATTCCTCCAAGCCTAAAAAAGATGAGATTTGGGCATCTCGTGAAGTCCCAAAGACTTCGTATCCTTTATTTAGAAGCAACTGAGCTAGGTAAGCTCCATCCTGTCCAGAAATTCCACAAATTAATGCTTTTTTTACCATCATCAAGCCCCTGTAATTTGAAGTTCTCCTCGAATAATTGCCTTCTCTAGGTTCAGGTATGATTTCGACATAGGATGCGTCGGAATCATACCCAACACCCTTAAGTCTGCATCGACCATCATGGCAACAAGTTGTTCAAATGATACAGAAGGCTCCCAGCCTAGCTTGCACTTTACTTTTGTGGGATCGCCGACTAGTAAATCAACTTCTGCCGGACGCAAATAACGCTCATCAAAGACCACATAGTCCTGCCAGTTGAGATTAACCTGTCGAAACGCAATCTCTAAAAATTCGCGCACTGAATGAGTTTCACCTGTTGCCACTACATAGTCGTCTGGCTGATCCTGCTGTAACATTAACCACATTGCCCGCACATAATCCTTGGCATATCCCCAATCCCGCTGAGCATCGAGATTGCCCAAGAAAAGCTTATCTTGTCGCTCAGCCACAATTTGAGCAACTGCCCGCGTAATCTTTCGGGTCACAAATGTTTCACCTCGACGGGGCGACTCATGGTTAAACAGAATGCCGTTGCAGGCAAACAAGTCGTAGGACTCTCGATAATTTATGGTTTGCCAATGGGCATAAACCTTGGCACAAGCATAAGGACTTCGTGGGTAGAAAGGCGTTGCTTCTCCTTGCGGGATTTCCTGAACTTTGCCATACATTTCAGAAGATCCGGCCTGATAGAACCGCACTTCATGACCTGTGCGTTGCTGATAGTCTCGGATCGCCTCTAGCAAACGTAGGACTCCTAACCCCGTCGTGTCTACCGTGTACTCTGGGGAATCGAAACTTACTCTTACGTGAGATTGTGCCCCTAGGTTATAAATTTCGCTAGGTTTCACCTGTTCTAAAATACGACGTAACGTTGTACCGTCAGTCAGGTCACCGTAGTGTAAAAATAGCCGAGCATCTGGATTATGTGGGTCATTGTATAGATGATCGATGCGATCGCTATTAAATGTTGATGCACGGCGCACAATGCCATGTACCTCATATCCCTTATCCAGTAATAGCTCGGCTAGATAAGAACCGTCTTGTCCCGTAATCCCAGTCAGTAATGCTCGCTTGAAATGTGTCATCATAAATCCATTTTACTGTTACCCAATCCAACAAGGCAAAAATCGCCCTTGTTTTTCCTGCTCTCATCACACAATGGGTCTATCTAACGAAACTAAAATCTTTCACCCCATTAAACCCCAGCATCCGAGAATTCCTGCGCGTAAACTCACCCACCGAAGGATTACCGTGAGGATTAACAACCCCATTTGCCTGCTGCCATAGTTCTGGAATTGTTTCTGGTATCAAAAGCTAGTCTATATTTTGGGGCAGGGTTGACCAAAACTGATTGCATTCAGAATGCTACGCCCAGTACCGTGTACTTAGTCGCTGAATTGAGGCGATCGCTCCAAAAATCCATATCCTTCACATAAATTGTATTCCCGTCAGTATTTCTGCATCCACCCAAAGATTTCAAATGGCGCTGAAAAGGTTCATAGGCAACTGTCTTAAATCCAAAGCTCAACATTTGATCATGAAGCCTTTCTTCGTCGAACCCATACTTCCCACCACCACCAAACTCCATCACCACAGCCAATGGAGCCAAGCCTGATAAAATATGCTGCGCACCTGCAATCACTTGTGTTTCCCAACCCTCCACATCAATCTTGATAATCGATGGTCTTCGTTCCCGCATCACATCATCAAGGCTCTCCACACAAACCTGAATCCCCACTTCATTAGCACGTTGACCATTCATCAACACATGATTCATCGTGTCTGCCGTTGAACTAAAGTTCAGAACGCCACGCTCTTTACCAACCCCAACATTCAAACATTCCACTCGATTGCTGATGCCATTTAAATTGATATTATCTGTCAAATGCTTAAACGTAGAAGGGACAGGTTCAATGGCAACACACTTTGCGCCTACAGCCGCACCCGCAATCACAGTATACGAGCCAATATTTGCACCTACATCAACAAAGAGGTCACTCTCTCTCAATGCGTGCATCACAAACGCCATATCTTCAAACTCATGCAATCCTGCATAAAAATTACCAGTTGCACCCGTCATGCCTGTGCTCATCAACAGGCGACTTTCATTGACAAACTCAGCAACCATAGGCATCCCAGCCATCCTGCTGGCAACCTGCCAAGAAATTAGCCGTTTAAAAGATACCCATTTATTTTTGCTGCTCAAAGGATGCTTCAGCAAGAACTGAATGGTTCCTAACCCCATATGTCGATACCTAGTCTATAAAACAAAACACCAACTCAACCCAATTTTTTCTTGATATCATATCACCTTAAATCACATCCGCAAACGTCCGTTCCATCTTGCGGAAATACCAAATTCCACTAAAAAACATCAGCCCCACCAACCCCAAAGACAGCGCAAACCCTGGTAGATAAAGACTAGATTCACCCCCCAAAATCGCCCAACGAAACCCATCAATCACCCCCACCATCGGATTCAACGAATACAACAACCGCCACCGCTCCGGTACAATGCCACTACTAAACCCAACTGGCGAAATATACAGCCCAAACTGCACCACAAACGGCACGATATAGCGGAAATCCCGGTACTGCACATTCAACGAAGCTGACCACAATCCAGCACCTATCGAAGCCGCAAACGCAATCCCCACAAACAGTGGCAACGTCAAAATCCGCCAACTCGGTACAAAGTTGCGCCAATTCAAATCTGAAGTGCATCACCTAGAAGGTTGCCCTGGAGGGACTCATAGGGATAGTCTGATGTTTACCACAACAAAAAGGCATCCCCATGAGCTACACCCAGATTTCGTGATCCCCTTTGCCTGAACGATAGAACTCAAATCCTAGGCGGCGCATTTTTCCGGTTACAGCTTGATATGAAAACCCTGCAAGTCTACCCATTACACCTCAATGATCAGGGGGTATTCAAAGTTTTGAGGCATCGCTTCTCGCTTCAAGCCGAGACTGGATTGTTCTGCCTCTAACTCAAGTAAAACTCGGGCAACATCTTCAGCAATA
>Ga0335394_10006751_pt1 | contig 12951 bp, 11 predicted proteins | sample MAT03_FD_205741 | JGI IMG/M metagenome (GOLD analysis project Ga0335394, IMG submission 205741) | Freshwater microbial communities from Lake Fryxell liftoff mats and glacier meltwater in Antarctica - MAT-03 (spades assembly) (version 2) ...
TTCACCGGGTCTTTTCGCAGAGCCTCGCGGCTGTAGAGGACGTCCTTAAGGCCGCGCTCTCCGTCGCCGGTCTTTACAGGCTGTACCGGAACCCGCCCGCTTCGGTCGCCTGCGCCAGCAGCCTGTTCAAGCTGCCGACCCTCGCCCCCAGTTCGGGGTGATGCGGCTGCGGTATCTTTTGCAGCCGGTCGATTTCCTTCTGGATTTCGGCCTTCGGCGAGTTCGAGTCCGGCCCGTCGAGCCCGATCAAGCCCATTGCTTGAAACCTGTCCATGAATGTCCTCGATGTTGATCCCAAGCGATTCAGCGACTGAAGCCGCCTCCTTCGCGCCATCATAGCGGATAATCCCCATGCGGTCTAATACAACCGGCACAAGGGCGTTGTTGATCTTGTGCCAGAGGCCGGGCATGTCGTCTCGCTTTACGTCGGGCATTTTCAGAACCAAGTCGTTGGTGATTTTGGTAATGGACCCAATCACGAGCCCGAAAGCGTCCCCTAGGCCCACGGTCAAGGGCACCTCGTTTCTCATCTTGCCGGACCAATCCACGCTTGCCCCATCGGGCTTTGCCATGCGGTGGGATTTGCCATCGTGGCCGATGATCGTGCTGGGGCCGAAGCCCGCGTACATCAGTGCGATGTCTGGGCCGGATGGATGGGTGGAATTGGGATGATTGTGGGTCACATAGGCGACAGCGCTGTCCAGAGCGGCCCGGAAAAGGGCCATAGGCGGCATAACGGTACTCCTCTTACCTTCGGATGCCGCCAGAAGCTCACCGTTCCGGCCAAGAGCGACCAAGTGCTCGTTGCCCGTGCGCTTCCCTTCTGCAAGAACAAAGGCATCAGCCATGCGCTGTTTGGTTGCCATGGTCTTTGCCGCGAGCAAGTTGTCCGCCAGGGCAATGCCCTGCGTGGTCAAAAGCAAATCCGTGCTCGTGTGTGCGTCGTAAACCGCATCGCTATAGCGGGCGTACTTTTGCAGGACGCCACGTCCCTGAGCAATGATTTCCTCTGCAGTCTCGGGCCCACGCGGCGCGGTGGCCTTCGGTGCGTCGAACAGATCGACGTCAGGATTGAACAGCGGTCCTGCATCGCCCGAGTTGCCGTCCGTCTTGCGCATCTTCGATTGATCAGCCCGGACCTTCGCTTCAGCCTCGGCGCGCTCCTGATCGGGAGATTTTCCGGTCTGCGGCGGGGCGAACAGGTCTTCGGCAGGGGGCGCCGGATCGGCGCTCGCGTCCTCGCCGTCAAGCCCGGGCCCTAGGGCTTCAGGCTCTGCTTCCGTCGGGCGTCGGCCTGTATCTGCGCGTCCTCCTCGCGGGCCATCTCGGCCATCTTCGCCAGATGCAGCCACCGCTCGGGCGGTATCCGCGACAAAGGCTCGTCTTGCGTCTGCAAGGGACTGTCCTCCCTTGAGGGATCGGGCTGCTGCGGTAAGGGCGTCACTGATCGGTCCTTTCATCGTGGCTTGGCGCTGGATGTATTCCAGCACCATGGCATCCTGCCGGACCTGTGCCGCGTTCGCGTCCTGATCCAGAATGTTCCCGGCGCCTTCGATCTTCGCGCCGTTGTTCAAAAGCACAGCGAACGCGGACTTGTTCTTCCGCAGCTCCTTCACGGCGCCGTCGAGAATCCGCGCACGCTCCAAGTATAGCGACTGTGCGACCTCTACGCGACCGAACAGATCATCCTGGGTTTCGGTTGCGGTCGCCGCGGCAGCATCGCGCGCGATCGTCTCTGCCTGCGCCGCATTGGCGGGGTTCAGCTTGCCCAGAAGGCCGAGAATGTCGGCTTGCACCGCCTGATCGGAGACTAAGTGCCCGACTACAGCGCCATCCCGCTCGCTGGCCTTGCCGTTGGCAACCATGCCGAAAGCGGTGGGGGACAGATTCCGAAGGCCAGCGGCATCGCGCACAAGCGCCGCCTTGGGCGGCAAGCCCAGTTCCCCTATCGTCTCGGACGAGTCGCGCAGAACGCGGGCGGCATCGAGCGCAGTCCCGCTGCCCTCGCCGATGTTCTTCATGGCGGCAATGACCACCACGTCGCGGGGGCTATAGCCGTCTGCCTCGTCGAAGATCAGCGCGGCCATGCCGCCCACGTCCTGTTGCCCGGCATCTGCGGCGCGCTGCGCCAGGCCGATTCGCTGGTGCCCGTCTGCAACCTTCAGCTTTCCGTCTTCGGTGCGGAACAGGATGACCTGACCGGCGCGCACCGGATCGAACCTGGTTATGTCGCGCAGCCGGTCGGTGACGCCCGCCTCATCGCCGCCGCTCTTGTATTGGAAGGCTTTCGCATCGGTTTCGATTGCGAGGGTTTCGTCGTGCGACAGGAACCGGCGATCGGGATCCCGATGCGCCAGCATGTGGCGCGGGGTGGACTTTGCTACGAGCCGTTCTGCGGTTCGGGGTCGCAGATCATGGCCGGGGAGGCCAACGGGCGGCGGGTCTTCGCGATGGAAATCAGCCCGGCCTACATTGACGTCGCCGTCGAACGCTGGCAGGCCGACACCGGTCGTGAGGCAATTCTCGATGGCGATGTCCGGACCTTTGCGCAAGTGAAAGCCGAACGGCTGGTTGACAAAGCCGATGCCACGTCATGGTCGCCCGAAAGCTAAGTTAGGCTTAACCGAAGCGGTTAGGGCCGAGGTTGCCTCGCTGACAGAAAAAGATCAGCATTACAATTCCGAAGATCAGCCAGCCGATGCCGAGAACCGTGAAGAGCCCCCGGATCGCGTTGTCTGCGTTTGGGTTGGCGGCGGCAAACATACCGACCACTATTAAGACGCCGATTAGTCCTATCCAGAATCCACCAATCCACCAGCCCGAACGGTTTGTGTCATGCAATCGGCGAACTGCGACCGAGAGGCCTGGCAGGAACAATACCAGAGATGTGAGTGCATTGATCGGCGACGAGTCATTATCGACGCCGGAAATTGCCATGTCGATTACGGTCGAGGCGAGCCCAAGCAAAATCCAGAACAAGAAGAAATACCAATATTCTGAGCGGCTGGCACGGCCGCTGAACGTGACAAAACTATTGAAAGAGACCGAGATCGCCTCGCCAAATCCACGTGCAGGGGCCCCGACATAAAGCCTGTCCGCGCCGGTGCCGTTTTTTTACCAGGATTCGTACTTGCCGATGTTGGCATCGCCGAATTTGGAGCAAGGTCGCGTGGCGGAATTGGGGGAGGCGAGCTTAAACCACTGACAAAACCGAAGTGATGTCCGGCCTCTTCCCAGCCATCCATACCCTCGCGCCAGACGAGCGTGTGCGCCGTTACCGAACCCTGAGAAACCAGTCGCTCAATTTCTCTGGGTTCCACCGGGCCGACTCGGGTGTCGTTCGACAGATAGTACCAACCACTACCCAAGAGATGTCACCTCGTCTGAATTCATTTTTCTTTGAAATACTATGGTTTACGGGTTTGTCAACGAAGATTCTGCCGGGACTGGCCGACGCCGATGGCGAACGATGGCTGCAAGCCGAGTGCGGGCAATCGCCGCACAGCGGACCTGACCCATGGCAGCCGACTTTGGATGACGCCAACCGCGCGCGACCACAAGGACGGGGCGACGACATTGGCGAACACGCCGGTCAACGGCCTGCTTGGCCGCCAGGTCCTGGTGATGAAGGTGGCTGGGAGCGATACCTCCGATGTGCGCCGGACCTTGAACTCGCTGTTCGTCGAGGCGCTGATGGGCTGGCCCACCGGGCGGACCGGCTTCGCCTCTGTGGCAACGGCCCTCGCGGGTTCACTCGAACCCGTGGCGTTCACCCGCTCGATCCCCCTAATTGCGGCACATGCGCTCAGAACTTTGGCGGCTGAATTGCTGGCCGATGGATGAGGTCGCGGGATGAAGCAATCGCGCACGATGTCGCTGGTTGAAGCGGTGGCCAATGTCGTCGTGGGCTATGGGGTCGCGGTTGTCACCCAGATCCTGATCTTCCCGATTTTTGGATTGCACACGACGCTGGCACAGAACCTGAAGCTGGGGCTGATTTTCACAATCGTATCAATTGGCCGCAGCTACGCCTTGCGGCGGTTGTTCGAGCGATTGCGACGGGTCTGACCCCGCTGGCGGTGCCGGACGACGGATGCCAACCTTGGCACATGTCAGAATGGCAACACATCGAGATCAACGATCAAGGGACCATCGTCGTCCTGCGTCCGATCTCGGATGAGGGTCGGCAGTCGTTCGAGGACAATGTCGGCGATCCCGAGCCCGGCGGCATCGGAGCAATGGAGGAGCAGCCGCTCTGCGACTGAGGTGCATCAGTCTGCTAAGTACCTGGTGCCAGGTGCTTTTGAAGCATGCAGCGCTTGTAACGCTGCGACGTGGCACTGTCCCATGGTACAGATCTGCGCAACGAACGTTACGCAGGTGTGTACAGGGGAGACCGCAATGATGGGACTTCAGCGATTGGTGGCCTACGAGAGGGTGTCAACGGCGCGGCAGAGGCTATCAGGCCTTGGGCTGGAGGCGCAGCGCAAGACGATCGAGGACTTTGCAGCGTCGCGCGGGGCTGACGTCTTTGCCCGGTTCACCGAGATCGAAAGCGGCCGGAAAGTGGACAGGCCGCAGCTGATCAAGGCGCTGCATCTGGCCAAGGTGACCGAGGCGACGCTGGTCATCGCCAAGCTGGACCGGCTCTCGCGAAATGCGGCCTTCCTTCCCGCGTTGCGAGACAGCGGCGTGCGGTTCCTCGCCGTGGACATGCCGGAAGCGAACGACTTGACCGTGGGCATCATGGCGCTGGTGGCGCAGCAGGAGCGCGAGGCGATCTCGCGGCGCACCAAGGAGGCGCTGGCCGTCGCAAATGCGCGCGGGGTGCGGCTGGGCAATCCCAATGGGGCGGCGGCGCTAAGGCGGGCTGGCAAGGGCGCTGTGGCGCTCAGGGCGGCCGTCAGCGCCAACGCCGATCGGTTCGCTGAGGACCTCGTGGCGGAGGTTGCGGGTATCCGGGCTTCGGGGCACGTGTCCCTGCGGGCGGTTGCGACCGAGTTCACCGCACGCGGAATCCAGACGCAGCGGGGTGGGGCCTGGGGTGTCGGGAACGTGAAGGGATTGTTGGGGCGGCTGGGGGACGGCTTGATTGTAAAACAGTGTAGTCAGGGCGGGATGCAACCTGGCCCAGACAGCGCATAATCCCAAAAAGGTCTTGAACGACTGGACGTTCTGATCTAAAGGCGACCGCCGAGCCTGATCGCGGTCAGATATCTTGCCGGGAAGAATGCATGAGAAAGCCAGAGGATAACGATTTTGCGAGCCGCCGTGGCGCCGCTGCCAAAGCCAAGGCCGCTCTACTTCAAGCCCATCGCGCGGCCCTTGAAGCGGCAGAGCCGACCCGACTCGAACGGCAGGAAGAACGGCTTGAGATGGCTGCAGCCAGAGATGTGCGGCGCGCAGAGCGCGATCAGGCCAAGCTCGACGAACGTGACCGGGTCGAAGCCGAAGCGGTGAAGGAACAAGCGGCAACAGATGCGGCCGCCAAAGCCAAAGCCGAAGCCAGCGAGAAAGCGCTGAATGACCAAGTCTCTCGAGTCCATGACGACGAGGCCGCCCGAAAAGCCGAACGCGACCGGCGCTACGCCGAGCGCAAAGCGAAGAAGCGACCGTAATGACTCGCTCCTTAATTTGGCGGGCAAATTTCGAAAGACGTGGCCCATCACACCTTGAATGGCAGGTGGCGCCTGGGAAAATTCCGCACTTGATGGGCCGTCTTGCTGCACCGTTTCGACCATGAGGTCGAAACGAGTTAATCTTCGTCAGGACCACCACCCGCTTTCCAGTCCCCGAAACCTTTAACGTTGTGAACCTTGCTGAAGCCCATTTCCTTCAGTGTCTTTCCGGCTAACGCTGCCTGCCCACCGGCGCCGCAGACAAGGTAAATCTCGGCATCTTTCTGCAAGACCGGATTGTGATGCGACGTCGACGCGTCGGCCGCGAATTCAAGAAACCCACGAGGGATTCGAGAAGCGCCCGCGATCTTGCCAGTCTTCGCGATGACACCGGAATCCCGCACGTCGAAAAACAGCGCTCCGCCCTTTGTATGTCGGGCGATGGAGTCCACAAGGGACAAGCGCGGAACGTCGGCGTTGGCGGCATCAAGATAGTCCTTGGCGGTTTTCATAAATTGAATCCATGTGTTCTGCTGAGCCACAAGGATAGGATCGACGAGGTCACGGAGCCAGGCTTTCGGTTGAATGGGTAGCGTGTCCGGCAAGGTTCAAACTTACGTGTCCATCTGTTGTCACGACGTCGCCAACGGCGCAACAGAACTGCATTCTCGGGTTTCCATGACTCCCCCCTGCGCTCGCACCACGCCGACGCTGTCCACCTTCCTGGACTGCCTCAATTTGAATGCAACACTCGCGGTACTGTCGGACTGCAGCACGACTTCCGGCGACAAGACTGCCCCCAACGGCCTTGCGGCCTTGCGCGTGCGTTCTTTCAGGCAGGAGCCGGACGTTGATGGTCACCCATTGGTTCGTCTACTCGGATGCCGCGACCCGGGTCTCTACAGGTCATGTTGCAAACCGCTTGCAGCCCCCCCGGGCATTCGCCCGTCCGAGGCCCTGCGTCGGACCTTGCTTCAGATCATCCACGCGCCCGACGGGGGCGCCACGCAGAAGCTCCCCGCCTATTGGGCAGCGTTCGCCCTAATCGTCGCCGACTGACGGTCTGCCTCTCACCGATGCAATCCGCCTGTCCTGGGCCGTTCGGATCCTCAACGACCAGCCCCAGTCCAAGCCCCCCAAAGAACGGCCTGCTCGTTCTGTTTCACTCCGGGAAAACATGTCATCTGGAATGCAAAGCAGTTTCAGGGCCGACGATGGGGGGGCATCGCAGCACTAACACCCCAAAAGGGGCGATTAGCTAGCGGCGCGGCCGTCACACGTGGCCACGCCGGGATGCCGGTCAGAACGATGAGGGTTGCAAATTGAAACCCGCCATCTGCCAGGCATGCAGACCGCCGCGATACCAGTAGACGTTACCATATCCCGCGGCGATGGTGCGCAGCGCGGCATTGTAGCTCAGCCAGCACATCGGATCGGAGCAATAGACCACAATCGGTGTCGCGGGATCCCCCCCCGTGACTTGGCTCAGCCACTGGGTTGCCTGTTGCTGGAGGCGGTCCTGGAAATTGCCACCCTGCGCCAAGGCGGGTGCAACGACGGCACCCGGCAGGCTGTAATCTTCGCCCAGAACGTCGATAAGCACCATCCTTGTGCCCGAATTCATCGCATCGGCCAGTGCCTTCGTGGTCACCACCTGCGCACCGGGCACCAGAGTGGGCGTGGCCGAATGGAACTGACCACTTCGAAGCGAACTCGTCGGCGGAATGCCGAAGTCCTGCAATTCCAGCTGTGTGACCTGATCGGGCACGGTCACTCCTGCATTTGCGGGAGGTTGCGGTTGCGACGGTTGTGCGGGCTGCACGGGTTGGGTCGGCTGCACCGGTGGGGTCGGCTGCGTTGGCGGTTGCGGCTGGACTGGCTGATTGCCCGGATCATCGAAAGAACCGCCGGGGAAATCATCGCCCCCGATGACCGCGGGGGCGGGGTCGGGTACGGGCTGCTGACCGGGTGGTGGCGGCGGTGGCGGCGGCGGTGGCGGCGGCGCGCCTCCGCCAGTGGACGCAGGCGGTGGCGGCGGAGGGGCACCGCCCCCCGATGCGGCTGGAGGGGGCGGAGGCGGCGGCGGTGCACCCCCGGTATCTCCGAAGCTGCCGCCGAAATCGCCACCGCCGTTGTCGCCCGCAGACGCAGGCGCCGGGGCCACAATGGGAGCCGGGGCATCAGGCTCGAAACTGCCGCCGAAACCGTCGCCGTTGCTTTGCGCGTGGGTGGCAGCAGGCGGGAAGAGCACCAGGGCCGCGACGAGTGCGCGCCGAAAATTCTGCGATGTCATCGGAATGTCCCTCCCAAGGATCAGTTCGTGCGGATCTTGGTGCTGATCCAGTCAAAGTAGTTCGAGACACGGGAATAGACGCTGTAAAGCTCGGGGTGGCCGCAGCGCTGCGTCGAATTGAGAGGGATGCGCCCCCAGCTGACGATGCCGACCTGAACCCAGCTGCCATCCATGCGCTTCATCATCAGCGGCCCGCCGGAATCGCCGTTGCACGACGTCCGCTCACCGGATGCCACGCCCGCACAGATCATGTTGTCCGTTAGCACGTCCCCGAGGTTTGAGGTCAGGATGGCGTAGGCATCGTTCAGCTTTGCCTCCGGAATGCGGTTCGCCGTCCCCATGTTCATCAGGAACGAGCCGAAGTCGCGCTTCGTTTGCTCGGCCATGCCGCGGTTGCAGGTCTGGTTCGGAAGGACCTGAATATCTGTCTCCAGAAGATCGATCGGAATTTCATTCTTTTCGGTGAAGCCCCAGCCCGCCACGACCGCATCGCCGGTGGGCATCGGCTCTCCGGGCCTTAGGACGGGGGTCGCACCGACGGGTCCGCCCGATTGCCCGATGGGTTCGGCAAGCTTGACCAGGGCGATGTCGTTGTCGATGAAGAAGCTGTCGTATGCCTCATGCGCGATGATCAGCGCAGCAGGGCGCAGGTCACCTTCGCCGAGGCGGGTGGAACCTGTCATGACCAGAAGCTTCGACGGGTCGATCAACGAGCCGTCGCCCTGCATGACACAGTGGGCAGCGGTAAGGATCCACTGACGCGCGATCACGCTGCCGCCGCAGAACTGCTGGTAGGAGTTGCCCTCCCTTGCCTGCGGGCCGGTTACATTCGGGTCCGGCGGAACCTCGGCCAAAAGGGCCACCTGCGCCGGCCACGCGCCTTTGGCCGCGGGCCTGCCACCATAAACTCGCGAGGCGGTTTTCCCGTCGATGGAGGTCGCGCGGTTGCGTGCTTCCAGCATGTAGCTCATCACGCTGCCGCCCGGCGTCTTGGGCACGGCCACGCTGTCCGTCAGGCTGGTCTGCGCCTTGGCGGGCAAGGGCAAGAAGCACGACGCGACCATGGCCGCAGAAAGGACGGTGCAGGAATAGGTCAGTCTGGTCATGGGTTCAGCTCTTCATCCAGGAACAAAATTCATCATCACGGCGCCGCAGCGACGGTGCCGCGTCGGAACGCGAGTTCTTTCGGCAAGACCTGCCAACGATAGCGGGTCACCCACACATCGGCGATCGAGAGGCCGCCAAACTGCCCGCGCGTATCCGGGCGGCGGCCGAGCTTTTCCAGAAACGCCGCGGCCTCGCCCGCCGCACCGCCCCGCGTGGGGGCGCCGCCATCGCCAGCGCATGTCTCGACGAGGCCCGAGAGGTCCAGTTGTTCGGCATTGTCGGCGGATTCCGTGATCAAAACAAACAACCGCTCCTCACCCGCCGAATAGCCGCCCGGACAATCAGAGCAAATGATCATGCTTTCCCCAAGGCGGGTCGCGGCTGCCGTGTCCTCGACGTGGACGTGGCTTGCCGTCACGCAGAACTGCGCGTCGATGTGGATGCGGTTCACGTCCCGAGCGCCGGGCACGGCACCCCGGACAGACAAATCCAGCGCGTCGCATTGCTTGACCTCGGCCGCGTCCTCGAGCGGATGGGGGCCATCGGCGCGGGCATGGGTCAGCGCGCGGCTGCATTCGCGAATCGGATTGCTGCCAGTGCCGGGCGGGTCCAGATCCTCCAGCCGCGAGGGTGTCAGATCTGCCGCGACATCGACCGGCGCGGGGTTCAGGGGGGAACCGGTCTCGGCCACTGATGTCAGAAACGCGGCCAATTCCTCGGCCTTCGCCATGCGCGTCAGGAGTGGGGCCAGCGCCACGCCGTCAGCAGGCGCCCAAGAAAGGCCCACTGGCAGCCCCTGCAGCGCGGCGCGGCCGCCGAACCACAGCCGCCCGTCCTGCGCCGCCACCTCGATGACGAAATCGGCGGGATCCGTCTCGACCTGCACTCCATCGCCGGCATTGACTTCGGCCACCGCATCCGCAAGCGCCGCCAACAGCGGGTCCCATTCCGCAAGGGGCACCCCCGAGGTCAGGTCAGTCACCGCCGACAGCTTCAGCGCCGTGGCAAGTGGGCGGGAGAGGACCCGGCCATAGCGCGCTTCGGCGGGCATGGGGCCCACGGCGTCACAAAGAGCGCCTGCGACAGGGGTGCAATCCTCTTCCACACGGCGCAGGTAGGCGCGGATAGGCTGCGCGTCCTCCACCTGGGCAAGCGCGATCCGCGTGTCGGGGGCGGCTGCGGCATCGTCCACCAGCGCAATCAGGCTGCCCTCGACCAGCCCGTGTACTCGGCCCGCGGCAATCTCGTCGCGCTTCACGGCAAACTGGCGCAGGCCTGCCGTGGCGCTGCCGCCGAAGACGGCAGCGTCGATCATGCTCCCCTCCCACGACGGGGTCTGCAGCCGCGCGCCCCCCGGCACGGCGCCGGAGTTCATATCCTCCAGAACGGCCTGAAACAGTTGCCGGTAGGTCAGCGCGCCAGGATCTTCCAGCCGCGCGGCAAGCCGTGAGGAAAAGAGGCCGTACCATCCGCCATCCCCGGCCGCATCGGGCGCAAGATTGACCTCGCGCGCCACTTCAGACGACCGGGCCGCGTAAAAGGCGATCAGCCCGCCCGGCACATCGCCCTCCGCCTCGGAGGTGATGTTATCGGGCGTCCCCTCTTCGGGCGCAGCCAAACCGAACAGCGCGGGGTCGACAAAACGCGCCGCACTGTCGAGATCGCCGGCCCTCAGGCCCGAGCCGGAATGGCAGGAATCCATTACGAACCAGACATCCGCCCCCGTCGCCCGGATCGCAAGGATGGCCGCCCCCAGCTCGTCATCGGTGATGGCGTTCGGGATGGCCTTTGCCCCCGGTTCCGACCGCGCGGTGTCGGCGGGCAGGAACACCTCGTCCAGCCCGTCGCTTTCCTCACCATTGTCGTCTGGCTGACGAGTGCCGTGGCCGCTCATCGTGACCATCACCAGATCACCCGCGGCACTATGAGCGGCCAGCGCACCCAGCGCGCCGAGGATCGCCGCGCGGGTGGGGATGGCGCTACTCTCCACTCCATCGGCCAGAATACGGATGTCTGCCACGCCGCGCCGGGCGAGCACATCGCGAAAGAGCGCCACGTCATTTGCAGGTCCGCGCAACGAAGCGAGGCCGATCGATTCGTCATAGGCCGAAACACCGACCAGCAGGGCCCGCGTTTCGGTCAACCCCGGTTCCGCCAGCCAAAAGCAGGCGGCCAGTGCAGAGGCAAAGCGTTGTAGCCAAGCGCCCAAGCCCGAAGTCCCCCGAAACGAAAGCCGAACCGAATTCAATTGCTGCGACGTTACACGGGAGGCTACTCTTGGCAAAAGGAAATAACCTCGGGCTTGCCCTCCGGCGGGCTGCGCGGCCCTGATCATAGGTGCAGACATGCGACGGATTGCGAACCGCCTGACCGGGCCGGGCCTAAGGCGGATGGTCTTTGGGTTGGGCGTGGCCATTTTGGCTGCAGCGGGAGGCGTTCAACCGGCTGTGGCGCAGGACGCGGCACGACTGGCCGGGCTTTCTGCCCTGGCTCTCTCGGACCCGGAGGCTGCGCTGACCGAGATCGCGACATTGCTGGCCCGCCCGGATGTGACGGCGAACGTGCGCGTGGCCTACGACCTCAACCGGCTGGCGGCCGAAGTGCTGGAAGGTCAGGGTAGTCTGGACGAAGCGGCCGCGCTTTATGCCGATCTGGCGGGTTTTGCAGGGCGGAATCGCGAACGGCTCGCCGCGGATCCCGTGCTCCTCTGGCGCGCCGCAGCCCGGTTGGCAGAAGCTGCGGGCAACCTCTCCGCCGCGCTGCGGGCCGAAGAGGCAGTGCTGGCCGAACAGCGCGACGGGCTGATGCCTGCCCAAGTCATTGCGGATACTCTCGCCCGGATGGAAGCTCTGGCAAAGGCGTCAGGAAATGAAGCTACGGCAAGCTCTTATGCCGATGCGCGTCTGGTGGCGCTTGCCCCGCCGGTACCGGTCAGCGGAGCGCGCGGCGACGGGCGGGGCTATTCCGCAGTTGAGATCTTCTATGCCACTGACCGCGCCAGAACCGGCCGGTCCTATCCAGCCGAATTTTACGGCGCTGGGCGGGGCCCGCTGGAAACCGGCATCGCGGTGGTAACGGTGCCGGACGAGCATACCCCGGGCCAGCTGGAGGCCCCCTCGGTCTGGAAGCTTGAATTCGCGGCGAACCCGGTGCGGCATGTCATGCTCCGCTCGGTTGAACCGGTGCCGCAGGAGGCGTTCTTTTCCCGCATGCGCGAGCTCATCGGCAAGCAGGAACGGCGCGAGGCCTTCATCTTCATCCACGGCTACAACGTGACCTTCGAAGCCGCAGCCCGCCGGGCGGCACAACTTGCACATGACATGAACTATTCGGGCCTTCCCATCCTTTACAGCTGGCCCTCGCAGGGATCCACGGTGGGTTACATATCGGATACGGCGGTGGTGCAGCTTTCTGCGCGGCGGCTGTCGCGGTTTCTGGATCAGGTCGTGGCGCAGTCCGAGGCTGAGAAAATACATATCGTAGCCCATTCCATGGGCAATCGCGCCCTCACCGAGGCGCTTGAACTGATGGCCCTGCGCCACAGAGGCGAATCGGAGGCCCCGCCGTTCGGGCAGATCGTCTTTGCCGCCCCGGATGTGGACATGGGCCTGTTTGCCGAGATCCTTCCCACGATCAGCCCGCTTGCCAGCCGGATGACGCTCTACGCCTCGGAGAACGACTGGGCGCTGGCAAGCTCGCAGCAGCTGCATGGCAACGCGCCCCGTGCCGGACAGGGCGGAAATGACATCCTTTCCGCCATGGGTATCGACAGTGTGGACATGTCGGAACTGGGCGAAGACATGCTGGCGCACGGCTATTTTGCGGATGACCGGTCGGCGCTGGTCGACCTCGTCTCGCTGATCTGGCGCAATGTCGACCCCGAATACCGCTGCGGCCTGCAGGCCGAGCCTGCACCCTCCGGGCGCAAGACTT
>Ga0335394_10006755_pt1 | contig 12947 bp, 9 predicted proteins | sample MAT03_FD_205741 | JGI IMG/M metagenome (GOLD analysis project Ga0335394, IMG submission 205741) | Freshwater microbial communities from Lake Fryxell liftoff mats and glacier meltwater in Antarctica - MAT-03 (spades assembly) (version 2) ...
TGAGAGCGTAATGGTCGTGCCAACGACCGTCCCGTTTCGCCTCGGCGAATGCTGCCTGTAAGCGTTTATCGAAAGTCGCATCCGTCGCCGACAGACCGAATTCATGGATCACATGGGCGAACTCGTGGATGAGGATGTTCTCGGTCGGATAAGGATCCCCAGGCAGACACAGCAGGTTCTCCTCACCACAACTCACCGCAGGCCGTTGCTTCGTCGCCCCAAGGCCGCGTGCACGGCGGTTCCAGTACGACGCTGGTGCCAGATCGCTGTGTTCGGGAATGTCGAGGGTGAACTCCGACGGCGCCATCACCGCCAGCCGGATGCCGGCGGTCGCGATCGCACGCAGCAGATCATCCCGCCCATGCAGTACTTGGCGCACAAGGAAATCGGCTTCACGCAATGCCTGATCGCTGACTTTGGCGGACGCGAGGATCGCCATGCCGCCGCAGTCGAGGTGTTTGGCGTAGAACGGCGACAACGACAAGCGCTCGCGCAGCGCAGCGGAAGGCGCCGCGACCACGGCATCGGCCTCCGCCGCCGCGACCATCAACGTCATGCCACCGAGCAGAAGAATGCCGAGCAGGCGTTTCCCCTTCATGTCGCACCCTCCTTGCGCGGAAGCAGAAAACCTGCGCGCACCCGCTGCGGATCACACCACAAGAGCGGCAACATCACCACCACCTGGACCACCGCGCAGATGGCGAAGGTCGTGACGTAACCGTACTCCGCCAGCAGCTTGCCACCGCCCCAATCGCAGAAGGTGTAACACAGGTTGTTGAGTGCGAAGTAGATACCGATGTGGGTCGCACCGATAGCGGGGTTAGACAGCGACATGAAGAACGCCAGCAGACCGGCACCGAAGAGGTACTGCACGATGAAATGCACGCCGTACCAGGTAAACATGAAGCCCTGCGACTGCCAACAGTCCGGACACAGCGCCAGCACTCCCATGGTCGCGGCCATGCCCAGGCTGGCGAGCACCATGATGCGTCGCGCGCCAAAACGGTCGGTGAGGAATCCACCAGTCAGTGATCCCGCGACTCCGACCAGCGGATCAAGCACACCGGTCAGCAAGCCGATGATCTCCTTGCTCCACTGGAGCTGATCACGCAGCAGGAACTGATACGGCGTCGACAACAGGCCGTAGCCGAGCGGCACCAACAACGCGGCCAGCAACGCCACCCACACCAGCGGGATGGAAAAAGTCCGACGCAGCTCGGCGAATTCGAGACGGCGGGCACCGTGTTCGGAGATCTCCCCAGGCGCACGTTCGCGTACCAGCAGCGGGATGATCGTCAGCGCCCAGATCACCAATGCTAAGGCTGTCAGCAACACCGACCACGGCACGTACGCCGTCGCAGCATAGAGCGCACCGCCACCAATCGCCACGCCGATGCTCTTGGTTGCCCAGATCACTGCATTGGTGCGGCCCAGTTCGTTCTGCGCCACCAAGTCGACACACAGGCCGTTGATCGCCACGTTCTGCAAGGTCGCCGCAGCACTAGCGAGGAACACCAGAGTGGCGATCACGCCCAGCCACTCGGCGTCCTTCGGTACTGCCGCCAGGGCCAGGACGAACGCGCCGAGCAGGAACTGCCCCGCCAGAATGAACGGCCGTCGCCGCCCTTGCGCTCCACCGACGTACCGGTCGAGGATCGGGCCCCACAACAGTTTTAATGCCCACGGCAAACGCGCCCACGCCACCGCCGCACCGACCTGCACCGGTGTCAACTTGAGATCGGTGAGCAAGAAGAAGTAGCTGGTGAAAGCCAGGCCGCAGAGCAAGCCCTGAGAGAGGTTCATCGCGCCGAACGTGGCGTAGCGGCACCAGCCACTACGACTGAGGTACCTCGTCATCAGCGCTCCCCCGCGTCGGTATGCAGCACAGCACGCGGCATCGTCGTCTCTCCCCAATGTTTCCCGTAGTTTCCCGTGACGGACTGTCGGGGATGATGTTCACCTGCCAGGTTGCGGATCTTGTCGAATATCCTGCCCAGGATGCCGAAAAGCACCAATCGACCACGGGCGCAGTCTGGACAGTGTACCTTACTACATGCGCCACGATCCCATTCCCAACCGTCTGTTCCTCAGCAACCGCAAGCGCCTGACCCGCCGCCTGCCGCGCAATGCGCTGGCAATCGTGCAGGCCAGCGATCCCCTCCCCTGGTCCACTGACAGCCATGGTCCCTACCACCCCAACGACGACCTTTTCTGGCTGACCGGCATTGAGCAAGAGAACAGCCTGCTGCTGCTCTATCCGGATTCGCTCGATCCACGTCGACGCTGCGTGTTGTTCCTACGTGAGCCGAATGAACTGCTGCGCACCTGGGAGGGCGACCAGTTGTCGAAGGAGCAGGCGCGTGCGGTCTCGGGTATCGACGAGATCCGCTGGCTGCATGAACTGCCCGGCCATCTGCGCATCGCCATGTGTGAATGCGACGAGGTTTTCCTACCGACCAATGAACACTCGCGCGCGGTGATCCACGGCCAACCACGCGACGTGCGTTTCGCCCATGAGTTGCAGCAGCAGTACCCGCTGCATCAGTACCGCCGACTGGCGCACCTGCTGCACCCCCTGCGGGCAGTGAAAACCGCTGAGGAACTCGCTCTGATCAAACGCGCCTGCGGCATCACGCGTGACGGCTTCCTACGCATCCTGGGGATGGTGCGACCAGGAGTGAACGAGTGCGAGGTCGAAGCCGAGTACACCCACGAGTTCCTGCGTCAGCGGGCTAAGATGGCCTACAACCCGATCATCGCTGCGGGTGCGAATTCGTGCGTCTTACATTACAACCGCAACGACCTGCCGTGCCGCGATGGCGAGGTGTTGCTGCTCGACGTCGCCGCCAACTACGCCAACTACAATTCGGATCTGACCCGCACCATCCCGGTCAACGGACGTTTCACTAAGCGCCAACGACAGGTCTACGATGCGGTCCTGCGCACGGTCAAAACCATGACCAACGCCGCCAAACCCGGGGTCTTCCACCGCGACTGGCAGCAACGGTGCGAAAACTTAGTGACCGGTGAACTGATCGGCCTGGGCCTGCTGACCAGATCACAGGTCAAACAACAGGACCCGCTCAACCCGGCGTTTCGTAAATACTTCATGCACGGCTGCGGCCACCACCTGGGACTTGGTGTCCATGATCTCGGCAAGCCACACGTCCCTTTCGCACCAGGCAATGTCCTGACCATCGAGCCAGGCATCTACATCGCCGAGGAAGGCTTCGGCATCCGCCTGGAGAACGACATCGTCATCACGCGCGGATCCGGCGGCGCACGCAACCTCTTCGCCGACGTGCCGATCGAGGCGAATGAGATCGAGGCGCTCATGCAACCGGTGCAGTCTACGACTGAACGACCACGGCAAAAAAATCGCGCACGCCCGACGACACGTGCGCGTGCCGCACAGCGACGCTGAACTGCGTTTCTCACCGTCCGACATCGCTGTAATTCCTCTGGAGGTCTGATGCGCTACTTGCTACTCCCCCTAATTGCTTTGGTTACGAATATAGCCATTTCAGCTGACTTCGCCCGTCCGTTGCGCACGTGGCAACCGCTTGAGGCGCCGGATGTCGATGGCGTACTGGTGAGCGCTGGCCCGACATCCATCACCGTGCGCACAGCAGAAGGGAAAACGCTGACGCTGGATACCGTGCGCCTAGGAACGGAAGATCGCCGCTATCTGGCAAACCTGCGTGAGAAGACTGACCCCCCGCGCACCTGGACCTTCACCAATCCTTACCGCGGCATGTCTGCCGTCACCGCCGCATACGTCGGGCGCATGGGTCAACAAAACGAACGCTCAAAGACCTACGTCATCTTGATGCTCGATGACGGACGGCGACGCGCGTATCCGCTCGAGCTTTTCTCGCCCATCGACCGCGACCACGTCGCCGCCCGTCCAGAGGTATGGTTGCCGCCAGTGCCCGATCAGGACTACGTCCTCAATCCCAAGGACTACGACGCCAAACGTGATGCGGTCGAACTGGCGACAACACCACACTTCGCCTTCTGGTGGGGCAAGGATGAAAAAGGCTTCGAGAAGGAGGCTGAAAAATGGAAGGACCCCGCTTTCCGCGCCATGAATCTGCGCTACTTCGAGGAGGTATGGACTTTTTACCGCGACCGTATGCGCGTACCAATGCCGCACGCAAAGGACGCCGATAAAAGAAAGATCAATGTCTACGTCACCGGAACCGGCTTGAGCAAACACAAAAGCGGCTTCGCGTTTGGTTCCGAAGCGATCATCATCCATCCTGGTGCGATGCTTGAAGGCTCATCGGTGATTCCTCACGAATTCACCCACGTCCTGCAGTTCTATTTAGGCGGCTTCCGCGACAATGAACTGGTCGGTTTCTTTTGGGAAAATCATGCCAACTGGAGCTCCTTCCAATTCATACCAGACAACCCCTCTGCGCTGGAGGTCTATGCCGACCGCGCGCACTACGAGCTCAACTCCAGCCGCCACAATTACGGCTCGTGGCCGATCCTGCAGTACCTCAGCGAACGCCCAGGTTTCTCCCAAGCCTTTCCGTATACCATCTGGAGCCGCAACCAGCGGTCGGAGCGCGGTGCGTCGTTGGAGGATCCGTTCCAGGTGATCATGCGCTGTGCCGTTGAGGACGGCATGTTCCGTGCCGACGGCGTCGATGACTTCGGCACCGTGGTCGGCGAGATGGCGGCACACAACGCGGCATGGGATTACGTCAACCAATACCGTCTGGAGCAGGTGCGTGGACCGCAGGAACGTTCGACCCGCAATCGCACGCTCCTGCATCCGCTCGACGACCGTCCGGGATGGTACGCTCCCTGGCATACCCATGCACCGCGTCAATACGGTTACAACCTCATCGATCTGATGCCCGATCCTGCCGCCAAACGGCTGAGCGTTGATCTCGCCGGCTTGGCGGAGACCGGCCAACATGCCGCGTGGCGCGCAACACTGGTAGCGATCGATGATGCCGGCCGTTGCCGTTACAGCCGCCAATGGCGCAACGGTATCGGCACACTCGATATCCGTCCGGAGGACCGCCAGCACGTCTTGGCGATCGCCGCCACCCCGACTACCTACGTGCCGCTCGGTTTCCGCATCGGTTACGGCAACAAACGCCGCTACGTCTACGACGTGCACTTCACCGGCTGCAAACCCGCGTCAACGCCACCGCAAACCCTCCGACCGGTTGATGAGGCAGCGGGGCAACGCCATCCGCTCGGCGGTGGCTGGGTCGCGAAAGGTGCCAAAGTCGACGCAACCGCCTACGTCGGCCTCCACGCACAGGTGCGTGATGGCGCCAAGGTGCAAGGCAATGCCCGCGTCGAAGACCACGCGGTGGTGATGAACAGCGCGACCGTGGCCGACCAGGCGGTGGTCAGTGGCTGGGCACTGGTACGCGATAGCGCCAAGGTTGCTGGCAACGCCCGCGTGCGTGATTGCGCGGTGATAGCCGGTCGCGCACAGATTCTCGGCGATGCGCAGGTCGCACGTTACACGCACGTCGACGGCCAAGGCACGGTGATCGATCAGGCGCTGATCCGCGGCTGGGGTGAGGTCCATCTGCCCAGGCCCTTCGACCAGGTGTCCGGTGGCACGGTGATGGGTGAGGATTTGGAAGTCCACGTTGAAGGATCTTTCACCGGCGGCATGGCCTACGGCTACCTCAACAAGGACTTCCAGCAGAAGACCATGGCCAACGACAACCGCCACCTCTTCGCAAACTGGGTATTCCGCGAACGCCAGCCACTCATCCTGCGCGACTGGAACGCCGACTGCGATGGACGCCTTCGTGGAAAACCTACCTACGGCGAACGTGATGGCCGCCTGCATGTCATCCTCAACGGCAAGGATCAGTACGCTCTGATTGAAGGCGATGTGTTCTGCAGTCGTGCCCTGACCATTGATGCAGTGGTATGGTGGGACGGCGGAGTTCCCGATCAGCGCCTATTCGAATTCGCGGGACCAGGCGGCGCCTTGTGGTTCACGCCGTCATCAGTGAATCGCCGCGCCGAACTCGGCGTCACCATCGGCAAACAGACGCAGGTGCTCAGCGGAAAACCGCTGGCGAGCAAAACCTGGGTCCGCCTGACCATGATGCTCGGACCTGATGGCGCGCGATTGCTCGTCGATGGCCAGCCCGTGGCGCAGGATGCCAAGCAGACCCTTTCGCCCGTTGACGTGCCAGCGGTGGCGGGCTACCTCGGCCGCGGTTGGCGCAGCGGCAAACCCTTTGCTGGAAAAATCGAGCGCGTGTCGCTCTACCGTACGGCCTTTACACGGATGGAGGATATCCCCGCCGCACCGTGAATTGTGCAGCGGGTTACGATCAATCCGCATTGTAACTGCTCAGGGGCTTCGCCGGCTTCGCACCCGCGGCACTGCGGGCCTGCCCCCATGGGCTTGGTCGTGGCTCGGGTTCGTCGGCTTCGTGTCCTCACCCGTGAGCGGATGGCTTCGCCATCTTATCCACCCACCGCCACTCGGCGCCCGCCCATCGCGAAGCGATAGGACCCCGCCTGAGTAGTTACTCCGCATTAACAATCCCGTTTCAGGTGCTGGGCGTTCAGCTAGTCGACGCCTTGATTCGTCGGACTTCTCATGTGACGACACCAAATACTCGCTGTCGTAACGGACGCCGGCGTTGGTTCGGCGGATGTGCGCGTGGCGCGACGTGCATATGTCAACAGCGAGCGGTGTGCTTTCAGCGACGTGTACTGGAAGCCCGAATTCCGCTTTACCCGAATTCCGCTTTAATAGCGAGCGCTCGATCATGGGTTTTGAAACCACTCCTTAATCTGCCTCCCATCTTGTGCCGATACGGGCGCTTAGTATCTGATATGTCCTTCGTCGCTCTTCGTCGCTCTTCGTCGCTAAAGTGCGTAGCCCAACCAACCCCGACTCGAACCGAGACTCCATGCATCCGTCCTGCCGCCTTGAATTCCACGACGCGACCTCACACAAGTTCTGGGAGGTGTCGGTCAGCGACAGCAACCTGCAACTCGCGTGGGGACGGGTCGGCACGGCGGGCCAGCACAAGGTCAAGGAATTGGAGTCGCCCGCAGCGGCCCAGGCCGCGATGGACAAGCTGATCGCGGAGAAGCGCCGCGATGGCTACGCCGATGCCAAGACTGTGGCTGCTACGCCAGCGGCCAAGGCTGCGGCGGCAAAGCCCGCGGCAAAGCCGGCAGTCACCGTTATCACTCAGGTTGCTCCTACCGCTCCAGCCGCTGCGCCTGCAGCCACCTGCACCCTGACCGCCATGCCGTGTATCAACATGGCCACAACCTGGTCCCTGCCCAACAATTCCCTGATCGGGGTGAACGGGCCGACGGCAGATCGTCGCATCCTCATCATCGGCCTGCCAAAGAGGAAAAATGAGGTGTTCCTTGGGACAGAGGCCACCGTGGTCTGGATGTCGCTGGTGGATGGCGCAGCGACGGTCCGGCAAATCCCCAACCCGGCATTGCGGCGCGGATCTTTTTCTGCGGACGGAACTGTGTTTGGTGGTCTCGTCTCGCTGAAAGGCACCGCGATTGAGACCTACCGCACGACCGATCTCAGTCGGATCTGGCGCCACGACGTGCCATCGCCATCCGTCCCCAGCCAGTGCGCCATCGGTGACGGGCCGACGGTCTATTACAGTTGGACTCCCGGACCTGCCATTCAGGTCGCTGGTGCGCAAGCGACGGTGACCAACGGCGAGATCGTGAAGTATGAGAACCGTAGCGAATCGATACCGCCTCTGTTGCTCTGCGCTGTCACCGGCATGGGGCTCACCTTTCGCAAGAATGCCGTGCGGGCATTTCGCCTCTCCGACGGCGTCACCACCTGGAAATCGGAACTGGTCTCGGCCGGGCTCGCCGATGCGACGACAAAGGCCAAACGTCTGCGCGGCGGGCCGGACGGGATGTCCGTGTCGCGGGACGGACGTTTCGCCAGCATTGGCACCGACCTGACCTTATCGGTCTTTCGCATGGTCGATGGGGCGCGCCTGGCCGAGGTGTCCTTGGCCGGTTCCAAGGAGAGTTTCACCATGCAGGAGATCTCCAGCGATGGCCGCTTCGTCGTCACTTGGAGTGAGGTGACTAAAAAGGGTGGTCTCGACTACGTCATGACCGTGTTTCAGGCCGCTGGCGGCCACCGGCTAGCGCGGGTTGAAGTGGATCTACACACGCCAGACGCACTGCTGGTCGGGCCCAATGACATCGTCTGTCCAAATTACGTTGACGTGAATCGCTGGCAGGTGCAAACCACCGGCCTGGCCGATCCCGACCAGGGCGTGCCACTGGTGCAGGCGACAGCGAAGCCGGCCAAGAAGGCGAAGGCCACCGCGCCGACTGCCCTGGAAATTCCGGAAGAAGTCACCGACTGCTATCTCCACGACGACAGTTGGGCGGCCACGGTCGCGGCGGCCGAGGTCGCCAGTCTGCCGCCGACAATCGCCGCCGTGCTTGCGGCAGGCACCGACGAGGCTTGGCCGTGGGCGCTGCTCGAACCGGTCCTGGCCCGCCTGGCCACCGAGCTGCCGCAGGCCTGGCCCGACCTCGCCCTCGACGTCCTCGACGCCGCCGCGACCGACGAGCTGTCTGATCAGCTTGACCATGATCCGTGGAACCAGTTCGCCGTCATTATCGGCGAGCTGCTCCGTGGTCTTTCAGTCAACCCGTCGACCAACATCAAACGGATGCTCTCAGTGCTCACCCGCGTGTTCGGTGCGCTCGCGAGCTGCCAGGAGATCTGTCTGCCCGACGAGCTACCCAACACGGTTGCCGCCCTGGTTACTCGGCTGCCCGCCAAGCGCATCGCAATCCTCGATGCGTATGAGGTGATGATTAAGGGCGAGGTCGAAAACGAGGACGAGGGCAATGACCATTTCGCCGAGCTGCTCCGTCAGCGTCGGACGACCACGGAGGGCCTGAAGGCGCTGCAGGTCGCCGCCGGAGACCATGCGGTGGGCAAGCTGGCCGCCGCAGCACTTGGCTGAGGCCAAACTTCTGCCCCGCGTCTCTCGGCTACGACGTGTCCCCCAATGGCCGGCGCTCAATCAGTCTACGGACTGAGCAAAACAAGTTTGAGGCTCCGTGAACGTTCAGGCCCCGTGCCTGAACGTTCACAGCTAGCGTTCTACCGCCGGACCAGCTATCCGACCATCGCGCGGGCGGTTTCCTTCCATCATCGTGCGCAAGGATCTGCGGCATCTGATGGCCAGTCCGACGCTGCTGATGATCGTGCGCGATAACAACGCGATGTCCCACGACATGCGGGGTCGCAGCACATCAAGGAGCAACGCCGTGCGTATGGTGTTGCCACGGTTCCATGCTTCGTGCGGGTAGGTGTCATCCCACAACAGGCATTCACCCTCCGCCAGATGATGATCGATCGCGTCGACTCCCAGGCCTGCCGTCGGCGCACCATGGGAGTCACATGGAACCGACAGCATGAGATGGAACCGCAGCACCCCGCGAAATGGTCCACGATGGATGGGGATGTGCTTGCCCGGAGCCAGGAACGAGAAGCTCGCCGACACCACGTTGGGCACCTTCGCAAGCAGTCCTGCCAGATGCGGGCAACGCGCCAGGTTCCCGGCAATTCCCACGCCATACGCTTTGAGCACGAACATCCGCCAATCGCGATCGTCGTTGGCTGAGATGCTGGCCTGTTCAGGCATCAGTTCATGAAAACGCGGCACGCGCAGGATGTCCTTGGCGATGTGATCAGCCTCACCGGCGATCAGCCGCCAGCTCTCGCGGAAAATGCGTGCTTGCGGGAAATTCTCTGCGATCGGCAACACCGGCGGAGTGGCGATACGGGCATCGTACAGGCTTCGCATCGCATTGGCGGCCAGATCATAGACCATGGTCATGGGCTTGACCCGCACATAGTTCTGGGATGGAGGAAGCTGGCGATCAGACGGTGGGCGCGCAGCGCCAGAGTCTTGCGATCATCGGTCGCGGAGGTGTCGAATCCGCCAACCGCATCGAGGTCCGCATCGATGCGACCGATCCCCAACACCCCCATGAGGTGCGGCAGAAAGGTCATGTCCCCATACCAGCACACCCGATCGCGGGTGCGCTTCCCGATCCGTCGGCCATCGAGCGAACGATAACGCAGCGCCATCAGAGAAACTGAGGCTCGTGCCGCGATGGCGGCAGCGAAGGGTGCAGACTTGAACGGCAGCACCGCTGATCCGTCAGAACTGGTGGCTTCCGGAAAGATCACCACCGGCAGCCGATTCATCAAGATGCCCAGGCGATCACGCTCGGCGCTCAGGCCCTGGCGACGACGGCGCTCCATGAAGACACAGCCGGCCGCGGCGCAGATGCGCCCGAGCAGCGGATGCTCTCCGGTTTCGGTCGACGTGACGAAGACTGATGGGTGGATCGCCGCCATGATGATCGGATCGATCCATGACAGGTGGTTGAGCGCCAGCATCCCTCCACGCCCTGGGAGTGGCCAATGCACTCCGCGTCGACGCACACGGATGCCCATAATCCGGCATCCGCGCCGGGCCCAGCGGCTGGTGCGGATGGTGGTCGCGAGCAGTTCACGGTCAGTGCGTGGTGGACGACCACCTGCGATGAAGACCAGGATAATCACCGCCATGGCCGCAGCCCGCAGCACCCGCTTCAGCATGGCACGTAACGGCCGAGAACACTGTGGCGGTGTGCTTCCAGGTTGACGATGGTGAAGAAGTCGAGGCAGCTGAAGTTCTGATCAAGCGCCGGTTCACACCCCAGGCTCGCACCAGCCCGCAGGTAGAAACGTAGCAACGGTGGAATCAGTCTTTCCAGCGTTCCCTGATCCACCGCGGGGGCAGGACCCTCGCGGCTCTGGGCGAGGTGCGGCAGACGGAATGCTGGCAATGGCAGGATGCCGAAGCCCTCGGTGTATGCCCCAGTGTTGGCGAAATGGCGGGTGAGCGCGGTCGCCATCAGCGGATCCACCGTCGCGATGCTGGTGCAGCCGAAGATCCAGGACGCCTGGTGTGAGCGGGCGTACCAGCCGATGGCACGGCCCATCGCTGCCAACGCCAGATTGTTGCGCCACGCTGGACACAGGCAGACGCGCCCGAGTTCGATCTTCACACCAGGCTGGGCCAGGAAAGGCGCGATGGCGAATTCGCTCGCGCTGTAGAAACGTTCAGTCGCGACGGTGCTTATCACCCGACAGGTGCCGACCGCTTCACCGGTGGCACTCGTCACCAGCACCTGATCGTAATGGTCGTCGAACGAATCCCGTTCCAACCCATCAGGGCGTGGACGGCCCAGCATCTCCTTAAGGAACACATCATGACGGATCCGCCAGGCCATCTCCCGTTCACTGTCCTTGTCAGCGATGGTCAGGTTGAAACCCCGCCAACGCATGCTGAGAGGAGGAGTAGTGGTGATCGGATGCGTCGTCATATAGAGATCCCTTCCAGCACCAGGGACCCTGTTGCATGAAGAATCTGAGAAGCGCCGCCAATGCCAAATCGCTCAATCGAAGATGGAGGCGCCGGTGATGTACCAAAACGCGGGTTAAATCGCTGAGTGATGACATGGTACAGCACAGCTCGCCCGGCGACCCCATCCGACGCCATCCCACTCACCGTGCCGCCATGCAATTTTGCAGGCAGGGCGCACCGAGGGATCCTGCAAGTTGCAGGGCGGTGAACGGCATCCAGGCCTGCTTGGTGGACCGGTCTCTACCGGCTCCTCCACTCCCTCCACTCCGCATGCTCCTGACGAGGACAAATCTCAATCGGCATGATGATGGCTGCTTGTGCGCAGCTTCCTCATTCTCTGCGGACTTGCCTGCGAAGTCCGCTTGAGCGTTACGTCTGCGGGATGCCTAAGGAAATCATGCAAAGCAACACCACCTGGAATGTGCTGCTGGTCGAGGACAATGCTGGGGATGTGAACCTCATCCGCATGTGCGCGGAACGATTCGCCGGGGTAGTGGTGCACCACGTTCCCAATGCGGTTCAGGCGCACCGCTTCCTGCTGCAGCAGCACCCCTTCGAACAGGCTCCCACGCCCGACCTGGTGTTGCTGGATCTGCACATGCCGGTCTTCGACGGGGCGATGGTGCTGGAATCGATGCGCGAATGGTTTCAGTTCCGTTCCACCCCGGTGGTGGTCTTCACCTCGTCAGCACTACTGAGCGATCGAGTGCGCTGCAAGGAACTTGGAGCCAATGATTACGTCAACAAACCGGCGGACTGGGTCGCTTGGCAGGCCAAAGTCCGCCTGATCCTGGCGGCGCATCTCAACGGCTTTCCCGCCTAATGCTCGGTCAGATCAATAACGCCGGCTTCCGATGTGAGGGACTACAGGCTACAGGCTACAGGCTACAGACCACCGGTTTGCACACGTGACGTGAACGAAATCAAGATCCGCGCATCAGGCGGCCCGACGCAGAACCAATTGGACGTAGCGATCAAACCACCAACTGCGACTGCGCCGCACCACCGTCAGACCGTGATCGCCAGCGATGGCGGCGAGTGCCGATGGTGGGGTTCCAGCGTTGCCGGCATCAAGCAGGGCGAAGCCGTCAGCGGCCAGCACGCGGGCGCACTCGCGCACGATAACCCGGCTGTCATCCGGCGAGAAATGGCAACCGATGCTGCCGATGGCATGCACCAGGTCGACTGAACCAGCAGCACAGCGCTGCCCTGCGTGGTCGCGGAAGGTCTCCAATACCGATGCGCGGTGGATGGTCGTTGGAATGATGTCGCCATGGCGGTTGCGGTAGGTGCGCCTGGCAGCGGCAGCGGCAAATCGCGTATCCAGCTCCAGTCCGATGATCCGCGATCCGGCAGGCAGCCACCACGCCAAGACGCAGGTGGAATCACCCATCCCACAACACAGATCGAACACCGTCAGCGGCCGGTCCACTGGCAGGTGTCCGGTGAGATTGCGCGGGATGGTACGCCAATTGGCCCACTCCTGACGCGCGTTTATGAGAG
>Ga0335394_10006756_pt1 | contig 12945 bp, 9 predicted proteins | sample MAT03_FD_205741 | JGI IMG/M metagenome (GOLD analysis project Ga0335394, IMG submission 205741) | Freshwater microbial communities from Lake Fryxell liftoff mats and glacier meltwater in Antarctica - MAT-03 (spades assembly) (version 2) ...
TTAGAGGAACATTCGCTTCAGGGGGGGGGGGCTATACTTGGGAGGGTGTTCTAAGGTCGCTACTGAAGTTGCGAATGAGTGACGAATCGCTAGTCGATCTAGACATTGGCGCAGAGGCCGACAATTTGTACATCTATTCACTCAATAGGCGTTTACTCGAGCGAATCAAGAAACTGATCGATGAAGCTGTGGCAGACCCGGACCTCCTCTCGACAGCAATTGAGAATGCAGGCGAAGGGCTGGAATGAGGGTGTGGAGGGGCTAATTCTGTAGAGTCGAGAGGTGGCGCGGCGGTTTAGACTGGGCCTATCTGTTGCCGGCTCTTTCGTCTGCCGGTGCCTGAACAGAAAACCAGACACCCACATCTTTGGCGATAACAGACGGTGTATTTTGCCGTTAATCAGGTCCAGATCTGTGGGTGTCTGGTATCTCACTCTCATCACCTTGCGATCTTTCGTCTCGTCCAGATCGATCTCGGCGGGAATCTTGCTGGCGTCACATCTTTTGCGACAACGCACGGTACATTTTACCGTCAATCCGCTCCAGGTCTGTGGCGTCTGGTTTCTCGTGCTGGTGGTTTCTCGTGTGGTCTCTCCTGTCTGGTTTCTCGTGTTGCGAAATACCGAGGTTCGAAGCGCATCCCTAGAAAACGGTAGGCCGTAACTCCTCGGGTTCAAACTCTGCCTCGGCGCTGCATCGAGCCCTGAAGGGGCGCACTATGACAGCCTGGGGCGCAGCCCCAGGTAGGCGTAGCGAATATCGCTTCCATCCCCTTGTCGCCTGCTGCGGCGAAGCCGCAGCAGGCGACAAGGGGTGAACCAGAATAGGGATCGCAGACCTGGGGCTGCGCCCCAGGCTATCTGAGTGCGCCCCATTGGGGCTTCGGACAAAACGCGGACGGGCGATAACGTTCACCAGGGAATGTCGCGGTTCTTCGTGAGCACATAGAAAACGGTAGGGTCAGTAACTTTGCAGGTTGGGACATCGAAGTCCCGCGGGACGCCGGCGCTGCGGGGGACGTGTAACTCTGCAGGTTGGGACATCGAAGTCCCGCGGGACGCCGGCGCTGCGGGGGGCGTGTAACTCTGCAGGTTGGGACATCGAAGTCCCGCGGGACGCCGGCGCTGCGGGGGGCGTGTAACTTTGCAGGTTGGGACATCGAAGTCCCGCGGGACGCCGGCGCTGCGGGGGACGTGTAACTCTGCAGGTTGGGACATCGAAGTCCCGCGGGACGTTTGCGCTGCGGGGACGTGGAACTCTGCGGGTTGATCGCACGCGTTTCAGCTCCCCAGGGACTCTGAACGGGTCGAGGGAACGCCGAGCGCTGTCACCTTCGACGACGATGACTCCCCGCTGGGGCCTGTACCCATTCCTGAGCATAGCATACATTCAGTCTGTTTTAAATCTTATTTTGCATTTTATCCCGCTCACTAGAGCGGGTCCCGAACGACTTCGCCCAACCGACCCTGGCAACACTCGCGGCCGGTCCTTGCTGTGCCACTCGCAAGAAGGTTGCCAGTCAGCCCGGCGGTTTGGCAATCCGATGGTATCTCACTCAGATGATTTTCCCTTGTCTTGCGGAACGCGAGTCTGCACAACATAGGGCGATGGACGTGACATGTGCCCAATGTAGATCGGTGATTCAGATTCGCGACGATCGCCGCGCGAAGATCAACCGGTATTTCACCTGCCCCAGCTGCGGTCGCCTGCAAGACGCCCCCTCCGCTCCGGGGTCCCACGGGTGTTTCGTGATCTTGCTGCTGGGACTGGTGGCGACGATTGCCGCTGTGTCCATGGCAACGCGCGGCATACAAGGCCTGGGACCGAGCGATTTCGATCGCCGGGCGATTCTTGTCTATCTGAGTCGGCACACTCCAAATCCCGGCACGATCGAGGTCGTGGAATGGGGGCATTCGCTGCCGATGGAACGATTCGCCGACAAGCTCCCGGCCGGCCACGGCAGCGCAATGGCCTATCCCGTGAAGTATCGCTCGCGCGACGACTTCGGAAACTTTCGCGAATCGCATCAAGTGTTCGTCGTCAAGCTGAGCAAAGTTCTCCTGGTCGCTCCCTACGATCCGCCCGCCGCCTCTCCCGAATGAGTGGGCGTCTCGTTTCTCCATGGACAAACCGATAACCAGAGCGGACAGCCGATAACCAGACACCCACATCTTTGGCGTCGTCTTTTCACTCTTGCAGGGAAGGCGATTTCTGGCACCTCGCCCGACGCGTCTATTCGCCCTGCTTGGCACGCTTGAGTCTCAGCAGAAGCTGGACCGAGCTGGCCTCGAACTCGGTGGGACGCGGCTCGTTGATGCATCCAAAACAGATTTCCAGACCTTCCGCCGTCTGACGATAAATCCCCTTGCGAGTCATCACCTTGCGATTTTTCGTTTCGTCCAGATCGATCTCGGCGGGAATCTTGCTGGCGTCAAATCGAAACGGCAGGTAGCGCCGTTCCTTGGTAAAGCGGAACTGCACGACGTGCTCGCTCATGAAGCCGTCGCTACTGCTGAATCCGTACTTCCACTCGGTGTTGATGTCCCAGCCCGGACGGGCCACCATTTTTCCCTCCTTAAAACCCACACGCATCGGCCGTTTGGCGGTCCCGCTGATCTGATAGCTGCCATAGGCGAACGACTCCACCAGCCACTCCGACTGGAAGGCATCGGCAGGGAAGTGAAGACGCTCCGGGCTGTCGGCCCCTGGGCCTTCGATCGGAACGAGGATGGCGAGGAGTGCGATCAGCCCGATACGTCGCGCAGATTTATTCATGGTGCTTCCGCCGTGAAGCCGTGGAAAAGGTTGCGTTGCAATAGGTTAGCAACCTTGCTTTTGCTGTCAATCAATTCGGCGGGCCAGCTGGAAGGATCTGCGGTACGGTTCGTTGCCAGGTGGCTGAATCTCGCCCCGCGCTTTAGCGCGATTGCGGAGTCGGAGCTGCCGGATCGGAAAGTATGCATGAAATGACAAGGCTGGAGGAACTTCAAAAGCTCCTGGCCTGACAAAAGTTCGGTTCAGAGAGGAGCTGCCGGGCCAGAAAATGGGTCCAGCTTTTGCATGGCAACCTCCTACCATGAGCACCACCTTCGATCCTCGATCCTCGTCGCACAGTATTCCGCGCGGAAATCACCCGGGGCGAACGGCTGCGGATGCCGCGCGAGCTTGGCGCGAACACTTGCCGAAGGCCCTGCGGCAACGGATCGTCAGTCGGGGGCTGATCGCGTTCGGCATTTACTTCACACTCTTTCACGCGTGCTTCGTGGGGAGCTTTCTCCCCCCCACGGCGTCGTGGCGATTCCTGTGTATTGTTTTGCAGCCGCTACTGATCGGCGGGCTGTTTGTGGTTGGGCACGACGCCGCGCACCATAGTCTGGTGCCGCAAGGCTGGTTGAACGGACTGCTCGGCCGACTGGCGCTGCTGCCCGCCTGGCATCCGTATACCTCGTGGTGCTATTCGCACAACACGCTGCACCATGGGGGGACGAACCTGCGCGGCCGGCATCCCGACTTTGTGCCCCTTACCAAAGCCGAGTACGACGCGCTTCCCCTTTGGCGGCGCGCGGTCGAGCGAGTCTATCGCTCGTGGTGGGGTGTAGCCTCGAGCTATGTGTTCGACTTCTTTCTGGGCTATTTGATCTTCCCGCGCGGGAAACGGAGCCCGCCCGATCGCGTCGCCTTTCGGCTCGACCGCATGCTGGTCTTGGCCTACCTCGCGATGCAGGCGCTCGGGGGCATGTGGCTATCGCAGTTCACACCGAATCCGATGATGAATCCCGGACTGCACGTGTTCACGGTCGTGATGATTCCGTGGGCGTCGTGGATCTGGTTCATGGGCGTGATGTCTTTTATTCAGCACACGCATCCGACGATGGCCTGGTACGACAACCGCCAGGAATGGTCGTACTATCACGTGCAACTGAAGAGCACGACGCACGTGGTGCTCCCTTGGCCGATCGAGTCGCTGCTGAACAACATCACCGATCACGCGGCCCATCACCTGGACCCGACGATCCCGCTGTATCACCTGCCCGAGAGTCAGCGGCTGCTGGAAGAAGATTGCCCGGAGCATGCCGTCGTGGTGCATTGGACTCCGGCGCAATACCTGGAAACCTGCCGCATCTGCAAGCTGTACGACTTCGAGCGGCATTGCTGGACCGACTTCGCCGGCCGGCCGACTTCGGAGATGGGGCTGCCCGATCGATGCGTCGACGCGGCGAAGGGCTCTCGCTAAATCTGCGAAAGAGTCCGCGACTGTCGGCGGCGGCGCTGTACGTAGAATCCGCCAGCCGCCAGGGCCAGCAATCCCATCGCCCAAGTCGACGGTTCGGGCACGGCCGAGTAGTTGAGGTAGATGTTGTTGCCGGCGACGCCTAACGAGAAGAACCCGCCCGAGAACGAGAATTGACTGGTATCGAACGTGGTCGTGCCACCGACGCTGGCCCCGGTCGAGCCGGTGGCGATGAGCCAGCTATAGTTCCCTGCGGGGTTGAAGCCCGAGAAGCTGGCGGTGTCGTCGATGCGGATCGTGGCGTCGTTGAAGGCCAACGAACCGGTGACGTTGATAAAGTCGCGGAAGGAGCCGCTGCCGCCGGAGTTCACGGCGGCGGTGGTTTGGGCGCCGCCGACTTGCCAGTCGTACGTTCCGCTCATGTCGACGTTTTGCGCCACGACAGTCAGGGTGCCGACCCCTGCATTGGCGCCATCTCCGGCATTAACACCCGGCGCGATGTGCCCGCCCGCGGCGATGGTCACCTCGGCGCCGGCTCCGGTAACGGTCGAGGCGATACGTCCCGTGCCCGCCAAGGTGGCGCCGCTGTTCACGGTCACGCGCCCCGTGCCGGTGGCGCTCCCCGAGGCATTGGTCACGTAGAGCGTGCCGGCCGAGACCGTGGTTCCTCCACCGTAGGTGTTGGCGGCAGCGAACTCCAGTGTTCCCGCGCCGATCTTGGTGAGCGGGTTCTGAGTTCCCTCGGAATCGGAGATGACGCCGGTCACTCGCAAGTCGACGGCCTGGCTGCCATTTCCCACGTTGAACTGGGCGAAGCCGTTGGCCAGATTGGTGGAGGCACTGATGGTCCCCTGGACGTTGCCGCTGGAGACGACACCGCCGGAACCCACCCAGATCTGTCCCGCGCCGCTGCTGGTGATTGTTCCGCCGCGCACGTCCCAGGTGCCAACTTCTTCCAGCGCCGTCTGCACGGCGAAGACGCCCGACGAATTGACGGTGACGATGCTGCTGTTGGAGATCTGCCCGGTGCTTCCGATTGTAAGGGTCGCGGTCCCGGCCGGGTTGGAATTGTCTCCGACCACGATGTTCCCCACGATCAGGGCGTTGTTGGCCGCGCCGCCGCCGCCGTTCAAAGCCAGGGTGCCGTCCAGAACCGTCGTCACTCCGGTAAAGGTATTGGCGGCCGTTCCCGTGATGGTCAGCGTGCCATTACCAATCTTGGTGAAGCCGCCGGATCCGGTGAGCAGCCCGCCGATCGTCGTGTTGCCCCCCGAGTTGGAGACATCGATGGTGCCGTAGCCCACATCGAAGGTAATGGGCTGACTAAGGGTAATCGCGCCGGCGTTGGTCGTTCGCAGCGTGCCGCCGTCGAAGCTCAGGGCACCGGTTCCCAGGTTGTTACTGGCGGCAATGCTCAGGATTCCACCGTCGAAGGACGTGGTCCCCGTGTACGTGTTGGCTGCCGAGAGCGTCCAGGTGCCGCTGCCGGACTTGACGATGCTTCCGCTGTCGCTGATCACCCCTGAAATGGAACCGCCGGCGCCCGTGCCCGTGAGCGTCAACTGGCGCGTATTGAGGTCGACGAGGTTCGTGATCGCAAGGGTGCCGGAGTTGGTAAAGGACTGATTCGCTCCCAGAGCCAGGCGGGCAGAAATCGTCTTGGTCCCGCCGGTACCCTGATTGTTGATACCCGAGTTGCCAATAGTCAGAGTATTGGTGGGACCAGCGAACGTGAAGTTCCCATTATTGGCGAACTGAACCCCATTCACGCTGCGGTTGTTGCTGAGCGTCGGCGAGTTGCTAAAGGCAATCGCGCCAAAGCGAGCGATGTCGTCGTTGATGTTATTGGCGGGATCGCCCGAAGGAGTCCAGTTGGCGTTCGTGGTGTAGTTAGCATCACTGCTGCCATCCCAATCAATAATCGCGGCGCGCGCCCTAGGCGTCGAAGACGCCATTTGCGCCGTCGCAAAGATGACGACGAGCGCAGCTCGACAATTGAAAGTGGGAATACGCACGGGAACGCTAAATCCGACGAGAGGGAGATGTGCAGCGATCAGCAGCCCAGAGAGAACCTCCGCGCTAGACTTTTCTATCGTAGATCGGCATCCCCACGGGACAAGCGGAAGGAATTAATTCCTTTCGACTCCGCGCAATTGCTTTGTGCGCAAGAACTTCCATCCGAGGCCTGTTTCCTTAGGGCCTGCCAAACACACGCAAGTTGGCTTGGACTGAGCCCCTGGCGAAACTCAGCCCCTTGCCGTACCTCGTTGGGCCAACCTTTCAGTCCCCCTTGCGAATGGTCCCCAGCGCCTCAAGCGCCCGCTCGCGCGCCTCTTGATGCACCACCATCGGCGCGGGGTAGTTGCCCCCGAGTTTCACCCCGGCGTCCTTCAACAGGACGCCCGGCGCGGTCCAGGGTTGGTGCAGGTACTTGTCAGGCAGGCCCGCCAACTCAGGGACCCATTTGCGAACGTACGCGCCGCCGGTGTCGAACTTCTCCCCCTGACTGACGGGATTGAAGATGCGGAAATAAGGGGCGGCGTCGGCACCGCAGCCGGCGGTCCATTGCCAGCCCAGCGTGTTGTTGGCCAGGTCGGCGTCGACCAGGGTGTCCCAGAACCAGGCGGCCCCCTCCTGCCAACTCAGCAGCAAGTGCTTCACTAAAAACGAAGCGACCACCATCCGCACCCGGTTGTGCATCCAACCGGTCACCCACAGTTGCCGCATCCCCGCGTCGACCAGCGGATAGCCGGTGCGACCCTGCTGCCAGGCTTTCAGCTCGCGCGGGGCCTTGCGCCAGGGGAAGGCCGCGTAAGGGGCCCGCAGCGGCTCGGCCGGCGTGTGAGGAAAATGGAACAGCAGATGATGGGCGAACTCGCGCCAGCCCAACTGCCGCAGCCAGGACTGACCGGCCGCGGCGAACGGCTTCTTGGCCTCCTGCATGCGCTCGGCCACGGCCTGCCAGATCTGTCGAGGGCCGATCTCGCCAAAGTGCAGATACGGCGACATGCGCGAAGTCCCCTCGGGCTCGGGCTGATCGCGCGCCGTCGGGTAGTCGCCGACGGCTTCGGCAAGGAACGCCTGCAGCGTGGCATAAGCCCCCGCTTCGCCCGGCTGCCAGGCCTGTTCCAATCCGTCGGCCCAGGGGATGGTCGGCTCCAGGCCCAGACTCTCAACCGATTCCGACCGCGGCCACTTAGCCGGCGCGGCCAGTTGGCTGGGTGCGGACTCGGGCAGAGCCGGGGTCAGCTTCTCCTGGCAATGCTTCCAGTACGGAGTGAAGACCTGAAACGGCGAGCCCTGCTTATTGCGCACCTCCCAAGGCTCCAGCAGCAAGCCGGCGTTGAAACTCTGCGCATCAACGCCGTCGGTCCGCAGCCGGGCTTTGATCTGCGCGTCGCGGGCGATGCAGGCCGGCTCATACCGGCGATTCCAATAGACCCGCCCGGCCTTCGTCTCCTGCACCAGTTGATTAAGCTGCTCCTGGGTGTCCCCCTGGCGGATGATCAACTTCGAGCCCCGCTTCGCCAGCGACTCGGCCAGGCGCGCCAGCGAGCGATGCAGCCACCACTGGGTCGCGCCCCCGGCGGGCCAGTCCCCTTCGCCATCCTGCGACCACACGAAGACGGGCAGAATCGGCCCGCCGTGCTGCACGGCCGCCGCCAGCGCGGGATTGTCGGCCAGGCGAAGATCTTGCCGGAACCAAACCAGTGTCGGGGCCGAGGAAGTCATGAGATCGGTGGTAGCTTTTTGGGTCAGGTCGTGGTGAAGAGTCCACGGGAGTCTAGGAGCGAACCGGCCAAAGAGTAGGGCGCGCCATCGGAGAAGGTGGCTTCTCGCGCAGCCGACCCCGGAGGGGTCTCAGCGATTAGCCGGGGGTAAGCGAGCGACACCCGGGTAAGCGAAGCGCCATCCGGGTTTGCGAAGCGCCACCCCCGGAACCGCGCCCCCCCAATCTTCCCTGACCCCGGAGGGGTCATAGCGGACTTACCCGCCGATCTGAAACATCGCCCGAGCGGGCCGCACGAACTCGTCGCTGTTGATGCCGTGCCCGGCCTTCTTCGCGCCGACCGAAGCCCGGATCATCTCGGCCAGCGCCGCGTCGTCCCCGCCGCTGCGCATCACGCCGCGCGCGTCCCACTCGGCCACCGAGAACAAGCAGTTGCGGATCTGTCCCTCGGCCGTGATCCGCAGCCGGTTGCACTCGCCGCAGAACGGCTGCGTGACCGGATTGATGAACCCGATCCGCCCGACCCCATCGCGGAACGCATAGTCGGTCGCCGGTTGGCTGGGGTCGATCACCGGCAGCGGATCGAGCGGGCCGATCCCCTCGGTCAGCCGCCGCAGAATCTCAGTCCCCGACAGGACCTGCTCGGTCTGCCAGTTGCCGTCTGCGTCGAGCGGCATGTACTCGATAAAGCGGACCTCCAGCCCATGCCGTCGGGCGAACTGCCCCAGCGGAACGACCTCGTCCTCGGTCATGCCGCGAATGGCCACTGCGTTGATCTTGATCTTCTCGAAGCCGACCTGCTGGGCGGTGAAGATGCCGTTCAAAACCTGCTCGTAGCCGGTCCGGCGGGTGATGGCCTGGAATTTGGCCTCGCTCAGGGCATCGAGGCTCACGTTCAGCCGCTTCAGCCCCGCGTCCTTCAGCTCCTGGGCCTGCTCGGCCAGCAGAATGCCGTTGGTCGTCAGGGCGATGTCTTCGATCCCCGGGATGGCGGCCAGCTTGGCGACCAGGCGGCTGAGTTGCTTGCGGACCAGCGGCTCTCCGCCGGTCAGACGCAGCTTGCGAATCCCCAGCCCGGCCGCGACGCGGGCGAAGCGTTCCATCTCCTCGAACGTCAGCAGATGCTCCCGTTCCAGGAACTTCACGTTCTCGGCCGGCATGCAGTAGAAGCAGCGGATATTGCAGCGATCGGTGACGCTGATCCGCAGATCGCTATGCACTCGGCCGAAGGTATCGATCAACGGGGATGACATGGCAGCTTACACGAAGGAGATCGGTCCACGCGGGGAGCGCGGGCCGTACCTTCATTCTAGCCAGTTACGTTCGGGGGGCACATCGTTGGCGATGATGTGCGGTAGATTTTGCAGTGAATTGGTGCGGTAGATTTTGCAGTGAATTGGTGCGATTGTCTCGTTTCTCGGCCCTCAACTCTCTTCTTGCTCCCTCCCACTTGTGGGGAGGGCTGGGCACGGGGGCTGCCCATCGTTCAATGCTCGTCCCTACTTCTTTTTGAACAGGAGGATACGGAGGTAACAGGGTTTTTGGAGATGTCCCTTACGCAGTATTTGAAACTGCTGGACTGGACTGGGCGGCAGATCCGTCGCGGCAAACGGGGCTCGATCCCCGCGCACCTGGCACCGATCCTGGAGCGACTACGGATCGACGACGCGAAGTGGGTAACCACCGTCAAGACTTTGGGCCGAACCTTCCATCGCGCCGTCGGGCGGGCCGAGAGTCTGATGGCGAAGGCCGCCACTTCCGGCCTGCGCTGGATCGCCGGGATGTCCGGAAGCCGCGCAGCCTTCGGCTAACGCGATGCGGCGATGAGGCAAGCTCACGTCACTCGCAGCTGAAATTGCCTCTCCGTCTGCGCTGCTTCCGCCCTCAATCGCTGGATTCAGGCTGTTCCAGCCTCTCCCGCAGTCCGACGACGTGAAATCAAGTAAGATGTATAGTGAAGCGAATCCGTTTGGATGGCCAAGAAACGTGGATGTCTGGTTTTGCCTCTCTCTGGTTTTGCCTCTCTCGTCGTCGGATCCTGACGACTGTTATGTTACGGAGCGAAGCGAAAAGTCTGGCTCGGTGGTTGCTCAAACAGGTGCTGCGAGTCAGATAGGCATACATCCTTGACGAAGCCAAAAAAGGTATCAGCGACGCGAGTTGTACGGAAGTCCCGATCAACCATGTAGATTCCGTACTCGTTGAATTCGGAGACCGTGACTTCCGTTGGGTCCCAATAAAAATACGCTGATGCGTAGTCGCGACAGAAAAACCATGCGCGTTGAAACCGTTCGACCTCCGTCCCTATTTCTTCAAACTCGGCACACGCCACTCGCACGCTACGACAAAGTGATTCAAGATCATAGTGGATTTGGAGATTCTCGTCGCTGCCACGATAATCAGGGCAGCCGACGTAAAAATTATCACAGAGGAACCCAGGTCCAAACACTGCGCAAAAAGTACGAAAGCTTTCAGGTAAGGGAAAATGTGCCGCTTCAAAGTTACTAAGTCCGACTTCGGAGCACTTGTAAGCCCGGGATCCCACTAACTGCAATTGTGAAAGCAGGCTCTGCCACTGAACAACGGCCATGGGGCACCTTACACTGAGTGTCGGTTAGGGCTATTGATGAGCTAAGTACTTACTGGATTAAACTGTCGGGGGAGTAAAAAGGGGTCAGGTCTCTTTTTCGGTCAAGGCGGTACGTGAAATAAGAGACCTGACCCCTTATCTTCCCCCCTTATCTTCCCCCCTGTGCTGCATACGCAAAGTTGGCCTCTCGCCATTGACATTGGCGCTCATCATTGGGGGCTAACTCAGACACCCATGAAGTACCCCGCGACTGGCAGTAAAACTACCGGCCGAAGTGAGCCGGAACATGGGCGTCTGAAGGTGGTTCCAGCAGAATCTAGCTCACATGGCGGGATGAAGGGAATCCAGCATCGGCGCTAAAACGCTCACGCTATCTTGAACAACATGGATCTCACCGGCCAAAATCATTCTAGCACCAGTCAAGTTCACATTATTTCGACCGAACATTTTCAATCTCTGGCGAGCACCTACGATTGCCGTGACTGTCAGTTCATCGCTTACGCGAGACGCAAGGCGATCTCGTGGGCCTCGATGGATGCGATCAAATTCTCGGCGGGCTGTTCGGTCGCTCTTAATGATGCTGAAAGTAGCACTAGCGATGTTCGCAGAAAACTCCGGCTGCACTAACAGTGTTTCACCATAGCCATCCCAAACTAGTTCCTGACCAGACGTCATTCTGTATTTTCGTTTTGCCAAAATGATAACCTGAGCGCCAGGCGGAAGATCTGTTCGACACGAGAAATGTGCCATTTCACCTTCAACTCGCATCGATAACGAAAATAAATCGCAGACCACACTATGAGCGGCCATACTGGCGCCCCCCAAGCGATGCTCGCGGAGTATCAAATTCCTTCACCATCGATCGGGGCATACCAACTCCAGTACCAACTCCAGACACCCATGTTCCGGTTCGCTTTGCACGGCAAGTTTTACTGCCAGTCGTGGGGTACGACGTGGGTGTCTAGTTGGCCATTCTCGGCACCTTCAGACTTGAGGCGGACGAACTCTAGACACCGACGTCGCACCGCTCGTCCGGCATTAAGAATTGCCGTGCCAATTGAACCGGGCGATCCGTGCCTGACGAATAGGTCATTCCGGGATCTCTTTCCGACCGGAGCAAGGAACCTACTCGACGAGGCAAAAACGGGTGTCGTGCCCCTGCTCGCTCCCAAGGAGCTTACCGGTCGCCCGCCAGGGGGAGCAAGTTCCTAGCCCGAAAGACCTTTGGTGAAATGGAAATAAAATACACCATCAGATTGAAATCAAGCCGTTGCATGATATACTACATGATGGATACAAGGCCAACGCACGGATCGATCGCTCCCGAAGGGTGGGGACCCGGAGGCGGGATGCGACCGAACCGCGCAGGACGACCAAGGAGTTCCCGCACGGAAGCCGTCAACGATTTCGCTCCACCGTAGCCTCCGAGGGGAGCCCCGTTGACGGGGCTTCTTCGGCGAAGCCGTCCTAGGCCCGTGCTTGAGCACGGGTTCAACGTGACAACGAGACCATCCATTCACGAATCCCTATTGTCAGGAGCCCCATTCATGGGGCTTCTCGCGGTGTCGGCTTTAGCCACGGGAACGGGGCGGCAATCCAAGGACAAGAACGGGCTCGTCGACGTCCGATGCCCCGAAGGGGCGCATTCAGATAGCCTGGGGCGCAGCCCCAGGTCTGCGATCCCTATTCTTGTTCACCCCTTGGCGCCTGCTGCGGCGAAGCCGCAACAGGCGCCAAGGGGGATGGAAGCGATATGGGCTACGTCTACCTGGGGCTGCGCCCCAGGCTGTCCTAGAGCGCCCCTTCGGGACTCGATGCAGCGCCTGGGCGGAGTTTCAACCCGCAAAGTTACAAGCCACAACCCGAAGAATTGCGCGTCCCCCCCAGCGCCGGCGCTCCCCGGGACCTCTGCGCCCCAACCCGAAGACTTGCGCGCTTCCCCCAGCGCCGGCGCTTCCCGGGACCTCCGCGCCCCAACCCGCAAAGTTACAGAGAGGCGCCAGCGAACCGGGCCCTACCCGCAACCCGAAGACTTGCGCGTTCCCCCCAGCGCCGGCGCTCCCCGGGACTTCCGCGCCCCAACCCGCAAAGTTACACACCTTACTGTTTTCTATGTTGCAGAGGACCGCGTTTTGACCGAAGCCCCAAAGGGGCGCACTACGATAGCCTGGGGCGCAGCCCCAGGTCTGCGATCCCTATTCTTGTTCACCCCTTGGCGCCTGCTGCGGCGAAGCCGCAGCAGGCGCCAAGGGGATGGAAGCGATATGGGCTACGTCTACCTGGGGCTGCGCCCCAGGCTGTCCTAGAGCGCCCCTTCGGGACTCGATGCAGCGCCCGGGCGGAGTTTCAACCCGCAAAGTTACAAGCCACAACCCGAAGACTTGCGCGTCCCCC
>Ga0335394_10006763_pt1 | contig 12941 bp, 17 predicted proteins | sample MAT03_FD_205741 | JGI IMG/M metagenome (GOLD analysis project Ga0335394, IMG submission 205741) | Freshwater microbial communities from Lake Fryxell liftoff mats and glacier meltwater in Antarctica - MAT-03 (spades assembly) (version 2) ...
GCCATTACAGGTATCTCCTGTAGCAATGCGGTGGCCAAAATTAAAAACTTAACCCCTTGAGTAAGCAAAAATTTGTCTCATGTATTAATCTTTTCTGATGCCCTGCACGGACAGGCTCGTTTTAACCGGCTTGAAGAAAACAATGTGATAAGAATAGACTATTAATTCAGTCTTTTGAGAAGAACGCGCGTTGACCGTAGCAATAACGGTTGGGGCTTAGTCAAACATGTAGCTGCAGTAAACCTTGTCCTGGTAATAAAGTTTGTGCGCTGCCGCAAGGTAAGCTCTTGCCCATTTAGAAAAACCGGAGAAACTGCTCCTTCGCTGAGGAGCAGTTCCTAACCCTGGAAACCAACGTTTTAGGCGCGCTGTCTGTTGATGGCAATGTTGCTGTAAATAGCAGCAGCAGCGAAAAGTACCGTCGAAACTACAAATTCACCTGAGATGAATCCAAAAATACCTGTTAAAAACATCAAACCAATCAGCACATCTCTTTGAATATCGTTCATTTTTAATCACCTTAATAAGTACAATTCATAAAAGTGTCAGGTTGTTTTTTCAAGAACATTTCCGTCTTTTGGAGCAAAAATGCAACTCTTTTTAACCTAACGTCAGGATTCGGATTTAATTACGATCAAAATATAGCTTATGGAAAATCAATAAGCTAATTAGCTTTTATAGAATTGTGATGAGGATCTCAAAGTATATTTGGGATGAATTACATCGTGCTTAACAAGGGTAAAAATCCATTTTTTACGGGGAAACCGCTTTGGTTAGAGGCTTTATAATAAGAACCTAAACTATGCAGCAACAGACTGTTAGCTTGTTATGGTTCAACCGCAATCGCTTTTTCCAGAAAATCTACCCTTTTTCTGAAGTCTTTTTCCGTGTCTGTATAGGTATTGGCAATACGATGAAACTCATCATGGCAGCAATCAAAAGCATCCACCACATCGGGATCGAAATGCGTTCCCTTGCATTCCTGGATAACTTTTCTCGCTTGAAGATGGGTGATGGCGGGCTTATAAACCCGGCGGCTAATGAGCGCGTCATAAACATCAACCACCATGACAAGCCTTGCGGATATCGGGATTTCATCTCCAGACAAGCCTTGAGGATAGCCGCTACCATCCCATTTTTCGTGATGGCTATAGACAATTTCTTTCACGTAATTGGGCATAAAAAGCTCTAAACCCATGTCATGCTCGGCCTGGACAATAATGTCCCGGCCTATCGTCGTATGGGATTTGATATTGTCGAACTCATCTGTCGTTAATCGCCCCGGTTTTAACAAGATCCGGTCAGGAATGCCCACATTACCGATATCATGCAAGGGGGCTATTTTAGATAATGTTTCAATAGTATGGTCACCTTCAAGCCCTTTTTCAAAACGAGGATGCGTTTTTAGCGCCTTTGCCAAAGCTTTAATATAGTGTTCGGTACGGTAAATTCGATTACGGTTGCCACTCTCTCGTGTCTCCGCAAGATAAGCCATGGCCCGGATAAACATATCAAGGGCTTTAGCTCCATCTGGATAAGATCTTTGCATGTTGGTATCAGTGTTTACTTTCATAATTACTACCGGCTAAGAATTACTTTAATTAACGCATCCTTATGGTTTAAGACCTGACACAATCAAGGCGCGCTTAACTCAGAAGATTTACGGAAACTCAAACTTGCTGCTAAGCGGTCACCATTGTGTGCGGTTGATAGCAAGCTTTCTTCCCTGTATGAAAAGGGTAGTTTAAATTGAGAAAATTGCCATATGGGTTGAGGCTATTAATCAATTGCTCAAGTTGATGCTGATCAACCCGGAAAGCCCATCATGGGGTCTTTTAACCAAAAGCACGGTTTGTAACCTACTGCCTCTGTAAGCCTTGGTATTCGTGGCTTACAGCCTTAATATCGATTTTGAAACCGTCAATTAATTTCTTGATAAGCCCTTGAATATTAATAATATCTTCTCGATTATAAAATTCATACTTGCCAATGAAGCTGATATGCTGCCATGCGACCGGGGAAAACCGCGCTATAGTTCTCGCCATTTCCGGGTCAACTGACAAAAAATGCTGGTATAGCGTGGACAATAAGGTTGCATTATAAAAGATCACCGCGCTGGCAATTAACCGGATGGCCTCGGCATTGATGTCGAGTTCAATTTCATTCTTCCCGCTTAGCATCCTGCCGCCGCTGACTTTTGCGATGGTAGAGCTTAGTTGATGGTAGGACTCGCCCCGGTTCAGTGAGGCTTGAACCACTTCACGCACTTCCTTGATGTCAAGGTAATCCAGCAAATAATCAGTCATGATGATTTCATCGAAGGCAATCAAGGCTTTTAAAGTGGAATTGGTCTTCTTATAAGAGGACAGTTTACGGACAATCTGGCTTTGCGTAGACTTTTTGAGTGCGAGTGATGCCAATATCCGCAGCACATTGTCCCACTCTTTGATGATGAGCGCTTTATTGACCTTTTTGTTGGGCTTGATAATGTCGCTGCCATAAAGCCCGACCTCATCGAAACAGACCAGGTTGTTGTCTGACTTGTCCCGCAACCGCGTCAATCGTGGCATAAAGCGATAACCGAACAGATACATCAAGGCAAAATTGACGCGGTTGATGCTGTGCATATCGCCTGATACCGCCGCGATTTCGACATCCGAGGTGTTGCTTTCCACGATGTCCAGTAAAAAGTGGCTCTCGTGCTGGTTTGCCCCGATGACCTTGAGGCACAGCGGAAGGTGGTTGGCGTTCAGTGCGTATAAGACCACTCCTTTCAACATGCCAAAATATTTCTTTGAGTACCGAGATTTGATGGTGTTGTATTTGGTTACGAATTTCTGCCCGTCTACACTGGCGTGAACACCATAATCGGCCAAGTTGTACACTGAAAAAATAGGCAGCTTCGCGGTATGGTTAATGATTTCCTCACTGGCTGCATAAAGCGTTTGCTGGCGGACAAAGTTTTTGCTGACCCTATCGAGGTCTTGGTCGTTGACATCGCTGATCTCTTTCATCTTTTTCGTTTCAATACCGGTCGCCGCCGCAATAATGCAAGCATTGATGACTTCGGTATCAGGGTTTGGTGATTTTGCATATTTAGGTTGCAGGTGCGAGAATGAAGCCATAAATCCTGTCGCCTCGGCGGTAAATTTAAGGATGTCGCCAACGCTTGTTGCCCGAAGATTTTCAAAGAAGGGATTGTTAGCGCCATCATCCAGGCGTGTGTAAGGTAAAGTCCACTTGACCAAATCGCCTTTCTTATTGAAAGTGGTTTTTAGGCTGGGGTTTTCACCGCTCACAATGTGACGGTTCACCCTTTCATATTTCTCCTTCAAATTTGTCTGGAGCCGATTCAATAGCTCTTCGATATCCATCGACAGCAAAGGCATATTGAGTTCTTCCAAAATAGCCTGTTTATTATTATCCCAATGTTCAATGTCAATCAGTTCATCTTCCAAGGCACGATAGCCATGACTGTCTTTAATGAACACGCCGCCTTGTTCCAGGCCTTTTTTTAGCTGGTTATAAACCATACATTCATAGCGGTCGCCATCGACCTTTTTGACAATATGATGCCCATCAACCTGCACTTTATAAGTCAGGAATTTTCTCAATGTTTTCGGAAAGAACCGAAGCGGCACATCATGATAATCATAGTCCCGGAACGACTGGTTGCCACTTAAGTGCTGGCGTAAAAAATGAACCGCTTTGGACAGCTCGTCATTCGCACAGGAGAATTCAAGCACCCTGAACAAGGGGCGGATATTTTTTTTGATGGTCAACGCATTCTGGCCATAGTATTGCCAGCGATAAAAATCACGGTCTAGGTTGGGTTTTTTAAAATCGCTAAGGAATTGCGGGTAATGGTCTTGGGAAACCACCTCAAATGCTTTCTGCCTGATTTGGCTATCAGGAATCTGGTCATCAATGTTAATCGCCATTACCTGCCAAGCCTGTTTCCTGAGCTGTTTATCCACCGCTTCGGAAATGTCTATTTTGGAGCGTTGATAATCGTTGGCGTTTTCCTCAAAGCGGTTCAGCTTATAGATAAAGCTGGTGATCAGATGGTCATTGATTTTGAGCAACCGACGGTGTACATAACAGAGCAGGTAAAGCCGGACGATATTCTTATTCACCATCCTTTTCAGTTTTTGGATGGTATAAAACTCAGCAAGATTGGCGTAGTAGATAATGTTCTGTTCTGAGATCCCCAGTTTCGGCATCAATACCAGCGACTTCTTGTAAATACCAAAGATCAGTTGCTGCTTGGCAACACTGGTTTTTATTTCCGTGATGCTGAAATTTTTCTGGTCTTTTTTGACCAGCGTGAGGTTATAAAACAGGTTGTCGTCTTCTAACAGCTTGTCCAATTCAGTACGCAGGTCTTTATCGGCATCGGTGTAAAGTTTAGTGACCAAGCGATTGCGTTCATCCAAAAGCGCAGTTGAAACGATATCCTGAAGGCTTGAATAAGCGGGCCTAACCACATTTTGCTGGAGGCAGTGGGTCAATAATCCATCCAAAATAAATCGAGGTAGGCAATGGCGCTTAGCAAGTGCCTTGGCTTCCTTGACTAACTGGCCCTGAAAAACAGCATCTGGTTCTTTCAGCCTATATTTATTCATCACTTGACAGCGGTTACGGTAGTGATGTTTTTTTATAACCTGTTTTTTAGGAAATGGCTCTCCTGGAAAATAGTGTTCCAGGATGAACCCGACATCCGATTTTGCTTTTTGGAAGCTGAACTGGAAGAAGTAATTGATGGCACGGTAATAGCCCAGTTGCAGGATGTAGTTTATCTTGCTCGATGTGTTTTCCCCAAGGGTATCGATATAAGCATGGTCGTCGGCATCAAGTGCGAATAGAAAAGACCGCTCTTCCTTGTCCAGTGTGGGAATCGCATAAAGCGTGTTGATTTCATCCGGGGTTAAAATCGTTAGTCTAGCCATGTGTTTTTGTAGTGGTGATAACGATCGTTAATGGTAATGCGTTTTGTATATTGTTAATATTTCAAAAATAGAATACATACTGTATGCTTTTACTGTCTTTATTACCTTAATACTTACCCCCTGCTAAAACGATGGGAAAAACACTCGCTTATTTAAGGGCTTCGACCGATAAACAAGAGACCAACAACCAAAAGCTGGAGATTCTGGAGTACGCCAGAAAACAAGAAATTAACATTGATGATTACATCGAACTGACCATCTCTTCTCGCAAATCCCCGAAACAACGGCGTATCGAAGAACTCATTAACCGGCTGAATCCTTCGGATACCTTAATCGTCACCGAACTCAGCCGGTTAGGGCGTAGCACCGCCGAAGTGATTGCCTTGGTCAATGCTTTGGTTGAAACGAATGTCCGTGTTGTCATCCTGAAGCAAAACCTGGATATTCGTCAGCACGACATGAACTCCAAAATCATCATTACGCTGTTTTCATTGTTCGGCGAGCTGGAGCGCGACTTGGTGAGTTCCCGTACCAAAGAAGCCCTCGCAGCAAAAAAAGCCCAAGGACAAATTCTGGGCAAGCCAAAGGGCACTATCCAAAAAAGCAAGTTTGATCCGCATGTGGACAAGATAAAGGAGCTGCTCGATATTGGATTGTCGGTGCGGAAAATAGCCAAAGTGCTGGGGTACAGCAATCATATCGCTTTGAATGCTTATATTAATAAGAGACACATAGGATCTCAGACAAAGGATTAATTTTATTGCCCCACTATAAAATGTATGCTAAATTCTAAAATGTTCATAACATAATGAATCAACCCTTCTCTTACGATACGGCTGTTGATTTCAAAACTGTTGGGAACAAATAAAAAATACAATAATTTCGGAGGATTCTTATGGAAAAATTTTTTTCGCTTTTGGCTCTAATGATGTTGGTAATAGGTTTAACAGGTTGCCTAGATTCTCAGGACGGTTCTGGAGGCAGACCTAAAGCTTCTGCTGCGGTTAGCTTGAAATAAACAACACTGCATCAGCATGTTATTTATGCCGCGTGCATAACGGGATTGGGAATTCAACAAGGATGTTAACCTTTCCGCACACGGTATCAGGATTTAATTAGAAGTGCGGGAGTATGGAACACGCAAAATCAGGCTATTTCTTGACCGCTCTGAACTTGCAGTACGGTAAAGCTATTTAGGTGGTTGTGCCTGTTTTTTATTATCTTCCAATGGGTAAATATTAAGTATTCCCGCATTTCTAATTGCATTTAGCCAAGTTTCTCGATAATAACGAGCTTCCGGCTGATAAAGCTATTAACTTTGCTAGAAATTGACGTTCACATTCGTTAACCAGACATGGTTATAAAGATCAGGCGTACCAAAATTATTGACATATTGCAGTTGATAGCCCGGTATCGACATTAATATGCGGGGTTATTTTATAACCCACACCGACATAAGACCTGTTTTGGTTGATTCCTGGCTGGACAGCATGCTCCCGCAGACTTGAATTTAACGAGTTGAAGTAAATGAACAGCTCATCGAACGCAACTACAAACAGCTTTGAATCTGGGATCGAGTATTGAAACCGGAACCGGTGGCGCATCCGGTGCGCGAGGTCGGCATCCGCGAAGAAACGTTGCTCAAGTCGGAAGCGATACTGAAAATTTAATTCTGGGCTAACATTGTGAATCCATTGCAACTGTTCAATCACATCATGGGTGGCGTTATCGAATTTGACTGAGGATTTGTCACTGTATTCCCCTTGCCAAGCATAACCCAGCCACAGTTGGAGTTCTTTGGTAACTTTATAGCCAACAAAAGGCCTGATAATCAATTGGCTGAAGTCAGAATTATCATTCTTAAAACGGGGTTGCAATTCAAGGAAGGCCAAATATTTGCTGCCGCCAAAGTCTGTCTGAAAGGTGTTGCTAAACCACATACCCCAATCGTCATTGGCACGGGTGCTGGACGAAACCGCCAGTAAAAGGGATAGCGCCAAAATTTTTTTCATCACTTATCCAAAATCAATTTTTTAAAAATGGGGATTCACTTGAAACCAAACAATAATTAATGCCTGACATTAAACAATTGATTTGGAAAAACATTCGTCTTGGGCTGTACAATCACATTGAACCCAAACCCCGTGGACTGGTGACACGCATTGCAACCAGCCGTCAGGGAATCATAACCGGCAGTGAACGCCGCCAAGTTCTTGGCTTGAATGGCTTGCCCTGTTTGTTTGATGGGCGCGGTCATCGTCTTTGCGATTAGCTCGGGAATGCCGGTAATATTTTTATGGTTAGGATGAAACTGGCTGGCATCGGCAAAGCCTTCCTCTATTTCTTCAAGTTCGTAATTCGCCAAAGACCAGTTTTGTGCCTGACCTGCAAACCACAGTTTACTGTGCCGATAGCTGGTTTGGGTCATGATTTCGCCAAGCCCTGGCAGATACGTGGGGTTTGGAGGTGATTGTAGCGAGCAGCCAGTCAAAAATGAGGCGGCTAATGCCCAGAAAAATATCGGTTTCATTAATTTCCCATTGTTGTTATTAACTTAACACCCAGCTATCCCAGAACAGGGATGTAAATAGTCTTAGTCGGTGGCTTTTGCTGGCCTTAACAGGTGGGGAACAAAAAAAGCCAAGCCGATTATGATGAGGCCCAGCAACACAAAAAATCCGGTCATGGTATTTTTTGCAGCCGGTTCATTGCCTGGCATCGCCACTGCCACTGGAATATGTAAGGCCGTCAGTTCGTTATCCATATTAAAATCGGTATCCTTCACATAAAGCACAACCTGATATTTACCGGCGATTGAAAAATTCACGCCTATCGAGGTATTGCCTTGTTTGGCGATACTGTAAGGGGTTTCAGAAATGAGCTGGCCACCTTCTTTTAAAACTTTAACCGCCACTTCTTTATGCCTGACATCACGATCCAGTAAATCAAGCGTGATGAGGGTATTACCTGTCGCTGGTATATTGATACATTCGGGGACGGGTAGCTTTTTACCCTTAGCCGCTTCGGCAGGGTAAGCGGCAAAATTGACAATATAGTATTCATTCCCTTGCAGGCAGCCGTACATATCGATGGTGCCGCGGGCTGATTTTCTGCTGGCACCCAAAGGTATCGAGGCAAAGCTATCCGAGAGGGTTAAAGCCAATAACAGGAAAGCAATGAACGTGTTGACTGGGCGCATGGGGTCTTATCCTGAAACGATTTACTGGGTGATCGAAAATTTACGGATACCGCTCACGACTAAGCCGTCTTCTGTGACTACCCGATAACGGATGACATAATGATCGGGAGGTAACTTCGGGGTCGTTGCCCGTAAATGGCTACGGCTCGCAATGTCCAGTTTTACGTCATGGTTATCAACCCGTTGACCACGGCTATTGACCACGATAAGGGAAGGGTCTCGCTCGCTGACATTGCCGCTAAACCAGAAATTCAGCTTGCCATCAAATTGGCTTAATTGCGCTTTGTCTTCCGGTTCGCCCTTAATCAGTACACCTTCGGCGAAAGCATTTTGCGCAACCGTCCAGGCCAAAATAAACGTAAGGCTGAAAAATGGGTTTGAAATTCTGATTTTCATGAAGTGTCTTTTTTAGCGCGAAGACATAAGCGGTGCAGGCAATGAATAGTTGATAGCTATGCGCTTTGACAGGCCTCCGATAGCCATGCCAATACCTAGCAAAAAACTAATTGATAACATCCAGCCAAAACCAAATAGTAGCCTGTCGGCAGATAAAGCCAGTTCCATTCCAGCACTATTGCCCTGAAAGAGAGCAACGCTGCAAATGATCAAGGCGGAGGTGCTGAAAGCGAAACCAAGCACACTATTGAGAAAAAGGCTTAACAACAGGATTGATAAAATAATACCTTGGTCGAGATAAGGTAAGGCGATGTCGAACGCACCGAACAGGCTACCGACCAAGCTAATACATACAACAGTAATAGGCAAAGACCATACTGATTTGCCCTTTATTTGGATTGCCCATATTCCAATCATTAGAAATGCGAGTAAGTGTCCGAGGCTGGTCAATGGATGCAAAAGGCCTTCGCTAAAACTGGTAAGCTTTTCTAATGTTAAATGCCCAGGATGTGCAAAAGCTAAGCCGGGAATAAGAGTTAAGCTCATTACTACTAACTTTGTGATTTTCATAATTTACCTCGGTTAAAAAATTAAAATTTATCTTAGGTTGTACAGCACGGTGCGTTTTTCCTTTTTGTACCTCGCCTCTTTTTCAGCATCTTTAGACGGTTCAATTTGTGCAGTTCGGTGTTGAGCGTAGTCGGTAAGCATGGCCTCCCAGTCAGGAAAAGCTTGGTAATCCTTAAATCCAGCCGCTTTGCGTCGGGCAAAAGAAGCCTGCCCCAGTTCCATCAGTTCATACGGATTTTTGCCATCAACGGTTTGCAAAAACTGCTGGTCGTCCTTAAGTTCATCGCGCAGCGTCCAGAACGACAATTCATATTCAAGACGTTCTTTTTCAGGTAGACGGTCTTTGATATATTTGATGGATTTGTTTGCAGTAGCCAAGGTATGCCCATTAATCTGATTGTCATTGCCACAACCAGAGATAAATACCAAGACGCAGCTAATGGCCAAAAACGCTTTCATAGGTTTCAACTTCATATTAACCCCAGGCGACTGCCCAGGAAGAGCACAATGGGATCGACCAAGGGGTGAAGAAAACCCAGGGTGACCAACAACAAGGCACCCAAAAACCAAGGTATCCAAGTGAGAATAGACAATTCCTGTTTACGCCAGAGGCCATGAAAGACAGCCCAGCTGATAAACCAGACAGCCAAGGCAAGGGTTTCTTTGCCGGTGTAGGAACCAATACTGCCATCAGGACCACTCCCCAATGAACCGGGAATCCAATGTCCGTAAGCATGCACTAATTGATCCAGGCTTTTGGACAAGCGCGAAATATGGTGGCTAAGCATCAATGTAAAAAACCCCAGCACAGGTGCCAGGGTGGCCGCAACCAAAGCACCGGAAGGCACGATTCCTTCTTGGAGGGGGACTTTTGGTGAGACCAAAACAGGTTCGGGCTGGGTCATTTTTTCTTCGTTTGCAGTCATGGCGATTCCCTGAGTTAAACAAACCTCAATTTGGCGAGTACAAGACCAGCAACGAAACCCATTGCCAGGAAAAACCAGGCCAGAAAGATCATGATCCCGACGAATAAAGTAAGGTCGCGGCGTTCAGGTATCACTGTTCGGTAATAAAACAGGATAAAGCTGGTTGCCAACATCAGCGGAAAAGGAAAGAGCGACACAAACTCTTTATATTCCATCAATATATTATGAAAGTTTGGCACATTGGCTAAGATCCAGTCGCGCGGTCCATCTTGTCCCCGATAACGGGAATAAATCCAGTTGCCGCTCACCGCGCCCAGAAAATTTAATACAGTCGCGATCATGACCCAATGACGTAAGGAATCGAAATTGATATGAATGCCGCGAATTAAAGGATAAATCCGGTGCGTCAGCAAAGTCGAAAAGACGACAGCGGCAATGGCGCTGATCCCGTGGACACCCGCCTGTAAGCTATAATTGGTTGGAAAAAAGAAATCAAGACCGCTCAACGCTATTAGTAAAGTCAGCGCCAACCCTGCCTGTGTCCTGGCCAGATATTTACTTATATGGCCGTAAAAAAACGATTCTTCTGTCATGATTGTTTCTTTCTATGCTGCTTGTGTCGGCTAATTGGGTCTGCTTTTACGTTATACTTGCCGTTTATTATTAATACCAAAATCCATCGGATGTAACCTACAACTAGATGGTTGGGAGTTTTATTTTGGAACGCTTTACCATTTCCCTCAGTGATTCATTGGCCGCCGATTTTGACCGGTGGATTCAATCCCGGTGCTACTCCAACCGCTCGGAAGCAATCCGAGACCTATTGCGCAAAGAAATAGAAACCGACCGGCTAGTTCACGACCAGGCTGAACACAGCATTGCCAACGTTTCCTATGTCTATAACCATCACGAACGTAACCTTGCTGAACGCTTGACCACGCTCCAGCACGATGCCCATGATCTGGTCATTTTCGCCACACACGTCCATCTCGACCACGACAATTGCCTGGAAAGCCTGTTTTTACGAGGCTCAACCAATGACATTAGGGTCTTTGCCGATAGGTTGGCAGCAGAACCCGGTGTACGGCACAGCGTGATTAATTTGATCCCCGTGCAAATGAAGCCACACGATCATGATCACCATCATCACATTCATCCGTTAAGTTAAGCGCTTAAATAACTGGCGATGTATGATAATTAATAAAATTGTCATACATCTTAGGCGGTTTGTCTAGCGCTTTTTTGGTAGGTGTCAGACAAAGGATTGATATATTATGTTATATGTTATACAATAACATAACAATTTTTAAAAGCGGGTTGTTTTATGAACTTAACTCCTGTGTCTGTTTCCATTGAAACTGCGCCCCCAGCCATAATCATGACGTATGCCGTAACAAGGCCGTCCAAACAGCGGATAAGCTCTGTGGGGAACGCGGTGTACAGCTGACCCCGATCCGGCTTAAAGTCCTCGAACTGATTTGGGAAAGCCATCGGGCAGTAAAAGCATATGACTTGCTTGACCAAATAAAACCCCTACAACAGTCTGCAAAACCGGCAACCATTTACCGTGCTTTAGATTTTTTGTTGGAACAGGGCCTTATCCATCGGGTAGAAAGCCTGAATGCCTTCATCGGTTGCAGTTGTTCCGAACGGCAACATGAACTGTTGCTGCTGATTTGTTTACAGTGCCATGAGGTCGAGGAAAGGCCGGGGTTGTTGGTTATGGCGGCAGTGGCCCGTGAAGTTGAGCAGGCGGGTTTTACGGTACATCGAAAAGCCATCGAAATACAAGGCATTTGTCACCATTGCAAGATTCTGTTACAAAACTACAAGAACGGCTCAGATTGATCAATGCCCGTGCCCCGATTTCCCAAGCCCATTTTGGCGTTGCCGACATTGGCGAAATCCTCGACATCAGAGGCTTTAACCTTAACACTATCCTGGAAATTGAACCGGACTTCCTGAATGATGTTAGCCATGAACATGACGACAATATCAGTTCTTTCGTCTATCGGACGGACAAACCCCTGGATGCCGCCCGCATCATGAAATTCATGCAAGTTATGATCCGCGATTATGGTAACGATTTACTGCGTTACAAGGGAATTTTAAATATTCAAGGCTGCGACAAAAAAGTCATTTACCAAGGCGTACACATGCTGCTCACCGAAACCTTCGGCAAAGCCTGGGGAAACGGTGAAATCAAGGAGTCGGCCATGGTGTTTATAGGCCGCAACCTGCCCAAGGAGGAAATGTTGGAAGCCTTGGATAGTTGCAAAGTATTATTGAGACTTCAAGAATCTTAATGAATTGTTATGCGGTTTAGCCCATATCAGGGGGGTTGTAAAACATGAAATTTATAGTGGATTGAATATTTCTATATTTCAATAGCTTATCAACATATTCATTGCTGATTTCAAAATCGATATTTAGCCTGTAAGCTACAGATATCATGGCTTACAGAGGTAGCTGGGTACAAACCGTTCTTTTGGTTAAATATCCCCATCATGCTCTGGCTCGCGCGGTAGATTCTATAGCCGATGACTAGGCTTAACTGCTTATGGTGTAGCTTTGGAAAATTGAATAAATTCCCGACCGGTTTTGGAATTAGGTTAAATATACTCGTTTGTCAGCCTTACAATTTCAAGGTATGAAATATCTTATTTTTTCCCTTGTCCGACAAGAAAACCAATCAATCCGGATACAATGGCGCTGACAAACCCGGCCGCCCACTTCTTGTCTTCCGGAATCCCGACAGCGAAAATGTAAATACACCCGGCAAAGACTACACCGACGATTAGCAGCGCAAAGCAAAATAATACAAAGGTCATCTTGCGGTTTAATTCGCCATCTGCGCTCTCCCTTATGCGCCTGACACTGGCATCTTCCGGTGTTTCGTTA
>Ga0335394_10006767_pt1 | contig 12937 bp, 12 predicted proteins | sample MAT03_FD_205741 | JGI IMG/M metagenome (GOLD analysis project Ga0335394, IMG submission 205741) | Freshwater microbial communities from Lake Fryxell liftoff mats and glacier meltwater in Antarctica - MAT-03 (spades assembly) (version 2) ...
CGAAAGCGATTCAGGATGCGGCGGCGAAAGCTCCTCTGAACCCGGACCTGGCGAACGCGGCCAAGGTTGCGGCTGCGACCGCGCAGCAGCAAGCCGGCGAACTGGCCGTTGCTCAGAAAGCGATGACTGACACGGCCGCGGTTCAGAAGGTCGCCGCGGACAAGCTCGCTGCGACGATGAAGCTCGTAACGGACAATCAGCTTGCGGCCGCTGAGGCGCAGAAGAAAGTGGTCGCATTAACGCCGATGGTGAAACCTGCCGCGGATGCCGTCGTTCCGGCAAAGGCGGCTGCGGATGCGGCGAACGCAGCGGTGGTTCCCGTGAAAGCGGCCGCGGATGCTTCGGCCGCGGAGTTGGTCGCAGTCAAATCGCAACTGGATCAATTGCAGCCGCCAGCACCGAAGAAGTAGCTCGCGATCCTGGCGAACCGGAAGCGTCAGCGACTGGAGGTTCCTCCGGTTGCCGACGCTCCCGGCTCGCCAAGTTCACTTTCGCCCGGCTGATTGTTGAACTTCACTTTCACGTACCACGCCCAGTTCCACATCACGGCGGAGACGCTCACACCGAGTATGAGCGGGGCGGCCATCGGGAAGATCGCCGTGATCGGGACGCAGATCATCACGATTAAACCGTACCAGTAGAACCGCCCCCAGTGCGTGGTGCCGATGGTGAAGAGGGCGAACGCCGCGGCCGCGGTCAGGGCGGGGTAGGCCGCCAGGGCGCCCTTCGCAGGCCCGAGAAACGGGATGCTGGCGACGGTGATCGCTGCGTGGGATACGATCAAACCGATAGCAATCATCACGGAGTGCTGTTCGGTCTCGGGAAGTCGCGTGAAGCGATCCGCCATGTAGTGCCAGAGGGCGTAACCGGCCGCGACCCAGCCGACGACGGACGCGACCCAGACGCCCCACGCGGGGCCGTCGAAGAGGGCGAGCGAGAAGATCGTAGCTTGCACCGCGGCGATGATGACGCCGAACCAGATCTTCACTTCCCAGACGTAGCCCGGGAACGGGGCGGGTGTCTTGGTGAACTCGCGGACGAGCCACTCGCTCAGGGCCGGCGGGCGGATGGAAATGTGCTCGCCGCGCGCGACGCGCTCGAGTTCATCTGCGAGGTCCGCCGCGGTGCGGTAGCGGTCCTTTGGGTTTTTCTCCAGGCACTTCAAACAAACGGCTTCGAGGTCGGGATCGGCGGAGGGTTCGCGGACGCTCGGTTTGGCCGGTGGTTCGCTCACAATGCGCCGGAGGATATCCGCGAGGCTGCCGCCCGTGATCGGGGGTTGGCCGGTGAGCAGTTCGTAGAGGATCGCTCCGAGAGCATAGATGTCCGTCGCTGTGGTGATCGCCTTTTCACCGCGGGCCTGTTCGGGGCTCATGTACTTCGGCGTGCCGACGACCGCACCCGTGACGGTGAGGTTTTCTTTGGCATGGATTTCGATTTCACCGAACCGCTTGGCGAGGCCGAAGTCCGTGACGTGCGGTTCGCCTTCGAGGTCGATGAGGATGTTGCCGGGCTTGAGGTCGCGGTGCAAAATGCCGTGGCCGTGCGCGTGCTGCATGGCCCGTGCGACCTTGGCCATGAGCTTCGCGATCGCCTTCGGATCGTTTTTGTACGCGGCTTTGCGTTCGCTCAAGTCGCCGCCGATGACCCACTTCATGGCGAAGTACGGAATGCCGAGCATCTCGCCGACGCCGTAAACCGGGACGATGTGCGGGTGGTTGAGTGCCCCCGCGGCCTCGGCTTCGAGGCGGAATCGCTGGAGTTCGAGGCTGCGGGCCGCAGCGCCGGAGCGGATGACTTTGATCGCTTCGAGCCGATTGAGTTGGCGGTGGCGGGCCCGGTAAACCATGCCCATGCCGCCCTGGGCGATGGGGGTCACCTGGTCGTAGTCGCCCCACTCCGGGGGGAGTTCGTCCCACGAAGCGGGTGCGGCCGTCGTCTGTCCCATTTCGGACGCGACGGTGAGCGAATCGTCGGGCATGGCGATCCCCGAGGTCAGTCTGCTGGGCCGACGCGAGCGTCGGTGAGCGTCACCGGGAAGCGTTCCGGGTCGGCGCGGTTGAGTTTCAAAGTCGCGGTAATCCGAACGACCGCTCGACTCGGTTCTGTCGTGGTGCCCGCAACGAGATCGACGGCGATGACCTGGCTCGGGCCGGGGATTTCGCAGAACCAGCAGCCGACCGGAAACTCGGTGAAGAGGAACCCCGTCAGTTCCGCCGCGGCGTTGCCGACGGGCGTGATGTAGCCGGTGAGCGTGACCCGTTTACCATCCAGATCGTCGAGGTACTTCAAGAAGATTGGTTTCAGCTTGGGGCCGAGTTCGGTCTCGCCCACGGCGGGCCAAGGGAGAGCATTCACACCGTCCGGTTGAATCGTGGGCAAGCGGCTAGGATCGAGGCCGCGAGCGAGGGCGCGCGAGGACTTGAACGCGATCGTTCCGCGTTCGGTTTGGTGACCCGTGCGATTTTCGAGATCGTCAGCCGCCGTTCGGTAAAGCGTGCGGCGAGTGCGAACGTCGTCCGCGGCGAGGGCGAACTCGGTCACGCATCCGTCGAGGATGTTGGCCGCGGTGCGAACGTCGCCATGGGCGTTCGCCAATTCGGCGAGCAACCAGAGCAACCGGCCGTCTCCGGGGAGCCAGAGGGCGAGTTGCTGAACGAGGGCCACGTCGTTCGCGGGGAGTTTCTTCAACTCGACGGGATCGAGGCCGCCGGGCGAGGCCTTGCCATCCGGACCGCGGAAGCGAACACCGAACAGGTCGTCCGGCGCTTGCGGCTCTTTCGCTTGCTTGCCTTCTTTGGCCCGGAGTTGAACGAGACGCAGGTGCAATCGCTCCGCGTCTTTCCAGTTCGCGGGAGCGAGTCGCACGGCATCTTCGAGCATCGCGGACGCTTGTTCGAGATCGCCCGCATATTGCCAAGCAGTACCGAGGTTCGCGGCGATGCGGAAATGCTCGGGGTGCTTGCGCACGGCGGGGCGGAGGAGTTCGATGGCTTTCGGCGCTTGCCCGAGTCGAACGTAAAGCGCGCCCAGATCCGCGAGTTCGTCGGCGGTCAACTCGCGGGATTTCGTAGCGGTTTCGAGCTTCAACGCAGCATCCGCGTACTGGTCCCGCAGCGGGGCGGCCGGTCCGCCGGTGCGGAACTGCGCCCCCGCAGTCGAACGCAACGCGCGGTGGTCCGGCAAGTACCCGCGCCAGCGGGCAGGTAGTTCGCGGTACGATTCCCCGGAGTAGTGCAGCCCGGCGAATGTCGGTCCGCAAAACACCGCGAACGAAATCAAGCTCAGCGCGGTCCGCATCGCGATCTCTCACTCGTCGAGTTTTTCCAACACTAGCAACGTCGCTTCCGATTCGAGGAACCATTCCGCTTCCGTCGGCAATCGAAACTGGAAGCGAGTTCCATCTCCAAGGTCCACCGTGTCGCCGGGGGTAAACGATTCTTGAAGTTCCCGAATGTAGCCGAGCATTCCCGAGAAAACCTGAAACGTCCGGGCCGTTTCGGCGTGGTCCTTCAATTGATAGGCGAGGTCCGGCAAACCGAGTCGGTGATTCGCGAACGACCGTACCCAGGGCCGATCCGGCGTTCCCGTATCCATCTTCACGAAGCCACCCCACAAGAGTGGAATCGGCAGTGTGCGGAGCGTTTGCAAAATATCTTCGCCTTCCTCCGGGATCAGGTCGAGGGCCTGAACCGCGGTGCGGGCCTCCTCGTGCATCACTACGATTGCATCGAAGCGGGCGAGGACCGAGGCGACGGCGCCGAGGGCCACGTAACGTTCGAGTGGGAAAGGTTCGGTGCCCGCATAGTACAGGAGAACGTGGGCCGCGTGGTACTTGGAATCGTGTTTGAGCGGCGGCGGAATCATCGCGGGGCCGACGCAGACTTCCACGGGGCCGTAGGGCATCGGAGCGTCGAACCCCGCGAGCTTGATCCGGTGCGGTCCCCATTCGATCAGCGCGAGTACGCTCGCCGGCGGCCCCGCGGGGGAAACGAGCGTTCCAGCAACGGGATGATCGGCCACGCTGACCAATTCCACGCGCACATCGCCGAGGCTCGGGATTTCGCTCAGCATGCGGGCAAGCAATCCCGCGTCGAACCGGATCGGATCGCGAAAAAGCACCTGCAAGCTCTGCGGCACTGCATCGCGGCTTTCTCCGAATCGAGCGGCGAAATCCGGCCCCATACAAAACCCCGCAACCAGGCTCTTTCCACGCGCCGCTCCCGTGGTATCATACGGCCCGTTCTCCCGACCCCCGACGATTCGCCACTCTTCCGAGGAATGACCATGTTCGAACGCGGAAACCTATCGCGACGCGGTTTCATGAAGCGGTCCATCGCCGGACTCACCGCCGCGGGCCTGCCGCTGTGGTACGCTCAGCAGGTCCACGGTGCTCAAGACGCAGTGCGCAAAGATGCCGCCAAAGCGGGCGGGGCGAACGAGAAGTTGCAAGTCGGCGTCGTCGGCGTCGGCCCGAACCCGCGGCGGTCGAACGCCCTGTACGGAGCCGCGAAGAAGTTCAAGCACGTCGCCTTCACCGCAGTCTGCGACGTGGACGCGGACCACTTGAAGCACGCCGAGGAGCAGTACAAGAAAGATAACTACGATGTCACTGGCGAGAAAGACTTCCGCCGTCTGTTCGACCGCAAAGACGTGGACGCGGTCATCATCGCGATCCCGGACCACTGGCACGCCATCGTGGCAATCGACGCACTCCGCAAGGGCAAAGACGTTTACTGCGAAAAGCCGCTGACGCTGACCATCGAAGAGAGTTTGGCCTTGCAGAAAGTGGTGAAGGAGACCGGCAAGATCCTTCAAACGGGCAGCCAGCAACGCAGCGAGATGACGCAGTTCCGCCTCGCCGCGGACGTGATCCGGGCCGGGCGGATCGGCAAAGTGAAATCCATCGAATGCCGCATCGGCGGGAACCCGAAGGGCGAGGCGATCAAGGAAATGCCCGTGCCTGCGGGGCTCGATTGGGACATGTGGCTGGGGCCGACCGCGAAGGTTCCGTACCGGTTCGAGAATTCCGAGAAGACGAACTGCCACTACCAGTTCCGCTGGTTCTACGAATACAGCGGCGGCAAAATGACCGACTGGGGCGCCCACCACATCGACATCGCTCAGTGGTGCCTCGGCATGGACGGTAGCGGACCGACGGGGATCGAAGTCCTCGAAGCCGCAGAGCCGTACAAGGGCGGCGACGGCTTCAATTGCCACCAGACCTTCAAGGTGCAATACACCTACGCGAACGGGGCCAAGGTCGTCGCCATGGACGGCCGCGGAACCGCAGTAAAAGACCTGTTCCGAGCCGACGGCAAGCCGTTGACCAAGAAAGTGAAGAAGGCTGGCAAGACTGAAGAGATCGAACTAAACGGCATCGACGGGAACGAGAACGGCATCATGGTCTTCGGCGAGAAGGGCACTGTGTTCGTCAACCGCGGCATGGTCGTGGCCAGCGATGCGAAGATCCTCTCCGAACCACTCGGCAAGGACGACCCGAAGCTCTACCCGACCCGCCCGGCCGATCACATGGGCAACTTCTTGGAATGCGTGAAGACCCGCGAGCAGCCGATCTGCCACGTCGGCGTCGGCGGCGGTTCGGTGATCGTCTGCCACCTCGGTGTTGCAGCCCTGCGGACCGGCAAGAAGCTCACCTGGGATCCGAAGACCATGCGGTTCACCGGCGATAATGCCGAGATCGGCAACGCCGAAATCGGGCGGACTTACCGCAAGCCGTGGAAGCTGGAAGTGTAATGGACGGTTCCAAAGCCCAGGGAAGGCCGTCCCTGGGCTTTCCTTTGCGCCGAACCAATTGGTCTTCGCTCACCGAAGACCAACTCCTCGCTCAGTGCGAAGTGGACACCTATCGCGCCAGCGGTCCCGGCGGGCAGAAGCGGAACAAGACCAGTTCCGCGGTCCGGCTCAGACACCTCCCGTCGGGCTTGCTCGTCATCGCCGAGGAGAGCCGTTCGCAGCACGACAACAAGGCCAAAGCCCTGAAGCGGCTGCGGCGAGCGCTGTTCCTCGAACTCCGCGATCCGGTCGATCCCCTACTCGTCGCCGAGCATCCGGACATCGCGTCGGCTCGGGGAAAAGGCGGGCGGATCGAGGTATCCCCGAAGCATTCTGCGTTTTGGCCCGCGGCGGGCGTCTTGCTCGATTCACTTTCGCAAACCCAAGGCCAAGTGAGCACCGCGGCGGACTGGTTGAACGTTTCAACCGCCAACCTCGTGGAGTTTTTCGCCGCCGATCCGAAACTCTGGCAGGAAGCGAACCGCATTCGCCTACAATTCTCCTTGAAGCTGCTCCGCATTACGTAGTCCTACTGTCGAAAAGGTCGCCCGATGCCCCCCGGGTTTTCGTGGGTCGATAAGCCCCACTTGGCCGCGCTCGCCATGCCCCGCTCGGAGGCGGACTTCGCGTGGCTGCGTAAAAACGGCGTCGAAGTGCTCATCACGCTGACGGAAGACCCGCCGTTCCGCCGCTGGGTAAACGAAGCGGGGCTGATGAACGTCCACGTCCCCGTGACGGACATGGACGCGCCGAGCGACGAGCAGTTCGACACCATTCTGGAAACGATCGAACGGGCCAAGGCCTCCGGCATGGGCGTGGCCGTTCACTGCACCGCCGGCAAAGGCCGAACGGGCACCGTGCTCGCGGCCTATTTCGTGGTTTGCGGAATGACCGCTCGCGAAGCGATTGAGAAAGTCCGAAAGCAGCGTCCGGGGTCGATCGAAACGCCGGGCCAGGAGATGGCGGTGCGGGAGTTCGCGGATCGGTTGAGCCCGTGATCTATTACGAGCGAACGATGCTGCTGAGGATGCCCATGATCTTGCTCAAATCCTTGATTTGATACTCCACAAAATCAATCGACAAATTCGATCCTGTGCATTGTAGAAACTTCCACAAAATGCCAGTCGTCACAGCGCCGTAGACTGTACTGCTGTCCTCATTGGCGGCTCGATTGAGCATCTGGATCGCGATCATCGATGCAATGCATTGGCCCAATCCGGTTCGGATATTGTCGTTCTTCGCTTCGACGACCGCGAGTATTGGGGAAGTGACGAGGAGTTGCGTGGGCGATCGCGTGATCAGGAAGTCGCAAATGCCATTGAGCCCGATGTTTGGGTCGGCATTCAACTCGACGCCGGAGAAGAGCCCGAACCGAGCGCCGTGCCGACGGCGCAATTCCAAGAGAACGGGCGCGATCACGAATTCCGACCGGGCCTTCTCAGTATCGATGGAGCTGGCCAGATTGGCACCATCGAGTACGACCGCCAATAACTCCGGTCGGACCTCATCGGCCGCAACTGAACCGAATAAATCGGCATTGGTCAAATTCAACTCTAGATCGTGCAATACTTGAGGAAAAGCGAATTGTTGAAACGCCATTTGCAGTGCTCCGTCATGAGCATTTTGTTCGGTGCGAACCGAAACTCTATCAGCATCATAATCGGAACTTAAAAACCGTGGGGATAACCCCCACGGCTTGTGGTCGGCAGTACTTTACTTCTTCACTTCGATCAACTCGATCTCGAAAATCAGCGTCGCCTTCTCGGGGATTTTCGGGGGGCGGCCCGCTTCGCCGTAAGCGAGTTGATGAGGGATGTTCAACCGCCGCACGCCGCCGGGCTTCATGCCGACGACGCCCTTGCCCCAGCCCTTGATGACCTGGTCGAGGCCGAAGGTCGCGGGTTCGCCGCGGGTGTGGCTCGCGTCGAACATTTTGCCGTCGGTGAGCCAGCCGATGTAGTGGACGGTCACGGTCGCGCCGGCCTTCGCGGCTTCGCCTTTGCCTTCGGTCACGTCCCAGTATTTGAGGCCCTCGGCCCCATCGAACGCTTTCCAGTCTTTGGCGTCCAGTGGGGGGAGATCGAACCCGCGGACGTATTCGATCTCGAACACGAGCGTGGCCTTGGCGGGGATGTCCGGGGGCGAACCGCTGTCGCCGTAGCCGAGGTCGCTCGGGATCATCAATCGGCGAACGCCGCCGGGCTTCATGCCGGGGATGCCGAGCTGCCAGCCTTTGATGAGCGAGGAGAGCGGGAACGTGGCGGGCTTGCCTTCCTTGCGGGTCGTGTCGAACACCTTGCCGTCGGTGGTCCAGCCGGTGTAGTGGATCTGGACGAGGGCGTCCTTCTTCGCGGCTTCGCCCTTGCCTTCCGTCACGTCCCAGATTTGCAGACCGTTATCCTGCTTCTTCCACTCCTTGGCGTCGAGCGGCGGGAGCTTGCCGGGGTCTTTCTTGTCTTGGGCGAAGGCCGGGCTCGCAGCGATGAATATCGCCAGGAGTGCCACGCGTGTGCGGGTCATTCGTACCTCGGGGTTTAAAGTTACTTCGAAGAGATCATTTCGATTTCGAACACGAGCGTGGCCTTGGCGGGGATCGTCGGCGGCATGCCGTTCTCACCGTAGGCCAATTGATAGGGCAAAAGCAAGCGGCGGACGCCGCCGGGCATCATGCCGGGGACGCCTTCCTGCCAGCCCTTGATGAGCCGGGCGAGCGGGAAGGTGATCGGCTTGCCGCTGGTCTTGCTGCTGTCGAAGACCGTGCCGGTGGTGAGCCAGCCGGTGTAGTGGATGGTGACGGTCGCACCCGCGGGGACTGGCGTACCGGTGCCGACGGTCACGTCCCAGGTCTTCATACCGTTGGGCTGGGCGACCCATTCGGGGGCATCGAGGGCGGGGGCGGGTCCGATTGCGGCCATGAATATCTCCTCGGAATAGGCATTGGGTTCGAACGGTTACTGCAAATCGATTTCGAAGACGAGCATGGCTTTGGGCGGGATCTTTCCGCCCGCTCCGCCCTGCAAGCCGTACCCGAGATCGTAGGGGATCAACAAGCGGCGCTTGCCGCCGGGCATCATTCCTGGGATGCCTGCCTGCCAGCCCTTGATGAGCGAGCCGAGCCCGAACGTCGCGGGGGAACCTTTGTCCAAGCTGCTGTCGAACTTCTTCCCGTCGAGCGTCCAGCCGGTGTAGTGGATCGTGACCGTGGCGCCGGATGAGACTGGAGCACCGGCACCCACGACCACGTCCCAGGACTTCAGGCCCGGATATTTGGCTTCGTCCACCGGCTTCCATTCGGGAGCGGTGAGCGAGAAGTGCGGAAACTTCGTCAGGTCGTCTTCGCTCGGCTTCTCGGGCGGCTTGCCCGCAGACGACCCGCCCCAATCGCTGAGCGAGATCAGCACGCCGATGAGCACGACGACGGCTGCGGCCGCGCCGGCGGGGAGGAGCCACTGGACGATCTTCTTCTGTTCCATGCCGATTCTCGCAACGATGATTTCGGGGAATGACCGGGTGGAAACGATTATAGGACCGGCTGCGTCGTTGCCCCGCGTTTCTCCGGCGAGTACCATCGGAGCACCAAACACCCTCGGAGTTCCGCCATGATTTCTCGGCTCGTCGCATTCGGCCTCGCCTTGGGCTTCCCCCTCGCGACTTTCGCGGAGGACGATTACGACAAGGCCAAGGCCGCGTACCGCAAGGACGACTTCAAGGCCGCCCGGACGTTCGCCGAGGCCGCAGTGAAAGCGGATCCGAAGCGAGAAGACGCTCACTCGCTCATCGGCATGGCGAACCTGATGCTGAAAGACAACGACGCCGCGGTGGCGGCGTTCACGAAGGTGATTGAGCTCAACCCCAAATCGATTGTCAGCTACGACCGCCGCGGGGACGCCCGGCTCAAAGCCGGAGACTTCAAGGGCTCGGTTGCAGACTTCGACAAAGTGCTCGAACTCCGTCCCGAGATCGCGCCGGAGCACTGGCGGCGGGGGATCGCGCTCTACTACGCCGGGAAGTACGCCGAGGGAGCGAAGCAGTTCGAGACGCACAAGAAGGCCAACCCCGAAGACGTGGAGAACGCGGCTTGGCACTACCTCTGCAACGCGAAAGTCGTGGGCAAGGAGAAGGCCCGCAAGGAACTGATCGACGTGACGAAGGATAGCCGCGTGCCCATGAAGGAAATCCAAAAGCTCTTCGCCGGGACGGTCAAACCCGCGGATGTGATGGCGGCCGCGGAGGCGGTGAAGGCCGACTCGCAAGAGGGGATCGAAGCCCGGTTCTACGCGCACCTTTACTTGGCGCTCTGGTACGAATCCGAGGGGGATGCCAAGAAAGTGCTCGAACACCTGGTGCCCGCGGTCGAGAGATTCGAGATCGGGCACTACATGTGGGCCGTGGGCAACGTTCACCTGAAGGCGTTGAAAGCGTCCGAGAAAAAGTGATCGGCCCGCGATTTGCACACGGTTTCGGGAATCGAGAACGAGAAAGTTTCGTCTCGTTCTCGATTCCCCGAGACCCGTGGCATGAAGCTTCCGAATAGTCTGTTGAACCTCTGGACCATCGTCTGCACCGCCGGCGAGGCGTGGATCGACGATAAGGCCCCGCGCATCGGGGCCGCCCTCGCCTTTTACACGGTCCTTTCGCTTTCGCCGTTACTGGTCATCGTCCTTGCAATTGCGGGGCTCGCGTTCGGCGAAGAAGCCGCACGGGGCGAGTTGGCGAATCAAATCCGCGGGTTGATTGGCGATCAGGGGGCCAAAGTCCTCGAAGAAGTGCTCGCCAATTCCAATAAGCCGAAGTCCGGAACGCTCGCGATTATCGTCGGAGTCGCAACGCTGATCTTCGGGGCGAGCGGCGTCTTCGGCGAGCTCCAGGAAGCGATGAACGACATCTGGAAAGTTCGACCGCGCAAGGGTCGGGCCATTATCGCGTTCATCAAGACCCGCTTCCTCTCGTTCGGCATGGTCCTCGGCATCGGCTTTCTCTTGCTGGTCTCGCTCACGCTCACGACTCTGATGGCAATTCTCGGAAGGTACCTGAGCGGTCAGGTGCCCGAGGCGGCGGGAATGCTTTTGGTCCTCAATTACCTCGTGACCTTCTTCATGGAGGCCACGCTCTTCGGTATGATCTTCAAGGTTCTGCCGGACGCGAAACTCGCCTGGCGAGATGTTGCGTTCGGGGCCGGATTCACGGCAGTTCTCTTCAACATCGGTAAGTATTTGATTGGGTTGTACATCACGTACACCGGAACGGGCTCCTCATTCGGAGCTGCTGGATCGATCATCGCCCTGGTGGTGTGGGTTTACTACTCGGCACAAATCCTTTTGTTCGGAGCGGAACTCACGAAGGTCGTCGCCGACCGTGCGGGTCGCCGAATTGCGCCAAGCAAAGGGGCCGAGGCAATCCCTGGGGCCGATACGCCCGTCGTGGACCGTGCGCTGAAGACCGTGTGAAATCTGAGAGGGAAGGCGAAAGTTGCTCCGACATCGAAAGTGCGCAGCGTCATTTCATCTCGCGTCTCAAACGCGGATTGAGGCGAATGTGCGGTTCTTTCGTTCGGTTTGAGCGCTCCGACGGCAATTAGGAAGTATGGTCCATTCAGTCGATCTTCCGGCCATGGCCCGTGGTCCCATGCAAGCTGCCTCATCCACCACCGAAAACCACCGCCCCTGGGCCAAGTCCGAGGGGGACGAGCCATTGCCCGGCTACCGGCTCCTCGAACCGCTCGGCCGCGGCGGGTTCGGCGAAGTCTGGAAGTGCGAAGCCCCCGGCGGCTTGCATAAAGCCGTGAAATTCGTCGCTCCGGACCCTGAAGGCGGGCCTCGGGCCGGAGATTGCCTCCGTCAAGAATTCGACGCCTTTCAGCAAATCAAAAAGATCCGCCACCCCTTCTTGCTGACCCTCGAACGCGTCGAGATGATCAACGGCGAGATGGTCTCGGTCATGGAGCTGGCGGACCGGCACCTCTTCGACCGCTACGTCGAGTGCGTCGCTCAGGGCGAGATTGGAATACCCCGCGACGAGCTGTTGAGTTACTTCGCGGACGCGGCGGAGGCACTCGACCTCATTACCGAAGATTACCAACTCCAACACCTCGATATCAAACCGGCGAATCTGTTCCTCGTCGGCCGGCATGTCAAGGTGGGCGATTACGGGCTCGTGAGCAAGCTCGACCCCACGGGCTCGGACCAGGAGGCCTCACGAGCCAACCGCGGGCTCACGCCGCGGTACGCAGCCCCCGAAGTGCTCCGCGGTCGCGTCGATGCCAACTCGGACCAATACAGCCTGGCCCTGGTGTACTTCGAGCTGCTGACCGGCGAGTTCCCCTACACGGCCCGCACGCCGCAGCAGATGCTCTTGCAGCACGTCACGGCCACGCCGAACCTCAAAGCGTTGCCCGAAGGGGATCGGCCAGCGATCGCCCGAGCGCTCTCCAAGGTCGCCGCGGATCGCTTCCCTTCGTGCTTGGCGTTCGTTCAGGGATTGCTCGCCGTTCCGACCGCCGAAGGGCAAGGGGACCACGTTCGCCGGGCTCGCGTGGACCGGATCGTCAGCCAGGGGCATCGGATCGACCCTTCGCCGACGACGAAGGGGCAAACATCTCGCACGGACACGACGCCGACTGCAAAGGGCCGAAGCGTTGCGGATCCTTCGCCGACGGCTCGCGGTCGCGTGCAGGAGACCCCGCACGTCACGCTCAGGGCGGTTCCCTCACTGACGGTGCCGGGCCGTCCGTTGCCCTCGCTCACGGTGCCGAACCGAACCGCGATGACCCCGCCACCGGTCAACTATCAACAAATTCAAGAAGAGGAAGCGGACGAACTTCTCGATCTCGTCCTGGCGGCGACGACCCCCGTCCAACCGGTGGTGTTGCAGCCGATCCGCGGTGTGGTCCCCGTCGGACGCCTCACCGGAAACGAGCCCGATCCCGGTGCGCTCGACGGCTCCGAGTTGATCGCCGCGCTCCTCGGCTACGTCACCGCGGGCGGGCACTCGCCGCAGGTTCCCGGCGACCTCGGTCGCCTCGCCGATGGCACGTGGACCGATACGTTCCCCGCGACTCAGGTCGCCGCCACGGCCTCGTTCAAGCTCGCCGTGCTCCGCGAGGAGTGGGGCTGCGAGCAGATTCAGACGCTGCCGAACGTGA
>Ga0335394_10006769_pt1 | contig 12936 bp, 8 predicted proteins | sample MAT03_FD_205741 | JGI IMG/M metagenome (GOLD analysis project Ga0335394, IMG submission 205741) | Freshwater microbial communities from Lake Fryxell liftoff mats and glacier meltwater in Antarctica - MAT-03 (spades assembly) (version 2) ...
GAGGGTGACCAGATTGTGAGCAAGACTTACATGACTCGGGTCGAGGGCGAAAACACCCGCTTGCGACACTATCTGGCGCGACTGCATCGTAAGACCCTGTGTTACTCCAAATCCGTGGAAATGCTGGCACACTCGATTCGCTTGTTAATTCATTACCTCAAGTTTGGGGATGTCCCTGTCCCTCATCCCGCCTAACCATTCATCCCACTATTCAGCAACGCCTTTAATCGCAGTATTACCATCAAAAACATTGGCGGTGTTGTTTCAGAAGTCCTACTGGAGACTCTGCTCAGTTGGGTTTAGCCTCGTTGAGATGGAAACTAGCGATCGGTAGAAGTTTTTGGGCGGGCAGCATGAGCAGCAATCTGATCAACGAATCCTGGCATCAACAATTTTGCCCAAGGGATAACTTTGCCTTTCATGGTCATGACGTACTCTCGTTTCCGTCCTGCCATTGCCCTAACAATTTGACGAACGCATTCAGTCACTGACATATTGTCCTTGCTTTCATCACGGGGACTTTGCCCTAGTGCCTTCCCGTCGGCTCCTAAGGCCCGTTGCCGGATGTCCGTTGCCACAAATCCGGGTGATACAACCAACACATCGACCCCTGTTCCTTGCAATTCAATTCGGAGTGTATCGAAGAAACCCTGCATTGCGTGCTTGCTGGCAACATATCCAGAGCGAGTGGGAACAGCAGTTTTACCAGAGAGAGAAGAGATTGCCACCAATAGCCCTCTACTCGTTTTCAGATAAGGCAAAGCAAAGTAAGTGCAGTAAACAGCACCGAGGTAATTCACCTGCATCACCTGATCGAAGATGGAGAGATCTGTGACCTGGTCAAAAGCCGTCAGCATCGAAATTCCCGCATTGTTAACCAGGATATCAATCTGCCCAAAAGCGGCGATCGCTGCCTCGACCAATTTCCGACAGTCCTCAGGCTTTGTTACATCTGTCGGAACGGCGATCGCCTTCCCCCCTGCTTCAATACAAGCATCCAGCACTTCTTCTAATGCCGATTGATGACGCGCTGCTAAGACTAAATTTGCACCTTGATGAGCCAGAGTGAGGGCAAGTGATTTTCCAATTCCAGCCGATGCACCCGTTAGCACGATCGTTTTTTGCATAAAACTCATGGCTTGCATCCCAAAATTGTTCGATGGCGAGGATCACTGGGGATGGTGATGACTTGTTCAAAGCCGACTGCTTGTAGCGCAGCTTCGATATTGAAAGTGTAGTAATCATCTGACCACGGTTCTGTGCTCTTCATCAAGGTAAATAGTACAGGTGGCAGATTTTGAATGACAGGCGATTGCGGGTTATTATCCGCGCTCGCCTGTCATTCACCGGAGCGTAAAAGGCGAAGGGCTTCTCGAAAAATTGTCGTTGACGTATGACTGGGCAGCTCATGCGTCACAAACTAAAGGGTGACCAGATCAAAGGCGCGATCGGGTAGGTCTATCTCCATAATAATACTGCATTTATTTTTTTATGATTAGGCTGATAGCTAATAGCTCATAGAAAACCATCTCTCTTAATCAACCTCTAAGTTCTATACTTGCTTGCTGTGTACCTTAGAATAAAACTAGTGACAAAGCCAGTATTCTCTGCCCATACACCCAACGATCGCCAGCAGTGGCATTCTCTCAATGCTCATCTGAATAAAGTATCAACTAGAGCTAGAGTGTTAGCCGATAAGTTTCGGGCGGGTGAGATAGGTTACTACGCGGGGCTTTGGCACGATTTGGGCAAGTATAATTCTGAGTTTCAAGCTTATTTAGCCCAGTGCGAAGCAGCCTCTCGATCGGGAGAAGCTGCACCGCGCAGCCGAGTTCCCCATGCAATTTATGGTGCAAAGTTAGCCATAGAAAAGTTTGAGCCGATCGCTCAGTTGATTTATGGACATCATGGTGGGTTGCCGCAGGTGGCTCACATGAACAATAGGCTGATGCAAATGAATGCTGTAGCTTATCAAGAGATTTTGCAGAATGCAGCGGCTGAAAACATTAGTTTTGACCTGCCACCAGAGGCTAGCCAACAATTAGTGGCGTTAGTTCAAGATGAGTATAGCTATGAGCTGTTGCTCCGGCTGCTGTTTTCCTGCCTGGTAGACGCTGATTATTTGGATACAGAAACCCATTTTGATTCAGAGACTGCAAAGCAAAGAAAACCAGTTGTCGAGGTCGTAGATCTGTGGCAAGCGTTGCAGACTGACCAAATGAAGCTGCTTAAACAAGCCCAAGATACGCCTGTTAACCAAGTGCGATCACAGGTTTATCAAACTTGCTTGGATGCGGCGATTCTGGAACCTGGAGTATTTCGTTTAGCCGTGCCTACAGGCGGTGGAAAGACTCGTAGCGGTCTGGCGTTTGCTTTAGCCCATGCGGTTCAGTATCAAATGGATCGCGTGATTGTAGTAGTGCCCTACACCAGTATTATTGAGCAAACGGTAGAAGTTTATCGCGGCATTTTTGGACAGAATGCAGTGCTAGAGCACCACAGCGCTGTAAAACCCGATGAAGGCAATGAAGAAGATGCGCGATCGCGTCAAGCCCAAGCTCGATTAGCGACCCAAAATTGGGATGCTCCGCTTATTGTCACAACAACAGTTCAACTTTTCGAGAGTTTGTTTGCCAATCGCACTAGTTATTGCCGTAAACTTCACAATGTTGTTAACAGCGTCATCATTTTAGATGAAGTGCAAACGTTACCTGCTGGGTTACTCAAACCGATTCTTAATGTCTTAAAAGAGTTATGTCGGCAGTATCATGTCAGCGTAGTTCTATGTACTGCAACCCAACCCGCATTGGAAGGTGAGACGCCCTACCTAGAGGGATTTGTTGAGGGGACAGTGCGCGATATTGTACCTGTTAACCTAGCAAAGCAGCATTTTACAGCATTGAGTCGAGTGGACTATAGGGTGCCATCACTGGAGTGGAGCTGGGCAGATGTGGCGCAGGAGGTGCAGCAGCATGAACAGGCATTGGTGATTTTGAATACTCGCAAAGATGCTTTGGCTGTTTTAGATGCCATGAATGGGGATGACAGAGAGGGATTCTTTCATTTGTCAACGTTATTGTGTGGTCAGCATCGGCGTGAAGTCTTGCAGCAGGTGCGCGACCGCCTTAATCTTAATCATCCTCAACGTTGTCTTCTGATATCGACACAAGTGGTCGAAGCAGGGGTAGACCTGGATTTCCCAAGGGTATATCGGGCGATCGGGCCTCTGGATCGGATTGTGCAAGCGGCAGGGCGATGTAACCGTGAGGGCCGCAGACCGGAGAAGGGGCAGGTTGTTGTGTTTCGTCCTAAAGAGGGCAAGATGCCCCCTGGGGAATATCGCAAGGCTTTTGAGGAAACCTCGATTTTGCTGAACCGCGAAAATCTTGACTGGAATGATCCGGGTATCTTTGAAGAATATTTTCGACGGCTGTATCAGGGGCTAAAGACTGATGCACAGGAAGTTCAGAAGTATCGGGCGGTAAGGGATTTTCCGGAGGTGGCGGCGCGGTTCAAGATGATTCCAGATGATACAACAGCGGTGTTGGTTAGGTATGATGATCGAGCCGATGACTTAGTGCAACAGATTCGGCGGCGGGGTTTGCGGGCTGGTGATGTGCGATCGCTCCAGCCCTATTTGGTGAGTCTACGTAATCGAGATTTTAAGGCGACTGAAGAGTTGCGGGAGGAACTTGCGCCGGGAATCTGGCTATGGTTAGGCAATTATGATCGGCAGCTTAAAGGAATTGCGATCGGGGATGAGGCGATCGTTCGTGATCCAGCAGATTTAATTTTCTGAAAATTGTGAAATTGCTACGAATGTTATCTCTAGTTTACTGAGGCGATCGCAGTAACATTTAAACCAGAATTATAGCTAGTGATGTTCTGTACTCTTATTGAGAGGATGTTGATGAGTCCACCGTTAATGGTGAAGGTTTGGGCTGACTACGCTTGCTTCACCCGTCCAGAATTTGGGGCTGAGCGTGTGAGTTACCCAGTCATGACTCCAAGCGCAGCAAGGGGCGTTTTAGAGGCAGTGTTCTGGAAGCCAGAGTTTTGCTGGAAAGTGCGAGAAATTGCGGTGCTGAAGCCGATTCAACATTTTTCCATCGTGCGGAATGAAATGAACAGTTGGCAAAGCCCAAGCTCTGCTAAGAGTGAAGATTATCGCTATTTTGCCGATGACGATCGCGCTCAGCGACATACGCTAGGATTACGCGACGTAGCCTACCTGATTAAAGCTGACGTAGAACTCAAAGCTCACGCCAATGAGAACGAGGCGAAATATCGAGATCAATTTCGGCGGCGAATTAAAAAAGGGCAATGCCATCATCAGCCATACTTAGGAACTCGTGAGTTTAGTGCATTTTTTGGCGAACCCGAACCCGATGATCAGCCAATTTCCTATAGTGATGAATTGGGCTTAATGCTTCTGGATGTGGAGTTTACAGCCACTACTGATGCTCCGACAATGGAGTATTTTACCCATGATGAATCTGGTGCAAAAGTGACGAAGGGCAAAGCTCAGCCTAAATTTTTTCGGGCGCAGTTAGACAATGGCGTGTTGAAGGTGCCGACATGATTCTTTCTAAGCTCAAAGACTACGCCGAAGACCGGATGAGTTTGCCACCGACTATGTATGGGGAAACGAAAGTGGCATGGTGGATTAGTTTAACTGAGGCGGGGTGCTACGAAGGTGTCATTTGCCTCAAAACAAAAGAAGCTAAACGAGGAACACCGACTATTGCACCCCATATTGGAAGAACGGTTGGCGTAAAGCCGAAGCTTTTAGCCGATACGGGCGAGTACGTTTTAGGAATGGGCCGGATAACATCTAAACCGGAACGAGTAGTGGAATGCCATGAGCAATTTAAGCAATTGCTGCAAATTTGTGCTGATACTACTCAGGAACCCAGCGTTCAAGCTGTTCTACGATTTCTCAATTCTGATGAATTAGAGCTAGTGAAAGCAGAATTATTGCAGCACAAAGATTTCGATCCCAGCGAAGTGATGACTTTTCGGGTAGGAGCAATTGTTCCCGCTGCTGCGGATTATAAGCTAAAACTTGTAGAAGAGTTTTGGGGGAAATATACGGTAGGTAACAGCGGAGACGAATTAGAGAGTAAAAACCCAATCATGACTTGCTTGGTGACGGGGAAGGAAGGAGTGGTGGAAAAGCGATTACCGTTTTTAGTAAAGGGTTTAATTGGGGGGCAGCCTTCTGGAACAGCTCTGGTTTCAGCCAATTCAGCTCCCTTTATGTCCTATGGGTTGCAGAATTCACTGACTTCGCCAATTTCCCGTGATGCGGCTGAAAAGTTTGCAAAGGCGCTGAATGGATTGATTAGCGATCCACAATCGAGGATGTATATTGGCTCGACTGCTTATATTTTTTGGACTCAGGAGAAAACTGCATTTAACCCACTAGCTTATCTAAGTCAACCTAAAGCTGAAGAAGTAGAAGCTCTGTTCAAATCACCATTCAACGCTCAACAATCTCTGAGTTTGAGTGACGAGAAAGTAAACAAGTTTTATGCGCTGGCACTGGCTGCAAGCAATGCGCGATCGGTAGTCAGAGATTGGCTCGAAACAACTATTCCTAATGTGAAAGAAAACCTTCGGCGATGGTTTCAATATCAACAGTTGGTTGACCCTTATGGTGCAGAGCCACGTCCATTCAGCGTTTACACGTTGGCGGCTAGCGTATACCGCGATGCCTCTAAAGAAATGCAAGCTTCTGCACCAACTGCGTTGATTCGTTGTGCCTTGCATGGCGATCGCCTCACGGAAGATTTGCTCATGAAATTGATTCGTCGCAATCGGGTCGATGAACAGAAAATTACCTATCCGCGTGCCGTACTGCTGAAGCTGATTTTTTCAAGTAATTTAAAACGAAGAGACATGATGACGAATATGGAACAATTAAATCCCAATCCCAATTTAGAGGGAAATGACTTAGCCGCTTATTCTTGTGGGCGGTTGCTGGCAGTATTGGAAGCGATTCAGCGATCGGCAATCGGCCCGGTCAATGCTTCGTTAACAGATCGCTACTATGGATCAGCATCTAGCACACCTAGCGTTGCGTTTCCGCCCCTGCTCCGGGGTGCGCGGGCACATTTTTCTAAGCTGCGAAAAACTACACCTGGAACTTGTAAAGCGTTGGAAGAACGGGTTGAAGAAATTACTTTGAGATTGCCCACTTTTCCAAAGACGCTAAATTTGCAGCAACAGGGACTATTTGGCTTGGGGTATTACCACCAACGCGCGGGCGATCGCGCAGCGGCGAAAGCTAAAACGGAGGCTAATAAGGCTGAAAAAGGCGAAAAGTAACGGTAATATTATTCTTATTTTTGTTTCAAACTCATTCTTAGGGTATTACTTCATGACTCACCACCTTAACTCCAGCTACCGTCACGATTTCGTTCTCTTATTTGATGTGACAGATGGTAATCCTAACGGCGATCCAGATGGCGGCAATATGCCTCGTACTGATGTTGAAACCTCACAAGGTTTGGTAACGGATGTATCTCTCAAACGCAAGGTACGAAATTATATTGCGACCTATGCCGAGTATGAGGCGGCTGAGGAGGAAAAAGAACGGCTGAAGATTTTTGTGGAACATCATGGCGTTTTGAACGATCAAATCCGTCGAGCTTATGTGGCGGAAGGAATTGCGATCGGGAAATCTGCCAAAGAGAAGGTGGATGATAAAGTGCTGGTGGCGCTGCGGGAGGTACAGCCCTTTCTGCCGGGTGCGTTTAAGTTTGTTGATAACGATGAGGAATCGGGTGAGGTGGACGCGACACTGGAGTACAGTGGCGAGCTTTCGGAGGATGAACTGAAGGCGTTCTATGACCTTGATATGGTCACAGAATTGTTGAACCAAACTAAGGCGTTGAGCAAATTTATCAAAGATTTAGTTAAAAAAGCAGGTAAGCCTGACAAAAATCGTGCCAATGCTGAAAAGGCGAAAAAGTGGATGTGTGCCAATTTCTACGATGTGCGGATGTTTGGGGCAGTGATGTCTACGGGGCTGAATGCTGGACAGGTGCGCGGCCCGATGCAGTTAACGTTTGCGCGATCGATTGATCCGGTACAGCCGACTGATTTGGCCGTAACTCGTGTGGCAGTGACCGATGCGAAGGATCGAGAAAAGCTGCAAACGATTGGGCGTAAAACTTTAATTCCTTATGGCTTGTACAAAGGGTATGGGTTTTACTCGCCGTGCTTGGCAGATCAAACAGGTGTAAACACCAAAGACCTCGAACTATTCTGGGATGCGTTGGTCAAAATGTGGGAGTTCGATCGCTCTGCTAGTCGAGGGATGATGGCTCCCCGGGGGCTATATGTGTTTAGCCATGAGTCAAAGTTGGGTAATGCTCCAGCGCACAAGTTGTTTGAGCGAATTGCAGTGGCGTTGAATCAAGAAGGCGCGGTTCCGCGTCAATTTAGCGATTATGGGGTGATAGTGGACGATATCAACATACCTAGTGGTGTGCATTTGACGCAATTAGTGTGAGGGATGCGCCAATCCGTCTCTTTAGATCTCCCGATTCTGCGCGACTTCCAAGCCAGTTATACTTCAAAGCTCTTCAGAATTGGGAAATCTAAGGGGGCAGGATAAAGTGTCACACTTCTCTACAACTTTTACGTTCAATATTACTGAATCACTTATGGCTTTTGATGAGACGGAGTATGTAGTATTGAGCGCACTTCAGCATTTTGTATTTTGTCCTCGACAGTGTGCATTGATTCATATTGAGCAGTCTTGGACAGAAAATATTTATACCCTGCGAGGACTACGGGTACATGAGAAGGTTCATACACCGGGAGATGAGGCAATCGAAGAAGGAATCCGGATCGAGCGATCGCTACCACTCTATTCTCACAAACTGGGTTTAAAGGGAATTTCGGATGTGGTGGAGTTCCTCCCAGACGGTAGTCCTTATCCAGTGGAGTACAAGGCTGGTTCTAAAAAAGAGCGGGATGCGGATGAAGTACAGCTTTGTGCGCAAGCACTTTGTTTAGAAGAAATGATGAGGTGCAAAATCCCTGCGGGAGCAGTTTTTTATCATGGGTCACGACGGCGGCGAGAGGTGCGATTTGAGCCAACGTTGCGGCAGTTGACGTTGAAAACTATATTGAACACGCGGGCGATGTTACAAGCGCAGCGTTTGCCGCCGCCTGTAAATGATTCGCGCTGTGAAGATTGTTCATTGATTGAAACCTGTATGCCGGAAGCGGTGAAGCAGTTTGAGGCTGCTACTAACCGAAAACGCTTATTTGAGGTAACTGAGGAATGAAGCAGATTTTAAATACGCTGTATGTGCAAACCCAAGGTTCTTATCTGCGGCTTGATCATGAGACGTTAAAGTTGGACGTTGAGAAGGAAATGAAATTTCAGATTCCATTGCATCATTTGGGTGGAATTGTGATGTTCGGCAATGTAATGATGAGTCCATTTTTGATTCACAAATGTGCAGTCGATGGACGAAATGTGGTGTGGTTGACGGCGTATGGCAAATTCAAGGGGCGGTTGATGGGGGCAACAACGGGCAATGTGTTATTACGGCGATCGCAATATGAGACGATGAATGATGGAAAGAAATCGTTGGCGATCGCGCGGTGTATGGTAGGGGGAAAGCTACAAAATGCACGAAATGTGGTGATGCGATCGGCAAGGGAAGCGAAAAGTGAAGTAGATCAGGCAACGCTGAAACTATCGGCACAAACCCATGCTGAAGGAATTCGCAGTGCCGAGAATGCAACGGATTTAGAGAAGTTGCGGGGGATGGAGGGCTATGCGGCACGGGCTTACTTTGGTAGTTTCACTGCGATGATTCGGCAGAACCGAGGAGCATTTGAATTTATAGAACGCTCTAAGCATCCTCCACTTGATCCAATTAATGCGCTGTTATCGTTTGCGTATACTTTGTTGACGGGGGATTGCGTGTCGGCTTGTGAGAGTGTGGGGTTAGATCCGCAGATGGGTTTTTTACATGCGCTGCGTCCAGGGAAGCCTTCGCTGGCATTGGATTTGATGGAGGAGTTGCGATCTTTAATGGCGGATCGGTTAGTGTTGACGTTGATTAATCGAGGGCAGATTACGCCAGATGATTTTACAGCGCGTCCGGGTGGAGCGATTTATTTAAGTGAGGAAGGACGCAAAACGTTCTTGGCGGCATATCAGAAGCGAAAACAGGAAGAGGTAATGCATCCGGTTGTCGGGCATAGGATGCCGTTGGGTTTAGTGCCGCATGTTCAGGCACGGCTTCTAGCGAGGCATTTACGGGGGGATGTGCCAAGTTACCAACCGTTTATTTTGCGGAACTGAGCAATGGATATTTTGGTGTCATACGATGTAAATACGGAGACTAAGTCGGGGCGAAATCGACTGCGAAAAGTGGCGACGCTTTGTAAGAATTATGGGCAGCGAGTGCAGTTTTCTGTGTTTGAGTGTCGCGTGAATGAGGCGCAGTACGAGATGTTTCAAGCGCAGCTAGTGCAAGTGATTGATAAGCAGACGGATAGTATTCGGTTTTATCGGTTGTTGGCTCCGAGGGAGCGATCGGTGTTGTCATTTGGAGTGGATAAGTACACAGATTTCGATGAGCCGCTGATTTTGTAGCGCGAACCTATAGCGGGGGTGTTTTCCCTAGTGATTCGCGGATGCTTATGAGATATAGGTTTAGCAGACGAGCTTGGTCTTTGAAGAAGATAGCATAATGGTATTTTGGACGGGTTCGCGGGAGAGCTGGCTGAAACGTTTGCCCCATAAGGATTTAGAATAGGCGGTATTGCGCCCAGCTTTCGGGCTGGGTGAGGATTGGAACCCATAGCGGATTGTCAAGGTGGGCTTGCTCTATCCGAATTGCGCCCAGCTTTCGGGCTGGGTGAGGATTGGAACACCCATCAAAGGAGAACCCGCCCATGATTCCCAAAATTGCGCCCAGCTTTCGGGCTGGGTGAGGATTGGAACATTTCATGACGAGTATAGGGAAAGTAGTAGAAGGATTGCGCCCAGCTTTCGGGCTGGGTGAGGATTGGAACATCTCTGTTAGAACATCGTGGTCTATGCCACGAGCAAATTGCGCCCAGCTTTCGGGCTGGGTGAGGATTGGAACATTACCCCAATCGACATCATCAACCACTTGCAAAATTGCGCCCAGCTTTCGGGCTGGGTGAGGATTGGAACTTATCTACGATGGGTACTCAAACGGTAGCCACTGGGGATTGCGCCCAGCTTTCGGGCTGGGTGAGGATTGGAACCTAGGGGAGCGGCGGCGCTGGCAGCAGCTTGACGGATTGCGCCCAGCTTTCGGGCTGGGTGAGGATTGGAACGCCTATGGCCTGGGTCTGTTGCTCCAAACTTCTAATTGCGCCCAGCTTTCGGGCTGGGTGAGGATTGGAACCTAACTATCTAATGTCATATCTCGTTAGGGGTGTGATTGCGCCCAGCTTTCGGGCTGGGTGAGGATTGGAACAACCTTCAGGGCGTTATTTACCATGAGTAAACTAATTGCGCCCAGCTTTCGGGCTGGGTGAGGATTGGAACCAATTCATGACGACGGCGGTTGCGTATAACCCGCCAGATTGCGCCCAGCTTTCGGGCTGGGTGAGGATTGGAACACTTGAAGGAGATCCTCAATAGTCCATAGTGTCCATTGCGCCCAGCTTTCGGGCTGGGTGAGGATTGGAACATCAAAGATTGTGCTTTTTGGTCTAAATCATTTCAAATTGCGCCCAGCTTTCGGGCTGGGTGAGGATTGGAACCTGGCGGGTAGTGGCAAGGCTCGCGCTTTTGCTGAATTGCGCCCAGCTTTCGGGCTGGGTGAGGATTGGAACAGATTAATATGACACGGGACGAATACCCCGTAGTGAATTGCGCCCAGCTTTCGGGCTGGGTGAGGATTGGAACTAATAATAATCTGCCAATCTCAACAGCACCGTAAGATTGCGCCCAGCTTTCGGGCTGGGTGAGGACTGGAACAAATGGATTAAAATGAGCAGGTTCTATATTTTTTAGATTGCGCCCAGCTTTCGGGCTGGGTGAGGATTGGAACTCTTCACCTAGAACCTGAATTGCTCCCCACTTAAATTGCGCCCAGCTTTCGGGCTGGGTGAGGATTGGAACAATTAGGGCAGTCGTAGCCTATAGCTGAACGTCCAATTGCGCCCAGCTTTCGGGCTGGGTGAGGATTGGAACCTGCCAACAGATGAGGCGATCGCGTCTACCAGGGCGATTGCGCCCAGCTTTCGGGCTGGGTGAGGATTGGAACGGTTGACTTAGGCACACGCCCACTGGCCAGAGGTGAGATTGCGCCCAGCTTTCGGGCTGGGTGAGGATTGGAACTTTAACGAATCGCTGGGCACTGCCAAGAAGTCAGGGATTGCGCCCAGCTTTCGGGCTGGGTGAGGATTGGAACTGACATATTATTTGATGCTGATGCGGTTGATCTATATTGCGCCCAGCTTTCGGGCTGGGTGAGGATTGGAACAAACAGTCGAACGCGGGTTAGCTCTAGCATCGTTACATTGCGCCCAGCTTTCGGGCTGGGTGAGGATTGGAACCAGCAATGGCGATCGCTATCAATAGCTCGATTAAATTGCGCCCAGCTTTCGGGCTGGGTGAGGATTGGAACTACAGGCGGCTCGTAAGATGTGGAGGAGCTAGCAGATTGCGCCCAGCTTTCGGGCTGGGTGAGGATTGGAACTATTTTGAAATCACAAAAGTCAGTGACACTGTGACAAATTGCGCCCAGCTTTCGGGCTGGGTGAGGATTGGAACTGAGCTGTCAGACCTAACCCGCCTGCAAACTGCTGAATTGCGCCCAGCTTTCGGGCTGGGTGAGGATTGGAACTCAATTTTCTCACTGCCAATACGCTACCCAAAGACAATTGCGCCCAGCTTTCGGGCTGGGTGAGGATTGGAACACTGGCTGAGATCGTGAGCGCGATCGCCTCAATGATTGCGCCCAGCTTTCGGGCTGGGTGAGGATTGGAACTATTTCCTCCCTATTCTTAGCAAATGCGTTTGAGGATTGCGCCCAGCTTTCGGGCTGGGTGAGGATTGGAACTGGAGTAGAGCGCCTGAAGTTCCGGCTTACCTAAAATTGCGCCCAGCTTTCGGGCTGGGTGAGGATTGGAACTCTCAACCTGTACCACCTCAAGGATAAAAATCATGGGATTGCGCCCAGCTTTCGGGCTGGGTGAGGATTGGAATCCAACGGGAGCGGTGGTAGTGGCGATCGCCAAATGATCATCACACTTAAAGAAAAGGGACTAATTTTACGAGAACCAGTCTAGCCGCTCAGCATCCAAGTGTTATTATCCCGTGATCAACTGCCTGACTGATCTGAAATAAATTATTGTCCTCAGAAACCCACCACACCTGCTGACATAAACAATGCGATCGCCCCTCGACCAGAAAAATCCCGCCAAATTCTCATCCGTCGAATTGCGGCTGCAATTTAGTTAGGGGCGATCGCGCTTGATTCAACGCAAAAGGGACATAGCACTGCTATATCCCTTGGGTAACTAATGGATTCCGATACTAGCCATAAACCGTTGCCGCTGCCACTGGCTCATGCACCAGTTTCAGCAGGCATATCTGAAGCATAGGCTAGTGCGACGAGCGATCGCTCTTGAGGATGTGAGAGATCGAGCGTCACGCTACTTGCCTAATCACCCTTAAACGCTTTGGTAATGGCGTTCTTCTAGCCAAACGCGCAAGTCTTGTACAGATACTTGTTCAATCGATCGCCCAGTCATAGGGTCATAGGCGCTCCAAGCGGTTCTACCCAGGCTATCTTCTGTGCGCCAGACCCGAGGTTCAGCCGAGATATACAAGGAGCTGAGGGCATGTTGCCAAACATCGTTGAGCTTAGCGCTCAGGTGGCGGCGCTGGGCTTGAAGGCTTTGGGACGTGACGATGCC
>Ga0335394_10006770_pt1 | contig 12935 bp, 10 predicted proteins | sample MAT03_FD_205741 | JGI IMG/M metagenome (GOLD analysis project Ga0335394, IMG submission 205741) | Freshwater microbial communities from Lake Fryxell liftoff mats and glacier meltwater in Antarctica - MAT-03 (spades assembly) (version 2) ...
ATCGCCTAAGCGCCTAAGCGCAGCGTAACGGAACGACTGCTACAACTGCTACAACTGCGAAACGACAAATCCGAGCCCGGTTTGATACTGCAGTTTCTTGTTTGCCTATTCACGAGCGTGGCCTACGTTTGTGTTGGCTCCATGGAAGCAACTTTGCTTTCGGCCAAGGGTCCATCAACACGCACGGGAATATAGAACCATGAGTTCGGCCGCGGCTCCTTCGTCAACGGAACAGATCAGGGAAGATACCTTCATGGATCGCCGCAAAGAGCCCGGCACAGGGGTGCGTGGAGAGCGGCGACAATTCGGCAACTCGTATCACAACTTAAGCCCCGAGGGCCAGCAGTTGGCTGAGGCAATCGACGCTTATAAAGTCGACCACCACCGCCGGTATATTACGACCGACGAACTGCTAGGAGTACTTAATCGTTTGGGGTATATGAAATCGCTACCGCCCACGGCTTAGTTCGAGTCGACGCTTGAGGTCTTCTAATGTTTTCTCCCAGCCCTCAGCTGCCATCTCGAAATCAACATCCGCCCACCTAGTCATTTCGATCTTTAGCCGCGACTGTGCCTTGGCGTTAGGCCAGACAGGGAACTGCGCACTGTTCCCCATCGAAAGCCGAGCTTCTACTTTCTCGCTGACTAAGTAATCTGCGAGCAATGCCGCTGCGGTCGGATTCGGCGCTTTCTGCAAAACGCAAACCGTATTGGGAATGAACAGCGTCCCGAAGCCCTTTGAACCTTGGTCCGGAAATACGATCTCGACCGGATTGCCTGCTTCCTTTTCAATAATCGCATCGTCCGTATCCGTGAGCCCCCATTCCAACTCGCCACTGCTAACAGCCAACGCTACTTGCTTGTTTCCCGCCAAAACCACCGAATGTTGCATCCAATCGTTTGACCATTTCTCCCAATCCAGAGTTCGATCGGGTGCAAAGAAAGGCTGATCAAAACTCGAAATGCCAGTAATTTGCTTTGAATGTGATGAAATGACGGCCATATGTGTCGCTGTTGTCCCATACATCGGATTGGCAAGACCGCATCGGTGATGCCACTTTGCGTCGGCTAATTCCAAAACGCTTTTCGGCCAAGTCTCAGAGTTAGGCAGCTTGTTTTTGTTGACAATCAGAACTCGCGCTCGAGCAGCAAAGCCAATCCACGAACCATCCTTGGCCCTGAACGCTTTTGGCCATTCATCCGGCACTTTCCAGCGACGACTGGCCAATAGGCCCTGCTTCTGCAATCGGATGGTGTGGATAATCTCGTTGTTCCAAAAAACATCACACTTGGATCTTTCTCGCTCTCGCTCAATGCGAGTCACTAACCCGAGCGTCTTGGAGGCTTCGATGTCAAATTGTCGTGCAATTTCAATTCCGGCATTAGACCTCTCAAACGCGTCTAGGATTGGCGTTGCGTATTCGCGGTCGCTGGCAGAATAAAGCACCACACTTTTCTCACGCTGCGGAACGCAACCCAAACTTACGAAGGTTAACAAGGCAACGAGTGCTCTAGAAGCAAACAGATAACCAAATCTGCTCGCTAGCGGTGGAAAGCAAATTGAGAGAGGATGGGCGCAAAACCTCTGAGCCGGAGCCAACACAAAATGCAAAAATGAAAACCAACTCTTTTGGGCGTCAAGATTGATACAACCAACATATCGGGTCGTATCGAGCGGGGATTTCTGGGTCAAAGTAGCAATTTCCTGCAGAAGTTTTGCGAGCGAATCGCCATCGACCTAAGGTAGTTTGTGGGTTAGAGCCTGACATTGGGCTCGGCCTTCATCTCCCTTCCCCCGTGGCGAGGTTGGCTCTCGTTGAGTCAACCTCGCCATTTTCGTTTGAATCCCGCAATTACACAATCGCATTCCGCTACGTGATAAAGCGAAATAGGGCGTCCGTGCCCAATGCATGGATGGTTCACGACCGCTTTCGATAACGATTCGCAACCAACTTTGCACCCTGCATCCTGTGCAAGATATTTCGATTTATTCTCGACGATCCGAAGACGCGTCGAATGCAAATAGCTTCAAGCAAGGAATTAGCAATCAATTAGGCTGCAGCCAACTGAACTTGGCCGGTCTTGGCCATGATGCCTTCGATAAACTCTTCGAAAATGCGGATGTCCAGTGCGCTCGCGGCTGGCGATTCAGGGTGGAATTGGCATCCCACTACGAACCAATCGTCGCTGTTACTTTCGATTCCCTCGATCACACCATCTTGGCAACGGGCGGTGACACGGAAACAATCTGCCAGTCGATCGATAGCCATATGATGTCGGCTGTTTACGCGAATTTCACCTTCGCCGTACACTCGGCCAAGAATAGAATTCGACTCGACCACCAAAGAATGACGATGATTCGGATCGTGCGGATCCTTATGCGGAATTGCCGATGGCATGTCGATCGGCAAATGATAAAAGAGATTTCCACCTTGAATGACATTGATGAGTTGAAGCCCAACTCCAACTGCCATCAAACTCATTTGCCTATTCGCGATTTCCTGAGCTAGGCGTCGATCAAACTCTTCGCGTCTGGCTTCCATGGGTCTAACAGAGCTGTGCAACATGTATCCATCATTCCGAGGATCCAAATCGCCTCCACCTACTAAAAAGAAACCGTCTAGTCGATCCAGCAATTGCTCGAGACTAGCATGATCTGTTGTGGGTGGCACCAGAACCGGTATACCTCCCGCATTTGCAATAGAATCAAAGTAACCTGCTGCTAAGTAGCAATAAGCAGGTGTTCCCTGATTCGTGGCGCGGAAATCGCAATTCAAACCAATGAGCGGCCGTTGGTTCATTCGATAGGATCCTCCTAAATGAAAAAGTGACGTGGCGCAATTGTCTGAGTGAACGGTTAGTCTGACTGCTCGACTTTAAATTGGGTCACGCATGTCAAACCTGTGCTTAAGGAAGGCGATGTAAACGTTGCCAACTCAAATTCGCACACGACTCAAACAAAGGCTGCAATAGAATCCATCCATTGCTTTCTTTCGCTCGAATCGGAAAAAGGGGACTGGCGACACACTTAAGTGTTTTTGGTGCCTCCAACGAATCATTCGTTTGCATCTTGCCTAAATACTCGACTCCTCTAAGCTCGACTCCGATCCCTCATTCTCACTGACTAGTGACGGGTACTTGCCAGTGGTGAGATAGCAGGAAAGTTAGTCGCATCAACGACGAAATGCAAACGATATACTACATTTAGTATGAGGAGCAAATGCTAGCACGAGATTGTGTGCAAGCATTACTCGCTGTTGTGCATCAAAAGTTTGTAGAACGATTGTCCTCAACCATTCAGGGCATTTGAGTTTGCAAACTTCGTTGCACGACACTCCGCCGTCGTTATTCCTGATTTCTGCTACGCGGAGCGTCACACAACTAAGGATCGTTCGATCAATTAGTGGGATAGGCTTCCAGCCTGTCGCATTGCAAATGACAGGCTGGAAGCCTATCCCACTTCAAAAATCGGACATTTATGGATCGGCTGGCCCTGATCGCCTTAGCTACCCCATCGACAACGCCTGGAGTTGTTCTGCAAAGTCTGCTCCGCGGTCGAACACGCTCATCAGGAGGGGATCATCCATCGCGATCTCAAGCCGTCGAATATTCCCGTCACCATGCACGACGGGTTTAGCCAAAAAGCCTGAACGATCCGCAGCACAAGGCATGCGGGATTCAAATACCACAGGCAGGCTAGCTCGGCTAGCGCCGCATGTCCCGATGGGCGATCACGATAAATTGGGCTAACAAAACGCCCGCTCAACTTAGTTGAGCTGTTTCGACTTTCGCTTGCGATCTGGAGTGCGGGCGGTCGCATTTTCGCTCAGCTTCGAGATGCGAAGCTGCCTGCCAACCACCCATGCGCGCCCAAGTACCTTAAAGACTTCTCGCGGCATACCAGCAGGTAAGTCGACGGTGCTGTATTCGTCAAAAATGGCTATCTGACCAATGTTCGCCGATTCTAATCCCGCTTCGTTCGCAATCGCACCCACTAGATTTCCCGGGCGAACTCCATGCGCTCTGCCAACTTCAACTCGGAATCGCTCCATCTCATTCGACTGCACCGCGCCTGCTATGGCCGGCCTAGCCGTTCGGTTGCGATCGCGGCCAGGTGCCTCGCGGTCAAAGCTCTCGCGTGGCCCTCGGCTATCGCGAGAGTCCCCTCGGCGCGTTTCCCCTCGACCATTGTCGTCCGCAAATACGTCGCGACGACGCGTTCCCTTGTTGGAATCCTCCGTCAAAAACGGTTTGTCGCCTTGGATTATCATGGCCAAGGCCGTTGCAACCTTGGCGGGCGGAATGGAATGCTCCGTCATGCACTCTTCGATCAGCTTTTCGAACATCGTGAACTGAGCGTTAGGAACGGAGTTTTCTGAACAAGCCTTGACGAGCTGGTTCTTAAACCGATTGACCCGCATCTCGTTGATTTCTTTGGCGGTCGGAACTGCCATCGGCTCAATCATTTGCCCTGCGGCTCGATCGATCTCCCGTAGGAAGCCTCGTTGACGTGGAGCAATAAACACAATCGCCTCGCCGCTTCGACCAGCGCGTCCTGTACGACCAATTCGATGTACGTACGCCTCGGCATCGACTGGCAGATCGTAGTTGATAACGTGCGTTACTCGTTGCACATCCAAACCTCGAGCTGCAACGTCTGTGGCAACAAGAATATTAAACGAGCCCTGCTTGAGCTGTTCCACAGTACGCTCTCTTTGAGCTTGAGCGATGTCGCCGTTCAGCGCAACGGCAGCGTGTCCCATGGCGATCAAATTATCGGCCAACTCCACTGTCGCCAACTTCGTCTTAACAAAGATGATCATTCCTTCGTGATCCGCTGCCTCAAGAATGCGGAGCAATGCCTCAAACTTATGACTGTGTTCGACCAGCACAAATCGCTGCCGAATGGTTTCCGCCGTTCGTTGTTGTGAGTCGATCGAAATGACATGCGGATTCTTGAGGTGCTGGTCGGCAATCTCCCGAATGACGGACGGCATCGTGGCCGAGAACAAAGCGATCTGGCGATGTTCAGGAGTTTGCTCGACAATCCATTTCACGTCGTCAACGAACCCCATCCTGAGCATCTCGTCCGCTTCGTCCAAAACCAAACATTGCAGCGTATCGACTCGCAATCGGTTTTCCCGCATATGGTCCATCACGCGACCCGGAGTTCCCACGACGACATGCACACCGCGTTGCAACGCATGAATTTGTGTCGAGTAGGCTTGGCCCCCGTAAATCGGCGCGACCCTCAGGCCTCGCATGTGTTGAGCATAGCGTTGGAAGGACTCCGATACCTGAATCGCCAACTCGCGAGTCGGAGCCAGGACAAGAACCTGAGTTGCTGGATTGTTAACGTCAATTCGGCTCAACAAAGGCAACGCAAATGCAGCCGTCTTGCCCGTTCCTGTTTGAGCTTGTCCAAGAACATCGCGTCCCGCTAGCATGGCAGGGATCGTGGCTGCTTGGATCGCTGTTGGAAACTCATATCCCGACTTGAGCAAAGCACTGCAAATTTCTGCTGGCAAATTCAAATCGGAAAACTTAACACGTGTATCAACCTCGACGTCGTCGCTTTCCAGATCATCACTCTCTTCCGGTGCATCGATCTGTTGCGATTCCTCTGCACGATGGTCAGTTTCGACGGGTTGCGAGGTACTTGCAGCCTGTTCCAACGCGACATGTTCCACTGCAACATTCACGGATTTCGCTTTTGCCGCTTTGGCTTTTGGTTGTTCGCCTTTAGGCTGAGACGGCTTTTGACGCTCTTTTTTGGGATGTTCTGCAGAAGCGTTAACCGAGGCCACCTTCGGAGCAGCAGCCTGAACCACCGGGGTTACAGCGACTTCGGCGTTAGCTATCGAAGAATCGATGACTGACGAATCCTCCCTATCCTGAATTTGCAACGAATCGATCAAGAACGATGCCTCTGCAAAATCCGCTTCATGTATGTCGTTTTCGTGCGCAGAAATAGCGATCGTGGGCTCTTTTGAGCTCATGTGTTCCTCTTCTAAGATACAAAGGGTCGAATACCTAAATTCCATGGCCCGCACCGTACTCGGACAGTGCGAAAACTCGGGAAAGTGTGGCTCGATTCAACCTTTGTCAATGGAGCCCATTGCGGACTCGAAGATAGCGTTGAGAGTGTGAACCCTGCTTTCCAAGCTGATACAGCCAGAGATAGTAACGAAAACAAAGGATTTCAGAAGGGGCAAAATGAAAAGATTGCTTTTCCCACCCTGCGTCGTTGCGGAAAAGAATGTTCTTCATTCCGGAAAACTCTTGATTTAGCCCCGGACCTTAAACGATAATTTTTGAGTAGCTGAAATCCAGCATCAATCGCTAAGGGGACTCGTTCCGCATTGTTAGGCTTCAAGGTTGTCATGAATCAAATAATGTAGGAGCGGCAATGCAAAGACTAGATGATGGAAATTTGCCAGAGGTCTCAGCCTCGCGCCCATTGGCCGACAATTTCGCTTTCCCAATTAAAATGGGTTACGATGATCGCAGTGACGATAACACCATTGAAAGTTCGGTGATTTGGATTGGGAAAGATAGCAAGTCGGAAACGGACCAGTATCTGGAAGAATGCAATACGCATCAAAGCGGAGAATGACCGTCCGATCCTCTCTCGTCTAATGGGGGTCGAGACGGAGTACGCGATCCGTTGCAAACAGAATGCGACCACCTCTGGCGCCGTGCTTGATTTTGATCGATTGATGACGAGCCTTGGTTACGAAACTCCGATCGTACCGAGCTTTCGAAACCCGTATCGACTGTTCCTTGCAAACGGAGGATGCGTATCGCTTGAAACGGGCTCGTCTCCTAGTCTAAAGCACGCCATGTTGGAATCGGCGACCCCTGAGTGCCACAGCCCTCGCGAGCTTCTGTGCTATCAAATCGCGATGGAGAAACTACTCTCTGAAGTTGTTAGCAGTACGTTTGTTGAGCAGGATGCACATCTGTTAAAGGGGAGCGCAGACGCACATGGGCACACCTATGGCCAACACGAATCCTACGAAATGCAAATCGCCAAAGGCGCAAACCTGATTGGGTGGCGTATCGGGCTTCTGCTGATGCTGCCCACCTTGGTCGCCTATCGCATAGTGGCAGCGATTTGGTTTATGTTAATAGGGCTAGCAAGTCTTGCTGTTGGCGTGATGCAAAAGATGGCTAACTATTTTCACAAGCCAACGCGCACTCAACAATGTCCAGAGGGGAGCATGCACATCTGGAAAGGAATGAGGCTTCGTTTACTCCCGCCACGATGGGTCTCGTTTTGCGCATTCGGGCTGCGTTTGTTTCATGCGCCAATCGCCTGGATGTTATGGGCAAACATTTTTTGTTTTGCACTGAGACCGCATCGCCGGCATTTATCCGCCTTCCTGGCGTCACGTTGCATTGTGGATGGAGCTGGATACCTTGATAGTGAAAATCGCTTTTGGGTCAGCGCTCGAGCGTCCACTGTCAATGCAATCGTTGGGTTCGGTAGTTATGGAAATTCGTGTCCGTTGTTGCGATGCGATTCCTGGCTGAGAGGTTTGTGCGTTGGGCCGTTATGGACTTTGGGAGACTATGTCAAACTGTTTGGAGCAATACAACGCGTTGAGATTGCGATCGGTGACTCGGGAATGTGCGAGCAATCGCAGTACGTGCGATTGGGTGCAACGGCTCTCGTTCTTGATTTGATAGAGAACTCTAATCCTAAGGTACCTCGACTAAAGAATCCGATCGAAGCGATCGGGCGCTTCGCGCGAGACTGGATGCTGCTTTCGAGTGTATCGGATTTTTCCGGACGACAATGGAACGCAATGGATATACAACATGCTTACGCAGCTTCGGTACGACATATGTTGCAGTCGAAAACGAATGTTCCGATCGAAGCTTGGAAAATCCTTGATCAATGGCAAACAACCCTGAATCAGCTGCATCCGACCGACGACGAAGCGAATTTGCCTCGAGCCATGCTGGGTCGAATCGATTGGCTGAGCAAGCTTTGGCTGTTACACCAAACCGATAAAAACGCGACCTGGCAAGCTCGAAAGAAAATCGACTTGCGATACCATGAACTTTCAAGCGGCGGCTACCACCGTCGGCTGAATGAAACCCTGGACCTCGCCCCGATCCTTGATCCCATGGACGTATCCAGATCTAGACGCACGCCACCCTCTGGTTCGCCAGCCACGCAGCGCGGCTATTTGATTCGCGAGTTTTCCGCCCCTGAATGCAATTTACATGTCGATTGGACGCACGCCCAATTCGTCTTCGAAGGGAAGAAGCGCCGCATCGATTTCTGATCGTTAAAGACAAAGGTGACCTTGGAGGCCGTCTCGCTTTCGGAGCTTTGTTTTCAATGGCCCCCGACGAGCTTGTCTCGTCGGAGCCTGAGGTTCACAGCTAGGAAGCGTCTCGCCAGAATCGTCCGCATCCCCGACTCAGGCCAACGCCTCCGGCGTTGGCCTGAGTCGGGGATTCAGAGAATGGTTGGCAGGTTCGATCCTAGCCCCGAACCGTTACGTCCGATGGGTCAAGCCCATCGGGGCGTTACAAAAGCGAGACGGCCTCCAAGCCAACTGGGGGCAAGCCGGTCAAGCCTGGGCCAAGGAATTGGGTGGGCAAAGTCGTCTCTATCGTTGCAACCCATCCCCTTCTTCGTTTTAGCCATCCGATTCTGCGGATCTTGCTCATGTCGTGAAAGCTGTTAAACCGAAACGCTCGATTGGCTCACGTTCTTTTATTTCGTTTCTTGAAGCGCATGGATGTGCAGAATCGCAACGCATCCCATGCTTTCTAATTTCATCCAAAAACCCATTGGCATCGTGACGATACTGGGCGCTGCAGTGGGTGGACCCTACGCCGCATTCGAAACCGACATCGGCACTCAAATGCGCCAAGGCTTGGCCAACCGGATGACTCAGTCCTCTAGCTCTCAAGGCACGCTAAACCAATCGGAGCCAACCGACCCATACTCCTTGGTCGCATCCAACGTTTCCAATCGAGCTAGTTCGAACGCCCAAAGCAATGGCTATCCGCCCGCTTTGCAATCGGGTCCGAATTACGCGCAAAACCCTTTTACAAATGGTCAGGTTATCTCAACGGTGTACGGTCCAGCAACGGTTCAACCTATTGGCCCGCCAATGCCTTTTTCGGGCAACGTCAACGCTAGCGGTAGTGCAATGCCGCCCCAAAGTTCTTTCCTCGAAACTAGAACGGGGCCGTCGAAGCTTGTCCCAGGCAAGACGGATCAGCTATGGGACTATACCATCGGAACGCCAACGCTCAATCAAATACAGCAACAACCCAATACCGCAGTGGGCGGCGGAACTATAAACGACCTCCGTGAAGTACTTCGTTTTGACATCGTACCGGGCTGGCTGCCCCAGCGATTTGCTCGTGTTTCGACCGTTACTTCGAATGTTCAAATGGATGGACTGAGGGTGCCGCTTATCACCGGTACTCAGCCAAACGATATCGCTGGGACGTTAACTTACTTTTTCGATGCGAGCAAAACGCTCAAACGAATTCAATTGCATGGACTAACGGGGGACCCGTCGAAGCTCGCAAATCTGATGGTCCAATTTTATCAACTCGCGCCAGAGCAAAGCCTAGGCGGTCAGTTGTTTACGACCCGTTGGAATAACCGAATCACCAGTGTCATGCAAATTTCACCGGCGCCCGTTATGTACGCTGGCGCCGATCACTCGAAATATATTCTGTTCCTCGAGCTTAATCAGCCTACAAACCAATACGGCTTGAGCGATGAGGCAAGCGAAGTGCTGCGTACTTCGCAAGCTACGCAACGCTGGTAACGTTAGCGAACAACCGAAGACACTACATTACCATTGATCACCACACCAATGCAGTGTGTCGTGTACTCAAGCGGATCACCGTCGTAGAGCGCGATGTCAGCATCTTTTCCGACTTCAAGCGACCCGACTCGATCCTGGATTCCCAAAATACGAGCCGGAGAAATTGTGATCGATTCAATGGCTGCTTGATACTCCAAACCATGAGCGGCTGCAATGGCCGCCTCAAATAGCACAACGCGTACCTTGGGCACATAAGCTTCAAAGCCACCTTGGATCGCAAACGGAATGCCAGCGGCTTTCAGTTTCGACGCCGATTGAAAGGAATGATTTTCCTTTTCACCGCTAGCACGTGCCATAGACGGATGCAACAAAACACTTAACCCAGCAGCCTTGATTTGGTCGATCATCAAATGAGAGTCCGCTGCACTATCAAGCCAAATCTTGATCTTGAATTCCTCAGCAAGTCGAATAGCAGATGCAATGTCCTGCGCGCGGTCGGCGGTGATGAGCAACGCTTTCTTTCCTGACAAAACTTCGTCGACGGATTCCAATCGCAAGTTGCGAACAATCGGTTCGTCCTCTTTTTTCTTGTCGGATTCCTTGCTGTCTGTTCCCTTGTTTTCGAATTCCTTGCTGTCGGCGGGCACTGGCTTGGGATTCGCTTTGGCTAATCGCTTTGCTTGGTACTCTTGGGCTTCAATAAAGAGTGATCGGAGCATTGCCATTTGCTTGCCACGTGTGCCTGGACTGGCTTTACCGGATTTGGAGGAAGCCTCTGCCAGCGTTGCGGCGATAGCCCGACCATCCACCATGAGCGCCTCCTCGATTGTGTTTCCGATCGTTTTGGCGATGAGCGTTTGTCCCGACATCAATTCTCCTGGCGCATGTCCGGTATGAATGGTTGTCACTCCGAAGCTGCGAATGTACTCGACGAGCTCTTCGCGAGGATTGTAGGCATCAATGGCTCGCAACTCCGGTTGGAGAGGCGAGGAACGTTCGATATGGTCACTGTCATGCTCAACATTCAAAATCCCAGACAGGCCAGCACAAGTCCGAACATCGATTAAGCCCGGCATCGCAACCTCGCTCTTCAGGACTTTTGCGTTTTCTGGAATCGCGACCTCACCCGTTTTGCCAATAGCCTTAATTTTTCCATCGATACAAACGATCGTTCCATTCTCGATAACGCTGCCAGTGGCCGTTAAGACTCGCTTGGCCTGCACGACCAAAGGTGGGTCACCCAACGCATAGGGACCGCATAGCGAGAGACCGAAGAGTGCATTGAGAAGTTTGCTTTTAAAGTGGATCACTTTGCACCTCCTTGCCATGCTGGTGCAAAGCAACATAAAAATGGATCGATGTCGCTACCCGCCTTAACGCCACCCTCGGCGTAAAGCTGGTCTTGCGTGTTGTTTAGGTCGAATGCCTTTTGCCCCTCGACCCACGTTTCTACGACCCGAGAGTAAACACTCAGCGGATCACCGTTGAGGATTGCGATGTCCGCGTCCTTTCCAACGGTCAGCGAACCGAGCCGCTCGCCCAGCCCTAGCATTTCAGCCCCCGCTAGCGTCAATCCGGCAATAGCCTTGTCGCGGTTCATTCCAGCCCGAACCGCTAACGCAGCCGAGCGCATGAACAAACGCGAGTCTGTGATCCAGTCGTCGGTATGAAACGCAACCTTAACGCCCGCTTCGTCCAGCACGCGGCCGTTGCTAAACGTCATGTCCTTGGCCTCAAGTTTACCGCCCGGTGAATCAAGCACGATGATCGAACAGGGAAGCTTTGCCTCCGCAATCTCTTTCGCCACTTTCCATCCCTCGCTAACGTGATGCAGCACAGTTTGAAAGCCAAACTCTTGTGAAAGTCGAATGACGGTCATGATGTCGTCGTGACGATGCGTGTGATGATGCACAATGCGTTTTCCCTGCATGGCTTCGACAAGCGTTTCCAAATGAAGATCGCGTGGGGGCAATTTCGTTGCGTCTCCCTTTGCGGCAACGATTTTAGCTTGATACTCGCGGGCCTTTAAGTACTGTTCGCGAACGAGGTAAGCGGATTTGCCTCGCGTGCCAGGAAACGGAGAGTCCCCTTGCGAGTTGGTGCCGTTGGCCATCTTCAGGCCACCCATCGACGCACCGTCTTTGTCTCGAATGAGAATTTCGTCGACCACTCTCGGCGACGATTCAAAATAACGCAACTTGCAGTACACCGTTTGACCACTAATCAAGTGCCCGGAACCTGGCATGATATTGATTGTCGTCAACCCACCGGCTAGAGCGCGTCGGAAGCCAGAGTCGCGAACATTGATCGAATCCAAAATTCGCACGCCGGGTTGGATGGGGCTACTGCCGTCGGCAGCTCCCATTCCGCCGATATGACTATGCGTGCAGACAAGGCCAGGCATAATCCATTTGCCTTTCGCATCGACCACAGTCGCATCACCAGGAATGGTAACGCTTTTGGCTTCACCCACAGCGAGGATCTTGCCCGCACTGCTGACGATGACGCCGTTTTGAATCTGTGGCTTGTCAACCGGCAAGAGCGTCGCATTGACCCAAGCGATCGGACGCGATTTTTTCACCGAATTTGGATCGCTGCTCGACGGGGATTGCCGGGCAAAACCGGATTGCGCAACTGCAGAAACGGACAGAGCCGCCGTAGCGGTCGTCAGAAAATCTCTTCGTGTATTCAAAGGATGCTTTCTCATGAAAGAGTGGCTGAGGTGGTGAGCTCTAGGTGGCGGCCTGCAACGCCGCGAATCAATCCTTACCAAGGGTCAGTCGATCAATAAATGTCCGATTTTTGACGTGGGATAGGCTTCCAGCCTGTCATTTTCAAAGCGACAGGCTGGAAGCCTATCCCACTAATTGATCGAACGATCCTAAGATTGTAACTGGAGCGAGAGCTGTACACTATCCGACATCCCCTAAATCGACTACCGATCCATGTCGCATCGTTACCTGTCGTTTCAATTTTGTGTGTTCGGGAAGCTCAAGATTTGGGTCCCTTTCAACGATCGACTGGGCGATTCCCCTCGCATGAACGAGCACTTCCGAATCCCTCACCAAATCCGCAATCCGCAACGGTGGTAATCCAATTTGCTTTGTGCCCAGCAAATCGCCGGGC
>Ga0335394_10006771_pt1 | contig 12934 bp, 13 predicted proteins | sample MAT03_FD_205741 | JGI IMG/M metagenome (GOLD analysis project Ga0335394, IMG submission 205741) | Freshwater microbial communities from Lake Fryxell liftoff mats and glacier meltwater in Antarctica - MAT-03 (spades assembly) (version 2) ...
CGTTCATCACCCAGGCCTCGGTGATCGACCAGATCCTCGCGCACCGCCGCACCCGCGCCGCGACGGCGACCCACGCCGCCGCGCGGAGTCCGCCCTCGACCCGAGGACCGTCTCGACCGGGCCCCACGCGACGACCCGCCGCGGCCCACCACGCCCGCTGAGCCTCACCCCGACGCCCCGATCACGCGCGGGGACGTTCGGTGTGCGCGTCCGTCCCACCGGGGCGTCCGATCGGTCCCCGCGGCGACCGGGCGCCCACGGGCCACGCCGTCCGGACGGCCACCGAGGCGCGGCGGCGGGCGGCGGGCAGGCCGCCGAGCGCCCGCCGGCCCTCGCGCGGTCGGCGATCGCGCCGTACGCTCGCCGGATACTCGACCGACCCCGATTGAATTTCCTATCCTGCCGTCAGCTTCGCCCGAGTCGAAGACAGGAAGGATGTGTGGATGTGTCAGCCGCGCCGCCATCTTGATCTCGCGGAGGAACCGCTCGGCACCGATCTCTGCCGAGACATCAGGGCGGAGTACTTTTACCGCGACCGTCCGTTCGTGACGCAGGTCGCGGGCGAGAAAAACGACGGCCATGCCCCCTTCACCGAGGAGGCGTTCTACATCATAGCGGCCGGCGAGACCGGATTCGAGGCGCTGCTGAAGCTCAATCACGATTCTCAATACTGGAGTGTTCACTTCCTGGCAGCTAGGGCGAAGGGCCTGGGGCCGCGGTTAACGCGACAATCGCCGACCTTTCTTCACCCCCGCGGTCGAATGAACGCCTTGAACTCCGCGTTGTCGCGGAGTCCATAAAACGCCGGATCGCTGTGGAAGAGCTGGACATCGTCTGGATGCGCCCGATGTGGAATCGACTGAAGCAGTGATACTGCCTCCGCACTCTTTCCCATGACGGCAGCGATCTGTGCCCGCGCCAGCACTCGGGCGCGCTCCGAGCGGTCACCCAGCTGGCCGGTTGCCAGCGAAGCCGCGATCCCCGCAGCTCTCGCCACGTTCCCGCGCCTGGCAGCAAGGACTCCCGCCAACCCGCGATACGCCAGATGCTGTGAGTCACCGCGCAAAAGCTCGAACACTATGCTCTCCGCCCCATCGTAGTCTCCGGTCATCTCTAAAGCTCGGGCCTGGAGCAACCGGTGACTGGGCGTGTTACGCTCCGTACCGGAACGACGTTCCAGCCACTGCATGGCGCGCCGCGCGGCGGCGACAGCCTCTGGCCTGTGACCATGGGCGAGCAGCTCCTCCGAGATGTTGTACATGGTCCAACCCGCGCTCGTTACGCGGACAACCGGCAGGCCGGTTGAATCACCAACGGAAGCGCGCGCCTCGAGACTCTCGAACTCCTCGAGAACCGCGAGCGCCGCGCGGGGATTGTTCGCGCCGGCGTAACTGCGCGCCCTGAAGTACAACGCCGCTGGCTGGTTGGGATTGTCACGCGCGATGCCGTCCGCCGTCTTCCTTTCTCCTTTGAAATCTCCGATCGCATGTTGAGCGGATCCGAGCTCCCGCCAGTAGAAGAGCCGTCGAGGCGGTGTGAGCCAGCCGATATCGCGCGCCGGATCGAGCGTGGACATGATCGCGAGCGCCTCCGCCGGGCGGTTGGCCTGCCGGAGGGATGTAGCCAGGAGCCACTGGAGGATCGGCGAATTCGGCTGAAGCATGGTGCGGCCACGATCGTGCCGGGTCGCCGCTTCCCAGTCGCCATCGCATCGTGCGACAGCACGCCCGAACGTGGGACGCTCGATAGGGCTGAGCTGATCAAGCCTGCCGCTGAATTCCAGGTTGAGGGAATCGACCATGTCGCACATGCCAGCCTGAGCAGCAGTCGCTATCATGCGTGCCGCCGCAAGCATGAACGACGAGTCGAGTTCCAGCGCGCGGGCGAAATATTCAAGCGCGGGGACCACCTCCCCTCGCCAGTGGAGATCTTCCGCGGTAATGAACTCACGATATGCATCCAGGGGCGGCAGTCTGCTGGCGGGGGACACGAACTCACTCACTCGCGCGTCGAGCATCGATTCGATTGCCACGGACGTTCGCTTCCGAAGCTCCTCGATCGCAGCAAGCGGTGACGATCGCGTTCCCGCGACCGGATCGAGCACGCGGAGTACCTTGCCGGTTCCGACATCGATTAGACTGGCGCTGAAGTAGAGGGTGTCCCGCGCCTCGTAGTAGTTGCCGGCGATGGCGAGGTGCGCGCCATTGTTTCGCGCCAGATCCATTGGAAGGGCAGGGAGACCCCCGGCCAGCTGACCCTGGGTGTAGAGAACTCCCGGATAGAGAACATCCACCGAAGGAGTGCGCGCGATTGCGCGAGTCATCCAGTCAGCCGCGAGAAGTCGAAGCGGATCGAGTGTCGAGTCACCAGTCTGGTTTGCGAACATCGCCACCACGATGCGGTTTCCCGAAGGCGGCGCGCCTGCCTCATCGCCACCCCGCGGAACGAGCATCACAGCGACGGCCAGGACGACGAGGGCCAGGACGACGACGGCCAGGACGCCAGCGATCACGAACGTGCGCGGACTGCGCTTCTCGATGCCCGGCGCCTCCAGATTCAAGCTTGCACGTTGCGCGACCGGTCGTGGAACGACCGCGGGTTCCTGTCGCGGGAATGATACACTCGTCGATCGCAACCGCTCCGCCAGCGCAGCGACGTCGGCGTCGGGCTTCGCATCCAACTCCTCCCGAAGCAATGCCTGATGCTGCTCCGCAACGCGGAGCGCACCAGCCCGGTCGCCCGCCGCGTCGAGCGATCGCATCAGGCCGATCGCGCCGCGGCTCTGAAGAGGATCGGCTGCCGAGAGCTGGCGCCACCAGTTGACCGCTTCGTCGCGACGGCCGGATTCATCCGCTGCCCGTGCCAGGCGCTCGAGTGCCTCGAGATGCGACTGCGTGAGAGATGCCCGCTCCACATCCTGCCAGCGACTGAATTCCGGCGCGCGCTCGATATGGACGGCATCGAGAAACGGACCGCGATACAGCGAGACCGACTCCTCCAGATCGCCCCGGGCGATGGCGTCGGCGAACTCCGCGACATCACTCGACAGGATGCTGCGGTTCAGGGAGAGCTCCGATGTGCCGGTTACCGCGTCCGGGGCATCCAGCTGGCGGCGGATGCCGTGCAGCATCTGCTTGAGCGCATTGCGACCGCGATCCATGTCGCTGTCGGGCCAGAGCAGCGCCATCAGCTTCTCGCGGCCTATTCCAGCCTCGCCGGAGCGGGCGAGCACCGCCAGCAGCGCCAATGCCTTGCGCTGCTCATTGAGCTCGGCCACCCGAATGCCGTCACTTTCGATGGTCAAACCGCCAAAAGTTCGAAGCCTGAGCAAATAATTACCTCACATAACCCGCGTGTAACTGATCGGTAACCGGCAGCTTACGGCCGCCCTCTAGATAGCACTCCCGACAATGCCTTGGCAACAAGGCGACCGGGGGCATCCGGCCCCCGGGGGTTCCCATCATTCGCGAGAGTGCACTATGTCAAACAGGAAAGCATTACGAATCGCACGGCTGGCCGGGATCATCGGCGGCGTCTCCCTGCTGCCCCTTGGGCTCACACGCTGCTCGGACGCCACCGGCAGCAGCGAGCGCCTGCTGGTCGGAGCAGATATCACGGTCGGCAACGGCACGGCTCACACCGAGGTGAGAGTGAACAGAAGTGGCGAGCCGGTGAGCATGGCCGTCGTACTGACCGAGGCCGGCCTCTCCGGCCTCCCAGCAACGATGCCGAACACGGAATTCGTCCTTCCCCTTCCGGCTGAGCCGAACGGCACGCCCGTGAAGCACGTCACGCTCGACTGGCATCCGGGTGGACACAACCCGCCAGGAGTCTTCAACGTCGCCCACTTCGACGTGCACTACTATATGATCACCCCGCCACAGCGGGATGCGATCAGCCCAGCCGATCCGCAGTTTGGGGCAAAGAGCACGCTCAAGCCCGCTGCCGATTTCATTCCCGCCACATACACGGGAGATCCCTTCGCAATCCCGCGCATGGGCGTCCACTACACGGACCCGAACGCACCCGAGAGGAAGGGTCAGGGCCTGTCACTCACGTTCATCTACGGCTTCTACAATGGCGAGATGATTTTCCTCGAGCCGATGGCGTCCAAGACGTTCTTGGACTCCAAGACCTCCATGGTCGTCGGCCTCGCCTTGCCGGCGCGTTACCAGGTTCCCGGTTTCTATCCGACAAAGCACGGTATCCGCTACGATGCAGTGACGAAAGAGTACCTTTTCGAGCTGACGAACTTCGTGTCGCGCTAGACCGAAGTTCGGTGGAAAAGAATGGGCGTAAACGGTTGCACAGCCGCGTGTTGCGTGGATTCGACGCATGCACGCTACTGGGTACATCGGTGCACCGAACTTACAATCGCACGTCGAGGAGCTGAAAAACGCGCTGCTGCCCGGCGGTGGGCGTCGTGAGTTGCTGAAACCGCGCCTCGCCCAGACGCACGCTACTGCGCGTCAGCGTCGCGAGATCGCGCAGGAGCGTGCGAAAGCTGTGCAACGGCAGGCCGTCGTCGGTGTGGCGCTGCGCCACTTTGCGGAGGGCCGCTGGGGAGCGCACGGCGGGGGCGACGATCGAGGCCCGCGCGGCGGTGGCGCCCGCGGGATCGGCATCCGCGAAGAGCACGGGGGCAAGCGCGCGCTTCATGTGCCACACCACGTAGTAGGCCAGCATGCACACGAGCACGTGCGCGCGAATGCGCGTGTCCTTGCGGTGATAGATCGGCCGCACTTCCAGATCGGCCGACTTCATCGTGCGGAACGCGCGCTCGACGTGCGAAAGACTTTTGTAGGCCGCCACGACGTCGGGCGCGGCGAGCACGTCCGCCGGGACGTTCGTGCGAATCACGTAGAACCCATCGAGCGCGGCTTCGGCCGCAATGCGCGCGTCGTCGCGCGCGTACGTAAACCCGGTCTCGGTGATCTCGTAGGTGAAGTGCTTCGCCATCTTGAAGCGCCCGAGCACGCGCCCCACGCGCACGCCGATGCGATCCCGCCCGTGGAACGGCCGACGCGCGCGCTGCGTGGCGGCGGTGATGATGGCGAGATCCCGCTCGGTCGCCGCCAGCAGTGCGAGGCGCTTGCGCGCCCGCTCCACCGCGAGCAACGGATTGCGACACGCGATGAGCCGCTCGCCCGGATACGCGTCGCTGCTGATCTCGCCCAGGTCCTGGTGATCGAAGAGCGAGAGCTGGAGGTCGCCGTCCTCGACCAGCGCACGAATCGCCGGCGCGCGGAGGGCGCTGATCCACGCGAGGCCGTCGGGGGTCCCGTCGTCACCGTCTCGCAAATCCGCCGTGATGCGCGCGTCGGTGATGAGTCCGCGATCGCCGACGAACACCACGCGTGTCAGGCCGAAGCGGTCGCGCGCTTTCGTCACCGCGGCCTGGAGCGTCTTCGGATCACTCGTATTCCCCGGAAACACTTCGACCGCGACGGGGCAGCCCTCCGCCGTGCACAGCAAGCCGATCACGATCTGCGACTGCCACCCGGTGCCATCGCGGTTGTGGCCGAGTTTCGCGAGCGGACTCGTATGCCCTTCGAAATAACTCGACGTGACGTCGTAGAGCAGCAGCGTGCCGTCGGCCAGATGCTGCGCGGCGAGTTTCGCTTCGATACGCGCCTGCCGCGCCTCCACCCAATCGAGCGCCGCATACAACGCTTCCGCGTCCACGTCCGTGAGCCCGAGCTCTTGGCCCAGCGTGTTCCCGGTGGTCTCGGCGTCGAGCCCGCGCGCAGTGGCGAGTTTGGAGCCGGGCGCGATGATGCGCGCCACGATCATCGCGATCACCAACGTGCGTTCCGGCGAGGAGCGCGCCGCCAGCATCGCGTCGAGCCCAAGCTTGCGCAGCATACCCAACACGGCGGCCACATGTCCGTGCGGCCAGCTGCGTTCAATCTCCAGCTGCGCGTCCGCCCCGACGAGCGTCTCCCCGCGCAAGATGCGCCGCACCGCATCAATCGCCGCCGGCGGGAGGTGCGACAGATTGGCGAGCGTGCGTTTGCGCGTCGTGGCCCCGTCGCGGTGCGACTCGCGCAGCAAAATCGCGGGCGGGGAGGTGCGATTCGGCACGGTCTCAATATACATGGCCGCAATATACATGACACACCACTCTGCATCAAGTGGTAGTAAGGCATATTTACATGGGCGCATTCTTCCCGCGTTGTCGTTCACCTATCTCCAACAATACCAAGGACATGCGATCATATCAGCGCACTATTCCACACCGAACTTCGGGCTAGAGGGAAACCGAGATTCCCGGTTCGTTTCGTCCGACAGATAGTTGCAGAAGAGCGAGGGCTTGCCCGCGGCTGACCCGGAGATCAGCGCGCGGGCCAGGCTCTAGCCGTGCGGATGATCGTAATTCTTCCCGTCGATGTACAACTCGAAATACTCCAAGCCTCAGCGCTTCGGCAAGAGCTCGCGCATCTCGCCTGTCGGTCTTCACGCAGCGAGCGCGCGATGCATACATCATCGCGTAATTCGGATCAGCAACGATTACCTCATGACCCAGGCTTTCGAGGTGCCGGGCTACCCACTCGCTCTCCGTCGAAGCCTCAAGGATGCTGGTGAGCATGCTCCTGCTCGGCGTCGTACTCGGCGCGGCGGGCATGGCCCGATTGCGGCCGCGACCGCCCGGGCCGCCGGGTCCCGAAGGGCGTCCCGGCGGGTTCATCGCCCACATGGAGCGTACGCATGCATTTCGGTAGTGGCATCCCCTACCGCATTTCGTCGCTTCGCCCTACAGCAATCGCCTGGTCGCCCCGGCAGCATACTTGATGGCCCTGATCGAACTGCCGACCGCACAGGAGAAACCGATGGCAACCGCCACTCCGCCGACCCGCGCGACGCGCGGACTCTACGCCGATCGCGTCTCAATGATCGACACCGAGAACGCGTTCAAGGTCGGACCCTTGATCAGGGAGCTCGAGGACGACGGACATCAGGTCGTCAGGTGCAACATCGGAGAGCCGGACTTTCCCCTGCCGCGCCAGGCGATAGCGCACACGATGGGCGCGAGCCGGAACATCCGGATCACCCCTGACCGGGTTGTCGTATTCCCCGGCGCCAAGCCACCCATCGGCTTCACCCAGCAGACGTACTGCAACACCGGCGACGAAATCATCTATCCCAGTCCCGGATTCCCGATTTACGAATCGTTCGTGCGCTACATCGGGGCCACCGCCGTTCCAATGCAACTCGAGGAGAGCACAGGCTTCAGCACGAAGGCCGTGACCTATCGGTCCGACACGTCCGACGGCCCGACAGCGGGCACCGAGACGGTGGACCCGCTCGAGTTCCTCGCCCGGGTGCTGGTCCACATTCCGGACAAGGGGCAGGTGACCACGCGGTACGACGGCTGGTATGCCAACCGCCCCCGCGGCATGCGAGGCACGGCGGCGACCGCGGCGGCCGCCGTGCCGCCCGCCATCGTCCCCGCGCCACGGCTGGCGCCGACCGAGGCCAGCCGCCGATGGGCGAAGGCCCTACGGCGGCGGTGTTGCAGCAGATCTTCGAGGTCGACCCGCTGGCCTGCCCGACCTGTCGCGGGCTCATGCGGATCATCGCGTGCATCACCCAGGCCTCGGTGATCGACCAGATCCTCGAGCCCCTCCGCACCCGCGCCGCGACCCACGCCGCCGCGCGGAGTCCGCCCTCGACCCGAGGACCGTCTGGACCGGGCCTCACGCGACGACCCGCCGCGGCCCACCACGCCCGCTGAGCCTCACCCCGACGCCCCGCCCACGTTCGGGGACGTTCGGCGTGCGCGTCAGACCCACCGGAGCGTCCGCCCGGTCCCTGCGGCGACCGGGCGCCCACGGGAAACGCCGACCGGACGGCTACCGAGACGCGGCGGCGGGCGGGCAGGCCGCGGCGCGCCCGCCGGCCCTCGCGGGGTCGGCGATCGCGCCGTACGCTCGCCGGATACTCGACCGACCCCGATTGAATTTCCTATCCTGACGTTTCTACGTGTTCAGGCGTCTCACGATCTGGCGTCCAACAGCGAGTGCGCACAGCGATACAAACGACAGCACCAACGTCGACGGCTCGGGCACAGTGGTTGTCTCCCCAACGCGCTGATAATCGGTACCGGACGCCGATGTGAGCGTGAAGTTGGTCACGGCGTTTTGGTTGGCGTCGAACAGATCGATGCCGGATACTTTCGCGCTATTGAGAAAATTTGCCTCCGCCGTTCCATATGACCACGCGAGCAGCCCAACCTTCAGGCTCCATTGCGTTCCCCAGGTGAACGGCAGAAACACGCTAAAGAACGTGCTGCCACCAGACAGTGATCCCGTGGACGACGTCCATCCGCTCGGCGGCGGCCGATTTGATATCGTTCCGTTGCTACCGCGCGTTGTGTGCGCGTTCATGATTTCGTACGTCGGGCCAGCATTATGCTGTAAGTCCAGCACGGCGTATGTGTCGCCGAAAAAGAAAGCCCGTTGTGCGCCCAGCGCGGTCTCAAATCCGTCGATTGCGAATTTGTACCGCACGTATCCGGACGACAAATTCGCGATGAGCGGGCTTGATGCCGTGATAAAATCGCTAAACGTTGACGCGCCAATCGAATTGAACAGTGCGAGAGGATTGCCCGTCGTTCCGTCGCCTGAGATGAGCGAATGCGCCGACGCCCCCAGGGATCCGTAGCTCGCGCTGCTATTCGCCGTACCCTGATAACTGTTGGGACTATCACCGAGTGAGGTAGGACCGAGGCTTTGTGCGTTCGTGATTTTGCCGATGCCGCCATTTTGCGAAACCGTGGAGAGCGCTCCAGCGTAGCCACAGTCGCTGATTCCATTTCCGGTGCCGCCAAGAAAAGGAAGGGAAACCGTGAAGAACGACAGCTGGGACGGCATTCCAAATGTGCCGCAACTCCCACCAGCGCCGCCAACGATGTTCGCGAATGCTTCAAGTTTTGGTTGAGCGGCCAACGGCGCACTCATCACAAAACTCACCGCGAGTCCAAAACCAATCGACCGAATGTGAAACGACATAGCGATCTCCAGCGCGACGATGTGCGGATACCAGGAATTTTCCCCAAGATCAGGAAACGGTACATTGAATCACCACAGATGGATGGTGCAGGAAAGGAAATTCGATCGGGCTCGGTCGAGTATTCGGCGAACGTCCGGAGCGATCGCCGCCCCCGCGAGGGCCGCCGGGTGCGCGGCGGCCTGATCTCCGCCCGCCGCCGCGCCGCGGTGGCCGTCCGGACGGCGGTGCCCGTAGGCGCCCGGTCGCCGAGGGGACCGATCGGACGCCCCGGGGAGTCTGACGCGCACGCCGACGTCCCCCCACGTGGGCGCGGGGCGTCGAGGTGAGACTCAGTGGGCCGGATGGGCCGCGGCGGGTCGTCCCGTGGCGCCCGGTCTGGACGGTCCCCGGGTCGAGGGCGGACTCCGCGCCACGGCGTGGGCCGCCGTCGCGGCACGGATGCGGAGGTGCGCGAGGATCTGGTCGATCACCGACGCCTGGGTGATGCACGCCACGATCCGCATGGCGCCGTGGCAGGCCGGGCACGCGAGCGGATCGACCTCGAAGATCTGCTGGAGCAGCGCCGCCAGGCGGCGGGTGGCCTCGGTCGGCGCCAGCCGTGGCGCGGGGACGATGGCGGGCGGCACGGCGGCCTCGGCGGGCTCCGCCTTGCCCCGCATGCCTCGCGGGCGATGTGGCACACCACCCGTAGTACCGCGTGGTCACGTGCCCCTTGTCCGGGATGTGCACCAGCACCCGAGCCAGGAACTCAAGCGGGTCCACGGTCTCGGGGCCCGCCGTCGAGCCGTCGGACTTGTCGGAGCGGTAGGTCACCGCTTTCGCCGTCCGGTCGTACGTCAGTCGCTCCAACTGGCGCCGACTTCGCCGACCGCCGAGGCGACCCGCTTTGGCGGTGGTCATGGAACGCTCAATAAGTGAACGTATGCGCTTATGATCTCAAGTGCAATAGGCACAAAACTTTATGGCCGTTAAAGCGTTCGCGACGAAGGACCGCGTGCGTCCTGCCGGCGCTCCGGCCATCGGTCGGCGGCATCGTGTCCGTATGGCTCCCACGACTTTCCGCGTATTCGACAGCGGCGTTTTGAAGTCACACAGCTATAGCCAACTCTTGAAACTGACCGATGTGTGAGTTCTCTATAATTTGTCGCACTGTTTCTCTAAATTCTGTCGCAGCCTGAGCCGTGACGAGTGTTACGCATCGGCGGGGTTGACGCCGTCGGCCTCCTTGAGGTGGCGGGTGCGATAGGAGCGACCGCGCATTTCAAAATGCGCGCCGCGTTCGAGTAAGCGATCGATGATGGCTTCGGCCAGGTCCCCATCAAGCAGCACGTGGCCCCACGCCGCCAGCGGTTTGTTCGTCGTCACGAGGATGGGCAGCTGCCGCAGATAGCGTTCATTCACGATGCGATAGAGCACGTTCGCCGCATCGGCCGCGTGCGCGAGATACCCGATTTCATCGAGCACGAGCACGTGGGGTTGCAGATACGGCAGGAGCGCCGCGTCGAGCGTGCCGAGGCTCGCGGCATGCGAGAGTTCGCCGATGAGGACATCCGCGGAGACGAAGCGCGCGTCGTAGCCGTGTTGCAGCGCGCGATACGCGTGCGCGATGACGAGATGCGTTTTGCCGGTGCCCGGTGGGCCACTAAAAATCGCATTCCGCCCGTCGGTGACGAGTTCGACGCCGAGATAGCTGCCGAGCATTTGCCGGCGGAGCGCGGATTGAAAGGTGCAGTTGAAATCGTCGATGGTGCGGAGCGCGGGAAAGCGCGCGGCGCGGACCGCGCGCCGGAGTCGGGTCTCCGCGCGATGCGCGATTTCTTCGGCGACGAGCGTGTCGAGATACGCGCGATAGCCCATGCCCTCCGCTTCGGCGCGCACGGCGAGTTCGGCGTGTACGCGACGAATCGTCGGCAGATGCAAGCGCTTCAGCATCGCATCGAGATCCGGGGGCGCCGCGTTCGACAGCGCGGGCGCGTGGAGGTCCGCGGGGCGGCCATGCCTGGCGCGCGGACTCATGACGCGACCTCCACCACATCGATGGCGAGCGCGGGCACGTGCGCGAGCAAGCGGTCGAGATATTCGACCCCAATCAAGCGGTGCCTCAGCGCGCGCTGCAGCACGAGGCGAAAGCGCGTGTCGCCGATCTCCTCGAGCATCGCAAAGAGCCGCGCGATGCAGCCCTTCCACGTATGCGGGCGTTGATGCACCAGCTCCGTGACATACGCTTCCCCGACCGGTCCTCATTCGACGAGCCGTTCGCGCATGAAGTAGAGCCGTTTGCGTTCGCCATAGACCGCCGCGAGTTGCTGCGCGCGTTGCCCCGTCAGATAACTCACCGTGCCTATGAGCGGGACGCGGGGATGCGCCGCCTCCAGCTTACCGCCCGCGCAGACGATGCGCACGCGCGTCGGGTAGAGATGCAGCGTCGCGGGGAGCCCGCACGCGTTCGCGGGCATCGCATAACGCACGCCCTGATACGTGACCATCGCGGTCGGGCCGACCGTGACCGGCACGTGCAAGCCGTAGTCGGCGGGCGCGATCGCGAGTGCGTGCAAACGTGCCTGTTCCGTGGCGAGCCGCGCACTCGGCGGCACGCCGGTCGCGCGGGACGGGCGTTCGGTGTTCGCATAGACCAGCCACTCCGTCAGCTGCGCCGGGAGATCCTGTTCGACATCCGATTCCAGTCTCCTCTGGGATGCCGTGCGCGTCCTCGATCGCTTGCTGCGGCGCGCGCAGCGCCTGAGTGGCTTCACGGCGTATCATCGACATCGGAAACGGGCGAAGCGCCGCGTGCTCGAGATTGCGCACTGCGCGCCGCAGGCGACGACCCGTCGCGCGCGCGCCTCCCGCGCGCTGCTGCAGGACACGGAGGCGACGACCGCGTATGCGACGTGTGCCCTCGCGCAGCTCGAGACGTCAGCGGCGACGCCCGCGATCGATCGACTCCGCCGCGCCCTGCAGACGGTGCTGCCGCGCGTCGCGGCCGTGATCGACCAAACCACGCGGCGCATCGTGCACCACGAATCGGTGCCGGCGACGGAGAAACTCGTGTCGCTCTTCGAGGCACACACGGATGTGATCGTGAAGGATCGCCGCACGACGCACTACGGGCACAAGATCTTCCTCACGTCCGGGCGCTCGGGGCTCATCCTCGACTGCGCCATCCCCGCGGGGAATCCGGCCGACGCGACGTGGGCCGTGCCGCTCGTGCGGCGCCATGCGCGCCGCTTCGGCGTCGAGGCCGAGCAAGTGAGCATGGACGGTGGCTTTGCCTCCCGCGAGAATCTCACCGCGATCAAGACGCGCGGCGTCACCGACGTCTGCTTCGCCAAGGAGCGTGGACTGGCCGTGGCCGACATGACACGCAGCCACTGGATCTACGACACGCTCCGCCGCTTTCGCGCCGGCATTGAAGCCGGGATCTCCCTCTTGAAGCGCGTGTTCGGTTTGGCGCCCACCGGGCCCGCTGAGCCTCACCCCGACGCCCCGATCACGCGCGGGGACGTTCGGTGTGCGCGTCCGTCCCACCGGGGCGTTCGCCCGGTCCCTGCGGCGACCGGGCGCCCACGGGAAACGCCGTCCGGACGGCTACCGAGGCGCGACGGCGGGCGGCGGGCAGGCCGCTGCGCGCCCGCCGGCCCTCGCGGGGTCGGCGATCGCGCCGTATGATCGACAGCTACTCGACCGACCCCGATTGAAATTCCTATCCCCCATCGCGGACAACGCGAACCATCAGGTTCTTGGCCGGCGCGCCGGGAATTGCAGGCGTGTTGCTGGTGAAGAATGCCCGCACCCAGGTGTAGGGACAGGTTGCCATGTGCTGCCTCGAAAAAAGGACATCAACTGTCGGAGGCGGCATCGCCCGTCACGCTAGAAATATCGGCAGGCACTGGGTAAGAGTGTAGCCGCGCTGCTCTGTATT
>Ga0335394_10006775_pt1 | contig 12932 bp, 10 predicted proteins | sample MAT03_FD_205741 | JGI IMG/M metagenome (GOLD analysis project Ga0335394, IMG submission 205741) | Freshwater microbial communities from Lake Fryxell liftoff mats and glacier meltwater in Antarctica - MAT-03 (spades assembly) (version 2) ...
GCTCGTCGGTCGCGATGCCGTGCTGGAGTCGTGGCGCGCCATCTTCCAGTCGACAGTCTCGGCGCGCTGTCGCCTGCGCCGCCCGCGGGTCTTCGTGACCGGCGACATGGGCTGGGTCGTCCTCGTCGAGGAGCTCGCGCTCGAGCAGGTTGGCGGCGAGCGGGTGCATGCAATGGTGCTCTCGACCAACACGTTCGTCCGCGAAAAGGCGGGCTTTCGCATGGTGCACCACCAGGCGGGCCCGGCGCCCGAAGCCGAGATGGCCGAGCCGGAAGATCCTCCCTCTCCGCCGCACACGCTCCACTGAGCTGCGAACCAAGGATGCCAACACCGAAGGCCGAGGTGATGGCACCAGGACCGCGGCGAGGCGCCGCCCGCAAGCTGGTGCTCGACGCAGGTGCGGGCCGCGACTAACCCACCGCGTGTCGCAGCAGGTCGGGTGATCGCCGGTGTGACCGCGTCCTTCGGGATACGGGTTCGCGCGGGAGGAAAGTCCGAGCTCCACAGGACAGGGTGCCGGGTAACGCCCGGTGAGGGTGACCTCGAGGAAAGTGCCACAGAAAAGAAGACCACCGCGCGCGTCGCAAGACGCTTCGCGGAAAGGGTGAAACGGCGGGGTAAGAGCCCACCGCGTCCCGGGTAATCGGGACGGCACGGCAAACCCCACCCGGAGCAAGGCCACGTAGGGAGGCGCAAGCGCTGGCAACAGCGCCGACAGAGCGGTTCGCTCGAGCCTCCGGGTAGGCTGCTGGAGGCGCGCAGCAATGCGCGCACTAGAGGAATGATCGCCTCTGCTCGCTGGGCGACCGGCGAGCAAGACAGAACTCGGCTTACAGACTCGCTGCGACCGGAAGGGCTCCTGGGCAACCAGGGGCCCTTTTGCTTGGGGGATGACGCCCCGGTCGTCGAGCGTTATCGCCGCCCTCATGGAGAAATCTCACCGGGTCATCGGGCTGGCGGTGCTCGCTCTGGCCGCCGTCCTCTCCACGTGGATCGCGGCCAGCACCTGGCAGCGCGTCAAGACGTGGCGCGCCAACACCATCGACGTGACGGGCAGCGCCAAGCGACGCATCTCCAGCGATCTCATCGTGTGGGAGGCCAGCATTGCGACGCGCGCCCCCGATCGTCAGACCGCCTACCGCGAGCTGCGCACCGGGGTGGAAAAGACGCTCGCCTACCTGGAGGAGCACGGCATCACCGAGAGCGAGATCAGCGTGCAATCGGTGGAGACCGAGGCCGTCGTCGACAAGGAGGTCACCGGCATCGGCGCGGAGCGGATCGAAAAGACCATCCCCAGCGGCTTCAAGACCAGTCAGATCATCCGGGTCACCGGCTCGCGCGTGGCCGAGATCGAGCGCGTCTCGCGCGAAGTCACCGAGCTCATCGACGCCGACGTGCCCGTCGTGTCCTCCCCGCCGCGCTATCTTTACACCAAGCTCGGCGACCTCAAGATCGAGATGTTGGCCGAGGCCTCCAAGGACGCGCGCACCCGCGCCGAGCGCATCCTCGCGTCGGCGGGCAACGCCGGCGTCGGCAAGCTGCGCAAGGCGGACATGGGCGTCATCAACGTCAACCCTGCGAACTCGACCGATACCTCATGGGATGGCAACAACGACACGTCGTCCTTCGACAAGGACATCGTGACGATCGTGCATTGCACGTTCGACATGGAGTGACGGTCTGCGCGTCACGCTGCCGGCGCACGTGCGACCACGGATTTCCCGACCCACTCTCGCGCGGCTCGATGCGTGGACCGCAGGGCGGTACCATCGCCCGATGGTGCGTCGTGGAGCGTCGGTGGACGAGTCGCCCTGGGGTATCCAGGGTCGACCCATGAAGATTCGGTGGCCGAGGGGTGTCGCCGCGATGCTGCTGCTTTCGTGCGCGGCTTGCGACGCGGCACCCGAGGGGCCATCGACGAGCGTCGCACCCGCGGAGATCCACGGCGGGACGGCGACCACCACGTGTGGGTTTCCAACCGTCGCGATGCTCGGCTCTGCGACGTGCACCGCGACGCTCATCCATCCCGAGCTGCTGGTGTACGCCGCGCATTGCGGCGTGGGGTTTTCCTCAGCGCACTTCGGCGAGTCGGCGGCCACCGGGTTCGATCGTGCGCTCGAATCGTGTGCGCTCCATCCCGAATACACCGGTCAGTTCGGTGCAGAATGGGACTACGCGATCTGCCGCCTCGCGGAGCCAATCGAAGGTCTTCCGATCGTGCCGCCCGTCATGGGCTGCGAGACCGACGTGCTGATCCCGGGTCGTCCGGTCGTCGTGGTCGGCTTCGGTCGCGAGACCGAAGGCGGTGGCGCAGGGCTCAAGCGCGAGATGCCAGGCGTCGTCAGCTCGATCATGTACGGCGGTACGAGCATCGCGATCGACAACGTCGACGAGTATGCCGGCGCATGCCCGGGCGACTCGGGTGGCCCGACGTTCGTCGAGCTGGACGATGGGAGCTTTCGCCAGCTCGGCGTCCATCACACGGCGTCCGCGAGCTGCGAATTCGGCTTCGGTGTGACCGACAAGCGACTGTGGATGAGCGTGCCGTGGATCGAGAGTGCGACGGGCCTCGACGTCACGCCTTGCCACGACGCCGACGGGACGTGGAACCCCGGGCCGAGCTGCGGCGGCTTCCCGACCGATCCCGCGGCGGGTATGGGCGACTGGCCGGCGTGTGGTCCGGGCCCCGCATCGGGGGCGAGCGAGACGTGTGGTCCGCCGTTCGGTTCCGGCAGTGGTGGAGGCGATCCGGGTGCGACGGCAAGCGAGTCGGGCACGGGCGGCGGTAGCGGCGACGGAGGCAGCGGCGGCGGATCGGCCACGGGTGGTGGCGTCGCGAGTGGAGGCGGCACCGGCGAGGGCGGCGGTGACTCGCCTTCCTCGACGACCACCGGGCAAGCTTCCGCCGGGACGGGTGCATCGAGCGGCGACGACGGTGACGGCTCCACGGGCGGCGGACCCGCCGGCGACGCGAGCGCCGACGGCGGCGAGTCGAGCGGCGACGGCTGCTCGTGTCGGTCCGCGCCCGCCGCGCATCGCGAGTCGGGTGCCCTCGCGCTCTGTGGCCTCTTGCTCCTGGGCCTCGCGTCGCGGCTGCGCGACTCCGAGCGCTCCACCGTGTAGCACCGCGCGTCGCTGGTCATCCGCCGCGCAGCAGCAGCGATCCGGCGATGAGCAGCATCACGAACACCGCGACCCGCAGCCGACGCTCGTCGATGCGGCGGTGCACCACTTCACCGATCGCGAGCCCGAGGGCGCACGGAAGGAGCAGCAGCGCAGAGCCGCGGAGCGTTGTCTCTGTTATTTTGCCTGATACAGCGAGCGACGAGACGATCGCAACGCCCGCCACGGCCCAGAGTGCCGACAGGGTCGCGCGGAACGCATGCTTGTCGCGGAGCTCGCGACTCGCGACGTAGACGATGAGCGGCCCACCCGTCGCGAACGCGCCGTGGATGGCGCCGCCGAGTACGAGCAGCACGATGCGCAGCGGCCGTCCGAGGGTCCGTGCCTCGGCTCCGCGCCAGGCTCGCAGCAACTCCGAGAGCGCGAGGAGCACGACGAAGGCGCCGAAGCCCCGCACCAGGATCGGCCGCGGCAGGTGCGCGAATGCGACGATCCCGAGCGGTACACCGGCGAGCACTGCCGGAAAGAGCCTCCGGAGCAGGAACCGACGATCGATCGAGCGCCAGGTGCGCGCGACCAGGTAGAGCGAGAGCGCGATGTTTAGGGGAAGGAGGGTCGGCAGCAGCGCGTCGAGCGGAACGAGCTGGGCGCCCATCGAGAGCGAAAGCACCATCGCCCCGAAGCCGAGCGCCGTCTCCGCGGCGAACGCGAAGCACACGACGAACGCGAGGAGGGACCAGACGATGGGGGGAGACACGACGAGGAGCGCGCCCGCGTGGACGAGCAGCGCTGACCGCGTCTTTACTCCAATCCGCGCTCAGCAAGTGCACGCCGCCCATCCCTAACTCGCGCGGATGCGGCACCTTCTACGCTCCGATTGCACACAGACCGGACCTGCACCCAACGGGCAAACTGGGATCTACGCCCTTTTCTGTTTCCGGGGCATGTGGTTGTATCCCGCCCATGGCCAGCAAGAAGACCTCCGCGTCCCCCACCACGAAGTCCGGCAGCGGCCCGCGTGGCCCCCGCAGCGGCTCGAAGTCCGCATTCATCCTGAGCCACTCTTCCGAGACCCCCGCCAGGGACGTCGTGGAGGCAGGCCGGTCCGCAGGTCACCTGTTCTCGCCCGAGTACGTCCACAGTGTTCGGACGAGCGCCAAGCGCGCTGCTCAGCCCGCTGCTCCCGGCATTGCTAGCAAGGCCGAAAGGGCCCTGCAGAAGCTCGCCTCGAAGGGCGTCGCCGAGCCGTCGCCCGGTGCGGCATCCGCTCCCGTGAAGCGAGGACCGGGTCGGCCGCCGAAGGAGCTGACGGTGGCGCCTGCCCCGGCGAAGCGTGGGCCTGAGCGTCCGAAGGCAGAGACCAAGGCGGCGGCAGGCGACTGGGCCTCCTCGGGTCGCATCTCCGGAGGTGACGAGAGCGAACTCGCGTCCCTCATCGTCAAGCTAGGATTGACACGTTCGGAGCAGGTCTTCGAGCGGGTGAAGAGCGCTCTGGAGAAGCTGAGCTTCTGATTGAGGGGACGGGCGAGCAGCGCCTGCTCAACGACCGTTCAAGGATCTCGGCGTCGACGTGTGAGCCACGATGTGGGGCCGCGCGTCGACAGCCAGGCAGAGACGTTGGACGCGGCTCGTTTCGCCTTGAGCCAGGGCCGCACGGCCGCGTCGTGCAGGTGCAGGATCGCGAACCGCTGCCAATGGTCTCTCGCTGCGGAGGCGACTCGCTCTCCCATAGCGCGGCGCGTACTGCCTATTCGCAGCGCTTCGTCGCGCTCAAGGCGAAGATTATGTGCGAACGCGGCGAAAGTCTCGGCGCAGCCGCGCTTACGCCGAAGCACGTTCTCTTGCAGTCGAGCGAGCTCGTCGCCCGAACAGGCATATCCGAGGGCTTCTCGCTCGCGCCGGTAGTGTTCGAATGACGAGCGGATGACTTCATCGTCGAGCTTCTCTATCGCTCTCGCTTGGACCAGCATTCCCCAGAATCCGAGTCGCAAGCGCCCCTTGACGTAGTCACTGAACAAGAGATTGCGAATCGGAACCACGGCTGGGCTCGGCTGGTCGTGCCGGGAAGGTGAGGCGGCCGACAGGTGGAGTAGACTGTGGTCCCAGTCGATGTTGAGGGGCACGTGGTCCTCGCCGAGGAGGAGGTACTGGTCGAGGTGCGTATCGGCGTTGCCGAGAACCCATTCCCACGGGTACTCCTGCTGCATGGCCTCGATCTGGATCGGGGTCCATCGCGACGTATCGAGGGGGAGGCAGCCCCCGCGGTGTTCGAGGATGGGCTGAATCAGGCCGTGTGTTCGTCCAGCGCCGGGCAGGTCCAACTCGCGATGCGCAGTCGGTATGCATGGCCTCCCACCGGCGCTTCGGATGCGAAACGAAAGCAGCTCTGCTGCGATCTGCTCGGGTGGCGCGGACTTGAAGAAGTAGCGACGTCCGAGCGCATCGCGCACGACTCGTTGGGGTCGACTCCCGGCGCCTGGGGTCTTGCCGTCGCTGGAGATCTCGACGGGAATCTGCGCCAGCTCCGTTGCGGAGGGGAGTCGCGTAGCGAGGTCGCCGGACCACGCGCGCCAGGATCGACGGAGCCGCTTACGGATGCTCCTGTTCGACAACATGCCCATCGGACGCCTGAGTGAGCTCGCCTGAGCTCGCTACCACTCGATTGTCACGAGGGAGGTGAACCCGTGAGGCCTTGGAGGGGCGACTCCAACCGCATCTCTGTTGTCCCCGTCCAGCGTCGCCAGGGCGTCGAGAATGCAGGTGCGCTCCGCCGGGTTCAGCGTGGAGCCAGGCTCCACATCGAAGTGGAGGTGGCCGTCTTCACCATCACCAATGCGAATGCGAACCTTGCCGCCACCTTCCCCGTGACACTCTTCGATCCTTCCTTGAACGGAAGTGACGAGCCTTTCGATTTCCTGCTCCGAGCACCCCTTCGTGTCCGTGACGCTCACCGCGCAGCTCCCTCCTTCCTGCGAAGGCAGCCGGCGGGACTGAAAAGCTCCCGTCGAGCTGGGCTCCGTGGCACTGCTCGACACTTGCTCGCTTGGCTCGCGGGAGCTTGGCGCCTCGAGCGACGGCTGAGGGTCGCTGTAGGGAACCGAGGGGAAAGGTCGGCAACCTACCATCAGGAGCCCCAGGGCACCCAAGTAGAACCTTGCCCTCATGGATGCATCTTAGGGTCGCCTTGGTTCGGCGCCAGCGGGATCGACCGACTGTCACAATCGCGACCGTTCGCTCGATCAGGAGCGTGTTTTTCCGACGGCGGGCCGCTCTTCAAGATCAAGGATTTCGGCATCGACGTGTCGAGCGAGGCTCGCTGGCCCGTCCAGGCCTCCTCGCGCAACACGTCACCAAAAGTGGTGTTCGTGGAGCCCGGGTCAGTTTATAGAAGCTCGGCGACGGCAACAACCTAACGGTGGGGCCGTGCAGACCCGGGAGTTCGGAGGTCTGCAAGTGAGGACTCGTGTAATATCGAGACCTTAGATGCGCTAGGTCGTCGGCACGTTTCATGCTTCAGATGACGCCGCTCGGTTTCAGGAGCCGTTCACACATGCGCACCATGCCCCTCCGCACAGCTGCTGTCGCGCTCATCACCACCTGCGCCCTTTCGTCTTCGGCTTGGGCCCAGGTGAATCCCGACCCTGCGCCCGCGCCACCACCTCCGGAGCCTGCCGAGCAAGCCCAGCCGCAGCCGGAGCCCACCCCGTCGCCGGGACCCACACCTGTCGACGTGCCAACCCCCGCGCAGGGTGAGCCCGACAAGGTGACGTCGGAGCCCGAAGTGACTGGCGGCCGGCCAGGTGCGCCCGGCGACAAGCGCAGGCCCGGCGCAGCTTGGGTTCGCTGGCGAGGCAGCGCGCTCAACTGGAGCCACGACGTCACCACCACGGCCGTCGGCATCGGGCGCGACAACATCGGCAGCGAAAACGAGGTCTACAGCCAGGGCTTCGGAGGAACGCTCAACTTCTTCGTCATCGACGAGAAGGACTTCCGCCTTCGCATGACCACCGCTTTGGGCTTCGACGTCGAGCTCACCGACAGCGGCTCGACGACGACACGCAACGAGCCGCGCTTTCGCGACGTCCCGCTCACCATCGCCACGGGCGGGCTGACCCTCGCCCATTCCGACAATGATGAGTGGGCCTTCGGCTTCATCCCCAACTTCACGACGATTTTTCCCACTTCGCCTATCTCGCAGGATCAGGGCGTGTACCTGACGGTGTCGCCGCGTCTCCTCACGTTCCTCGCCGCCCCGATCCTGGGCAACGAGGCGGCGCACCTCAAGGGAATCTTCGCCGGCGTCAGCGTTCGCTACGATCGCACCTTCTCGCGGGCGAACGTCCCCACGAACCCCGCGCTGGAGAGGCCGCGCACCGATCCGAGCGGCAACGTGTTCTTCTCGGACCAGATCAGCGGCAACCGCCTCGGCGAGAACATGGTTCGAGTGGGCGGCTTCGTGTTCCTCGAGGAGAAGTTCGGGCCCTCGACCCTCTGGCTTTTCGCTGGTCCGTCCTGGACCGTCAGTTTCTTGCCCGAGTTCTCGGACGCCGATTGCGTGGAGACCGCCACCGGCTGCGTGGACGTCGGGAACGATCCGAACGCCCCCAACACCCGGATCACCACGGGATTCGGCGGCGGCGTATCCTTCTTCCCGAGCGCAGAGTTCGGCTTCGGCCTGAATTACTCGAACAACGCGCTCCAGCTCGGTGAAGATGGTCAGCGCCGGGACATCTTTTACTCACCCGACGCAACGTTCAACGCCGAGCTGATCGTCTCGGTCGATGCGATCTACGAGCGCATCGTCGGCGACCCGCGCAAGGATCCGGTCATCATCTTCGGCAAGAACGCGCCCGCGCCGAACCCGACGCCCGGCACGCAGCAGCTGCCCCCGGCGATGGCGACCTTCTGAACGTCGGAGGTGGAGGGGCGGCAGCGCTCCTCCACCGCCACCGACATGCCCGGCGTCAGAACCGAATCCTGCCCGTGGTGATCGCCTCGAAGGCGTCGTCGTCGAGCGGCTCGTAGGAGCGGTTCCGATCGTCGCGATAAAAGAGGAGATCGTCCGTCAGCGAGGGGTCGAACCCCGCACGCTGCAGGTCCGCCTTCTGCAGCTTGAAGGTCGCGGTGAGCGCCGCCCCGCCGACCAGGCGCACGAATGCAGGGCGTGCGAACGAGGCGATCGACTGGACGTGCTCGTAGAAAGCCTGCGGGCGAAACACGGCACCTTCACATAGCGTGAGGGCGACCATACCGGCGCGACCGTCGGCGCCCGGGATCTCCACCCCGAAGACGTTGGCCGTCTCCACTCCGGGATGACGGGAGATGCTCTCGGCCACCTCGCTCGTGGAGACGTTCTCACCCTTCCATCGGAAGGTGTCGCCGATGCGATCGACGAAGTAGAAGTAGCCCAGCCAATCCTTCTTCATCAGATCGCCGGATCGGAAGTAGGCGTCCCCCGGCTCCACCACGTCGCGCAGGATCTTGGTCTGGGTCTCGGCCTCCGACGCGTATCCATCGAACCGGGTCAGCACCTTGGACGGGTCGATGCACCCGAGCAGCTCGCCGACCTCCCCTCGCTTGCACTCGACGCACCGACCACGCCGATCGCGGACCGGCATCTGCGTCCCGTGATCGAAGCGCGCGACGAAGGTGTTGTCGTACCCGGGGATGGGGGGCATGCGCCCGACCGAGCCTTCGCGACCTAGCACATTGACCATGTTCACGTTGCCCTCGGTGGCGCCGTAGAACTCGTGAATGAGATCGATCCCGAAGCGCTCCTGGAACGCCGGCCAGACGTCGGGACGCATCCCGTTGCCGGCGATGCGGCGAACGGCGTGCCTTCGCTCGTCGGGGTGGGGCGGCGCGGCCAGCAGGTAGCGGCAGATCTCACCGATGTAGACGAATGCGGTGGCCCGCGCCTCGACGACGTCGGTCCAGAACCGACGCACGCTGAGCTTGCGACCGATCGCGAGCGTCGCGCCCGCGACCAGCGCGCCGCCCGCTCCGATGAGCAGACCCGTCGAATGGAAAAGGGGCAGACAGACGTAAAGGACGTCGTCGCCGTCGAGGCCCATCGTGAAGAGCCCGAAGCCAGTGCCTGCCGAGACGGCGCGCGCATGAATCACGCGGCCGGCCTTGGGCAGGCCCGTCGTCCCCGACGTATAGATGTACGCGAACGTGTCGGTCCCCGAGACGAGCGCGACGGGCGGCGGCGCGTCGAATTCGCTCGTAAGCTCGGCCTCCTCGAGGAGTCGCTCGTTGGCGAACGGCGACAGGCGCTCCCCATTGCGCGCTGCGAGTAGGGTCACGGCCAGGGGAGGCGCATCGTCAGCATTCATCGCTTCGCGAAAGCCGCTCAAGAGCTCGGCGTCGACGATTGCGATGCGCGGCGCGGCGACGCGGATGGCGTGGCGGAGCGCGGACCCGAGCAGGTTGGTGTTCAGCAGGGCGGGGGCGGCGCCGAGCCATGTGAGCGCGAGGATGTCGACCAGCAGCTCGGCGTGGTTGGGCTCGAGCACGGCTACGGTGTCGCCGCGAAGGACCCCGACGTGGCAGAGCGCCCGGGCACGCGCGACGATGCGCGTGCGCACCTCGGCGTAAGTCCAGTCCGTTCCTTCGAAGCGAATGGCCACCCGATCCGGCGCCAGCGTCGCCCACTCATCCACGACCAAGGCGAGGCTCGTGGTCGACTCCGGGTCGAACGAAAGGACGCGGATGGCACCGACCACGCGGGCGCCCATGTCGTGGCGGAGCGCGGCCGCGCGTCTCCTCACGTCACGCAGCAGAGCCAGAGGCTTCACTTCTTCGGCTCGCTTTCGGCAGCGGAGGTCCTCATGGGCGACTTCTCTTCTCCAGGATGGCAGCAGAGACTACCCTCGCGCCGGTGGGTTGGGACTATGACCTCGTCGTGATCGGCTCGGGGCCTGCCGGGGAGAAGGGCGCCGTGCAGGCGGCCTACTTCGGCAAACGCGTCGCCATCGTCGAAAAGGAGCCGCAGCCCGGCGGCGCCTGCGTGCACACCGGCACGCTGCCCTCCAAGACCATGCGCGAGACCGCGATCTTCCTGTCCGGTCGCGCGCAGCGCGAGGTCTACGGCGTCCATGTGACCGTCGATCCAGCGGTCGCCGTGCCCAAGCTCCTGTCGCGCAAGGATGCAGTGCGAGCCGCCGAGGTCGACCGCATCAACTGGAACATCGGCCGCCACAAGGTCGACTCGATCCTCGGTCGGGCGCAGCTACTCGGCCCCAACGAGATGGTCGTCACCGCGACGCGCGGCGCGGCACGCCGCATCACGTCGGAATTCATCCTGATCGCGAGCGGCTCCATTCCGCACCGCCCGTCGCACGTTCCTTTCGACGACCCCGATGTGGACGACAGCGACACGATCCTCCAGCTCGACCGCATGCCAAAGGACCTCGTGATCCTCGGGGCCGGCGTCATCGGCTGCGAGTACGCGTCGATGTTTGCGGCTCTCGAGGTTCGGGTGACGCTCGTCGAGGGGCGCAAGGAGATCCTCTCTTTCCTCGACGCGGACATGAGCGAGGCGCTCCGCCTGGCGATGACCGAGCTCGGGGTGAACTTTCTCCTCGGAGACTCGGCGACCAGGGTCGTCCGCGAAGGGACTCGCATCGTGACGGAGCTTGCGTCCGGGGGCCTCCTCGAGAGCGAGAAGCTTCTGTTCGCGGCGGGACGCAGCGGCGCGACGGCGGGCCTCGGTCTCGAAGAGGTCGGCGTCAATCAGGGAGCGCGGGGGTCCATCGTGGTCGACGCCGACTTCCGCACCAATGTCCGTTCCATCTTCGCCGCCGGCGACGTCGTCGGCTTCCCGGCCCTCGCCTCCACGTCGATGGAGCAGGGTCGCGTCGCGGTCTGCAACATGTTCGGCTTCACTTACAAGAAGCAGATGTCCGGGCTCTGGCCAATGGGCGTCTACACGATCCCCGAGGTGTCGGCGGTCGGTGTCGCCGAGGAGGATGCTCAGGCCCAAGGGCGCAAGGTGGTGGTCGGCCGGGGGCCCTATGCCCTCAATGCGCGGGGCAAGATCATCGGCGATACCCGCGGCATGGTGAAGCTGGTGTTCGACGCGACGACCCGGGTCCTCATCGGGGCACACGTCATCGGAGACCACGCGACAGAGCTCGTTCACATCGGTCAGGCCATCATTGGCCTGGGCGGCACGGTCGATACGATCGTCGGAATGGTCTTCAACTATCCGACGCTTTCCGAATGTTACAAGGACGCGGCGTACGACGCGCTGGGGCGATTCGAAGGTGCGGGGCGTGAAGCGCGCCGTGCTGGACCGCTCAGCGCGCCCGACGTCGCGGCAGCAGCAGAACCCGCGCGCTAGGCGCCGTCTCCCCGGTCAGGCAAGTGAGAAAAAACTACGTCCTCGACACGAACGTCCTGCTTCACGATCCGCGCTCGATCTTCAAGTTCGAGGACAACGTCGTCATCTTGCCGATCTTCGTCCTGGAGGAGTTCGACCAGTTCAAGCGCGAGGGGTCGGAGCGCGGTCGCAATGCACGCCACATCTCCCGTCTCCTCGACGAAATCCGCGTCGGCGGCTCGCTGACCGAGGGCGTGGGGCTCGAGGGCGGGGGGATGTTGCGCATCTCCATCCCCGAGCGGCGGCCCAATCTCGCCGTATCGCTCGAGAAGAACGCCCAGGACCACGCGATTCTCCAGACCGCGATCGACGTGCGGGATCGCGACCCCGAGCATCCGACGATCTTCGTCACGATGGACACGAACCTCCGTGTCCGCGCCGATGCGCTAGGTATCTCGACCCAGACCTACGAAAATCAGCGTGTCCGCGACGACGAGCTGGAGCAGGTGGTCCTCGAGCTCGACTTGCCCACCGAGCTGGTCGATGCCTTTTATCGCGACGGCGCGGTGACCCCGCCCGAGCTGGGCGCGCTCTACCCCAATGCGCCGGTGTTGCTCCGCGACGCCGCGGCGCCAAGCCACAGCGCGCTCGGCCGCTTCGATGCGACCAAGGGGCAAGTGGTCCAGCTTCGCGTCTCCCGCGATGGAATCATGGGCGTGAGGCCGCGCAACAAGGAGCAGAGCTTCGCGCTCGACCTCCTACTCGACGACTCCGTCCAGCTGGTGACATTGCTGGGCAAGGCGGGCACGGGCAAGACGCTCCTGGCGATCGCCGCCGGCCTCAAGAAGACCACCGAGGAGGGGGCGTACACGCGCCTGCTGGTCAGCCGCCCGATCATGCCGATGGGGCGGGATCTTGGCTTTTTACCAGGTGACGTGGACGACAAGCTCAACCCGTGGATGCAGCCGATCTTCGACAACTTGGAGTTTCTGTTCTCCAATGGCGCGGGCGGCAACGGGCGTGATTCGAAGGGCTTCGTCGACCTTCTGGAGAGCGGTCTGATCCAGGTCGAGCCGTTGACGTACATCCGCGGGCGCTCGCTACCGCGCCAGTACCTCATCGTCGACGAGGCGCAGAACCTCACGCCGCACGAGGTCAAGACCATCATCACCCGCTGCGGGGAAGGGACGAAGATCGTGCTCACCGGCGACCCCCAGCAGATCGACAACCCCTATGTCGATCACGCGTCCAACGGGCTCAGCGTCGTCGCCGATCGCTTCAAGAACGAGCGTATTGCTGGCAGCGTGGTACTCGCCAAGGGCGAGCGCAGCGAGCTCGCCGAGCTCGCTGCCAACCTGCTTTGACATCGCGAGGGACAAGCGGCGCACCCACGGTTCCCCCGTGGGTTCCGTCGCTCGATCTGCTCCTGCGCGACGCGATCCGGCGGGTGCCGCTGATCGCCTTTGCTACGCCGACCAACTTC
>Ga0335394_10006776_pt1 | contig 12932 bp, 7 predicted proteins | sample MAT03_FD_205741 | JGI IMG/M metagenome (GOLD analysis project Ga0335394, IMG submission 205741) | Freshwater microbial communities from Lake Fryxell liftoff mats and glacier meltwater in Antarctica - MAT-03 (spades assembly) (version 2) ...
AGCATCGCGAGCGCGATGCCGGTGTTGCCGCTCGTCGGCTCGACCAGCGTCGTGCCCGCGGAGAGGATGCCGCGCCGCTCGGCGTCCTCGATCATCGCGAGAGCGGTGCGATCCTTCAGGCTCCCGCTCGGGTTTCGGCTCTCCAGCTTGCCGACGAGCCTCGCCGGTCGGCTCGCCCCTCCGGCGGCGAGGCTCGCCTCGATCCGCGACAAGCGGACGAGGGGCGTCCGCCCGATGGTGCTGCCGATGTTGTCGTGAATGCCGGGCAAGCTGCGCCTCCACCGCCGCCCCGCTCCTCGCGCGAAGGAGCGACGACGCGCGATTTCCATCCTTGCCATCGCTCGGGGCGGGCGTCACCCCAAGGCGCGTCCGACCATGTGCGACACCGCGAGGTCGTCCCCCACAGACGCGGAGCGTTGGTACGCTCGGCCGTCGTGACTTCCGCGGACACCCGTCGCTTGCTCGCGCGCCCTGGAGACGTGGTGGGCGGACGCTATCGCATGCTCGAGCCCATCGGACACGGCGCGTCGGGCGAGGTGTGGCGCGCGCAGCACGTGACCGTCGGGAGCTTCGCCGCAGTCAAGCTGGTGGGTCTCGGCCGCGAAGACCCCGAAATGCTCGCGCGCGTGCTTACCGAGGCGCAGGCCGCGGCGTCGCTGCAGAGCGCGCATGTCGTCCAGGTCTACGATCAAGGACGCGAGGGTGACGTCGCGTACATCGCGATGGAGCTGCTGCAGGGCGAGAGCCTCGCCGATCGTCTCGCCCGTGGGCGGATGTCGCCGCTGGAGGTCGCCAAGACGATCCGCGATGTGGCCCGCGCGATCGGCAAGGCCCACGCGCGCGGCATCATCCACCGCGATCTGAAGCCCCAGAACATCTTCCTGACGCCAGGCGAGGCCGGGCAGCCCATCGTCGCCAAGGTGCTCGACTTCGGCATCGCCAAGGTGCTCGCGGCGCAAGGCGCGACGCGCGAAGGCGTTGTGGTCGGTACGCCGGCATACATGAGCCCGGAGCAAATCTCCGGTCAGTTCACGGTCGATTGGCGCTGCGATCTCTGGCAGCTCGCAATCATCGCGTTCGAGTGTCTCACCGGGCGTCTGCCCTACGCGGCGACGACGATGGGCGAGCTCTTCGCGCAGATCGCCACGATCCAGCCGGCGCAGTCGATCCGGCCGGGCGAAGTGCCTCCTCCGTTCGAGGCATGGTTCCGCCGCGCCACCGAGCACGACCCCGGCGCGAGATTCCAGTCGGCGCGCGAGCTCAGCGACGATCTCTCGCGCGCGATCGCACCCAGCGTGGCATTCGAAGGTGTCGGGGGGGGCGCACCCGCGCCATGGGAGATGGACGACGCGGGCGATGCCTGGCGCCGCCGCATGTACGGCGTCGCGGTCGGCCTCGCTTGCATCGCACTGCTCCTGATGGTCGGCCTCGGCTTCTCTCTTTCTCGGCCATCGCGTGCCGAGCTGTCGGCCCACGGCGCGCCGATGCCGTCGACCGCCACCTCGATCGCGTCCCCGCCGCCGCCCGATCCGGTGGCCGAGCAGGACACCGAGCCGTCGGCCGACTCGGCCTCGTCTTCACCGAGCTCGGCGCCCAGCGCGTCAGCGAGCGCGTCGGCCAAAGCGAAAGCTTCGAGCTCGGCACCGCTTCCCGCTCGCCCAGGTCACGGCGCGCACGATCCCTGGGGGATCTGAGGCCTTCGCGGCCCTCGGTGCCCCCGTGGCGCCCGGGTTGTCGCCCTGCGTTGCCCCGCCGCGCGCGCCCTGACGTACGCTTCGCCCCGATGCGTGCTCGCCACGTGCTCGTCGCCGCGCTCTTCGTCGGCATCGCGCTGATTCCCCGCGCGGAAATCGTGTTCGCCCAGGGCGTGGAACCGAACGACGGCAAGGACGAGACGGAGCCGACGGTTGGCGCCGACGAGGAGCGCGCGCGCGCCCGCACCTTCGCCAACGAAGGCCTCACCGCGTATCGACGTGGCGACTACGCGACGGCGCTCGCCAAGTTCGAGCAGGCCGAGAAGATCGTCACGGCGCCGACCATCGGCCTGCACCACGCGCGTTGCCTCGACAAACTCGGGCGGATCGCCGAGGCCCTTTCGGTCTTTACGAAGGTCTCCAGTACGGCGGTCCCGTCCGACGCGCCCTACGTGCATCACCGCGCCAAACAGGACGCGATGCTCGGGATGCAAGCTCTCGAGCCACGCGTGCCGACGCTCCTCATCGAGGTGGAGGGCACGCTGGGCAACAAGGCCGAGCTGGTGGTCGACGGTCGGCCCACGCCATTCCGCGCCGAAGATCCGCCTCGTCGCCTCGACCCGGGTCAACACACCATCGAGCTGCGCCGCGCCGACGGAACCAAGGCTACCGTCGTGGTCCAGCTCGCGGAGCGCCAACGGGAGACGGCGCGTCTCGTCCTGCCCCCGCCGCGTCCCGGCGGTGCACCCGGCGACCAGGCAGCGGAGGAGGATGGCGAGGGTGGCTTCGTTTGGGACCAGAGCACTCAGCGCACCACGGGCTGGGTCGCGGTGGCGACAGCCGGGGTGGGGCTCAGCGTCGCGCTCATCTCCGGAGGTGCAGCGATCGCCGTCGGCTCCGACCTCGACTCGCGGTGCCCCAACGGCGCTTGCCCGCGCGACGCCTGGGACGACGTCGACACGCATGACGGCTTCCGCGCGGCCTCCACCGTCGGATGGATCTTCGCGGGCGTCTTCGGCGTCGCCGGGGGGGTCCTGCTCCTGACCCTCCCCGAGGAAGAAGGTGTCACGGCTCGAGCGGGGCTCGGTCCCCGCGGTATCGACTTTCGCGTGGACTACTGAGACGCCATGACCGCGAAGCACGAAAGCCAGGGACCCGGCGCGTCCGCCCTGGTCGGGTTGGGGCTCATCGTGGCGATGGGCGCGGCCGTTGCAAGCTGTCTTATTGCCGGGTACGACAAGGCGGAGGACGGAGGAGGAGGCGCCGGCGGCGGCACGTCGTCCGCCTCGATGGCGAGCGCCGATGCCACCGCGAGCGGCTCGGCCGGCGGCGACGAGCTGCCGACCTGCGAGACCACGGAGTTCCCCGAGGGGCCGACCGGCGCGCCGTCCAACGGCGGCGTCGACCAATGGTTCGCGCTGCGCACGATCACGCTGGGCGATCCGTCCGTGCCCACCAAGGTTCCCGGGTTCGATCTCGATCGCGTGGAAAGCTGCAACGACGATTGCAAGGGTGACGTCGAGTGCGCGCGTCCCGACTTCCTCTCCGGGCTGACCTCCCGCGAGGAGCAGAAGCGCTGCGATTGGCCGAAGGCCGTCGACAACACCGCGGCCTACCTCTTCCAGAGCGCGGGCCTCGGCTTCGGTGCGACCGACAAGCTGCTCACCGACGGCGCCGAGGACGGCACCTGGAGCTTGCTCATCCGCATCCAAGAGTGGAATGGAACCGTCAACGATGCTGAGGTCACCGTCAGCGTCTACTCCAGCTCCGGCTGGGAAGCCTCGGTCGGAGGGACGACGAGCTCGAGCGGAGCCACCGTCTCCAGCGCGGCTGCGGGCTCGAGCGGAGCCGGTTCAGGTGGTGGCGGAGGCATGGGCGAGCCCGAGCCGGCGTGGGACGGAACGGACATCTGGTCGATCGACCCCCGCTCGCTCAGCGTGCCGAGTGATCCCAACACCCCGATCCACCGAACGGAGCTGGCGTACGTCGCAGGCGGGATGCTGGTCGCCCAGGTCGACGGCCTTTTCTTCGCCGGGAGCCGACGCTTTCCCATCCAGCTCGTTTCGGGGCGCCTCCTTGCACCGCTCGTCCTCGCCCCGGGTGTTCCCCCGAAGATCGAGGGTGCGACGTTCGCCGGGAGATGGCGGATCGCCGACGTCCTCGACGCGGTCGGTTCGCTCGGCTCGGTCGCGGACCAGGGCGGCCTCCCTTGCATCGAGGATACCGACACCTTCAAGAACGTCGCCGGGGCCGCGTGTCTGCTGGTCGACGTGACGGTCCCAGCCGGTCCGGGCACCTGCAATGCCCTGAGCTTCGGCATCGGATTCGACGCGGAGGCTGCGGGACCGGGCGGCATCGTCGCGCTTCCAACGCCTGGCGAATGCCCCGTGGTGACGTGCGACACACTGCTCGCGGAGGAGAATTGAAGCGCGCGTCGCGCTCGTTTTCGCCATGGAACAAGCGCTTCGCGAGCTCACATATGGCTTCCTGACAGGCCGGGTCTACGGCGTCGCATTTGCCATCGTCCTGCTGCTGGTCACGCGCTCGCTTCTGCCATTCGGCGAGCGGCGTATGCTCTGGCAGCCTGTCTTTTTCCTCGGCGCGCACCTCGTCGCCCTGGTCATCGAGCTGGTCATCTCCGACCCGGTGGCGAGCCGCTTGCTCGAGCTGGTCGCGCTGGTCGCGCTGCTCCTCTCCATCGGGCGGGCCGGTGGTCTGCTCGTCTTCGACATCCTCATCGGTCGGAAGCTGGGCCGGCCGCTCCCTCGCATCATCCGCGACATCGCCCAGGGGCTCGTCTACGTCTTTCTCTTCCTCGCTGCGCTGCGCGCGGTCGGCTTCGACCCCAGCAGCATCCTCACCACTGGCGCCATCGTCACGGCCGTCATCGGCCTGTCGCTCCAGGACACCCTGGGCAACCTCGTCGCCGGGCTCGCCATCCAGATCCAGCGGCCGTTCGATCTCGGCGACTGGATCCAGTTCGACAACGACAGCAAGCGCGCCGGCCGCGTCGTGGAGATCAACTGGCGCGCGACCAAGGTCATCACCCTCGACGAGGTGGAGGTCACCGTCCCCAACGGGATGCTGGCCAAGGTTCCCATCGTCAACTTCACCAAGCCCGAGCGCCTCTCGCGGCGCAGCATCACCATTCACGCTCCCAACGACATCCCGCCGCGACGCGTGCAAAACATCCTCACCCAGGCCGTCCGCGATGCGCCCGGCGTGCTGCGCGACCCTCCGCCCAGCGTCGTGACCAACTCCTTCGACGACGTGGGCGTGGAGTACTGGGTCCGCTTCTACACCGACCAGTTCCACCTGCGCGACGGCATCGATGGCGGGGTGCGCGAGCGCATGTGGTACGCGCTGCAGCGCGCTGGAATCGCCATTGCGATCCCGCAGCGACGGGTCCAGCGTCGCGAGATCTCGGACGCCAGCAAGGCGGCCTTCCGCGATCGCAAGATCCTCGCCCGTGAGCGCGCCCTCAAGAAGGTCGGCGTGCTCGATGTCGTATCGCCCGAGCAGCGCCGGGCCCTCGCGGGCGCCTCGGCGACGAGGCTCTTCGCACCGGGTGAGATCATCGTTCATCAGGGCGACGACGACGATGAGCTGTTCATGATCGAGCGTGGCGAGGTTGCCGTCCTCATCGAGGGTGACGACACCGCGCTGGTGGCAAGCGAGGTGGCTCGCCTGCGTAAGGGCCAGTTCTTCGGAGAGATGGCGCTTGTGACCGGAGAGAAGCGGCGCGCCACGTGCCGCGCGGTCACCGAGTGCGAGCTGGTGGTCATCGGTCATGACGCGTTCCAGCAGATCCTCACCGAGTCGCCGGAGCTGGCGGGCGAGCTGTCGCGGGTCCTCGCCGAACGGCAGACGATGCTGGACGAGCGTGCGGCGAACCTCCCCCAGGATCAGCGAGCGATGGCAGTGAGCGCACGCTCGGGGCAGTTCCTCGATCGGATCAAGAAGTTCTTCTCCATCTGATCCTTGATCCCAGAGCGGGCCGATAACGCTGCCGCAACGCCCGGGATTTCCCCTAACCTGCCGGAATGTCTCTGCGTCGCCTGCTTGCGCTCTGCACCTTCCTTTGCGGCCTGCTCGCGCCGATGGTCGCCTCGGCGCAGGCGCTCGACCTGGACGGTGCGGTCGTGGCCGAAGCGGTGTGCCCGGGCGGCGGCGCGTCCGTCGACAGCCTGTGCCGCACGACGGGGCCGGCGTCGGATCGTCGCGGCTGCATGTACGGAGGTGTGCACACGTTCGACAGCATCGAGCTGACGAACGGCGCGGTGCTCTGCGTGACGCCCTTCGACGGCGTCGACCGCGTCAACACCGGCAATCTCGTGCTGAAGTCGACCAGCACCATCACGGTCGACGAGGAGTCGAAGATCTCCGGCAAGGGTGCGGGCTACCAGGGCCTCCTCTGCGACGACGGCCCGGGTCCGACCCCCGCGGCGGGCGGCAAAGGCGGATGCAGCGTGTTCGACTCCGGTGGTGGTGGCGCGCACTTCGGCCAGGGCGGTCGCGGCACCAAGGACTGCTTCCTCGTGGGCAGCACGACATCCTGCCAGTTCCCCGACGAGTTCGAGGAGGATTGCGGCTCACTGGTCGGCGGCGCGTGCGTCGATTCGCCTGACGCCTCTTGTTACGGCGGCGGCGCCGACCCGCAAGCGGGCGACGGCCTGCCGAGCGTCGCGGGTCAGGCCTATCGCCACAACATCCTCGACATCGAGTTCGGCGCCGCCGGCGGTGACAAGGGCTGTCGCGACAGCTTCGACGGCGCTCCGCGCGCCGGCGATGGCGGCGGTCGCGTCGTGCTCTTCGCCGCCAACGCGACGCAGACCGGCGCCATCGACATCCGCGGCTCGATCATCGCCAACGGCGCACGCGGTTGCTCGTCGGGCAACGACTCGGCGGGCGGCGGCGGCGGCGGCACCATCCTGGTCGTTGGTGACTTCGTCTCGATGGCTGCGTCGGCGATCGTCGCGGCCCACGGCGGTCGCGGCGGCGATTCGCAGATGAAATGCCTGCCCTGCACGACCGCTGCCGACTGCGGTGGCACCGGTCAGGCTTGCACCGGCGGTCTTTGCGCTCCCTGCAACTGCACGCCTTGCACGACCGACGCGCAGTGCAGCACCGAGCTTGGGCAGACCTGCCGCGACATCGACGGCGCGGGCGGGATGCCCTCCATCTGCGTCGACGGAAGCGATCAATGCACACCTTACGATCCGGGCGAGGACGAGATGGAGTGCGCCGGCACCCAGCTCACCGGGGTCTGCGACGACTGCGGCGGCGCGGGCGGCGGCGGCATCCTCAACATTCAGTCGCGGCTCGCCGAGATCCACCCCAGCGCCGTCTTCAACGTGCGCGGCGGCAAGGGCGGGATCTGCCCCATCTGCAGCGGCGAAGCGGGCGGCGGCGCCGGCGAGCTGCAGATCGACAGCGCCTACGTCGGCGAGGTCTGCGACGGCTACGACAACGACTTCGACGGGCTCATCGACAACGAGCTGCCGCCTCTCACGTGCCCCAACGGCGACGTCATCGACGCCTGCGCTCTTGGCGTGCCGCAGCTGTGCGTCTACGACGACGAGCAGATTGCCGCATGCGAGGTCGCCGCGACCGACGCCCGCCCGCGCTTCTCCCTCATCGTCGATACCTCGGGCTCGATGCTCAACGACCTAGCTGGCATCCCGACCTATGGCGATGGCTCGGACGACTACCCTGGTGTCGACACGGCCAGCGACGCCGACGCCCTCGACGGAAACAACTCGCGCCTGTTCATCGCCAAGGATGCGCTGAGCCAGGTGCTGTCGTCCTTCCCGGAGAGCGACTACGCGCTCGCCCGCTACTACCAGGACGTCGGGGTCAACCGCAGCTGCCAGACCGCGTCGAACTTCGAATGCGCGGCGAGCTGCTGCTCGTATGACGATCCGCGCGACAACCTGCCGCCGGCATACCCCGATACGCACCCCGACAACTTCTGCGTCCTGAACCAGATCTACCCGACCGCCGGCTACCCCGCCGACCCGGCGTTCAGCGCGAACATCGCGATCGGCTGGCCGGCCGAAGCCGGGGAAGACCCCTCGACCGGCGCCTGCATCAACTACGCGGGCGCATGCGGGCCGCCTCGTCGCGGCGCGCAGTACGTCGTCGGCTTCGACGAGCCGATCACCCGCTATCTGTCGTGGCTCGACGGCAGGGAGGACGACGACGGCGACTTCGACCCGACCATCACCGAGGGGGACCATTGCCCGGGCGGCGACTGCGAGCTGCGCGGCACAGGCCCGACGCCGCTCGGCAACGCGCTGGAGGCGACGTTCGACTTCCTGACCCCCACGATCGCTTGCGACGGTGCGAAGGAGTGCCGGAGCTATACGACGATCCTGCTGACCGATGGCGCAGAGAGCTGCGATGGCGATGCCGAGGGCGCAGCGGCCAACTTGCTCTCGGGCGTCTCCGGCAAGATCGTGCGCACCTATGTCATCGGCTTTTCCGTCCTAGCCAGCGAGGAGGCGAGCCTCAACGCCATCGCCGTGGCCGGCGGCACTGCTGCGGCAATCTTCGTCGACGACAAGGAGGAGCTGGCCGACGCGCTCGCCCAGATCATCGGTCAGGACCAACGGTTCGAGCTGTGCAACGAAGTGGATGACGATTGCGACGAGCTGGTCGACGAGGACTTCCCGGAGAAGGGTGAGCCCTGCAACGACGGTGAGCTCGGTATCTGCGCCGGCACTGGCACCTTCCAGTGCACGCTCGATTTTCTCGGCACCGAGTGCGTCATCGACAACCCGGGCCTGCCGCCGGGCATCGAGGTCTGCAACGGTCTCGACGACGACTGCGACGGCTACGTCGACGAAAACGATGAAAACCAACCGCTCGATTGCTCGAACTGCGTCCCGATGCCCGAGGTCTGCGACGGCATCGACAACGACTGCGATCTCTCGATCGACGAGGAGGTGGACGTCGTCGCAAACCAGCCGAAGATCTTCGGCATCGCCTGCGACGCTCCGGTGCCGCCCAATGATCAGCCGCCGTGCGCGGCGGGCATCGTCCGCTGCATCAATGGCGAGCCGCTCTGCCTCGGCGCGCGCGGGCCGGGCGAGGAGATCTGCAACGGTCTCGACGACGATTGCGACGGCTTGGGCGACAACGACGCCGCGTGTCCCGGTGACACCCAGTGCGTCGAGGCGCAGTGCGTCTTCGAGTGCGAAGATGGCGAGTTCCCTTGCCCCGCCGGGTACGTCTGCGAAGACGGGTTCTGCTTCCAGCGAAGCTGCGACGACATCGACTGCCCCGACGGTCAGACGTGCGTCAGCGGGCTTTGCGTCGACGAGACGAGCGGGCAGGGCGGGGGCGGCGGCCAGGGCGGCGGAAGCGGCCAGGGCGGCGGAGATGCGGTGGGGACTGGCGTCGGTTCGACCGGCTCCGGGGCGACCGGCCAGGCTGTCGGCACCGGCGTGACGACCACCGGCGGCGACGCCACCGGTGACAACTTCGGTCTCGCAACCGGAGGGGGCGGGCTCAAGTGCTCGACCGCGGCGCCCGGCGACGGTGCGCCGGGGCGGGGAGCCCTCGCGGCGCTGGCCTTTGCGGTAGCCGCGCTAATGTCGCGACGCTCACGTGGCCTGCGCACGGTGGGAGGTGGCCGATGATGCGCTCGGTAGATAGCCGGGCTCGTGCGGCCGCCCTCTTCTGCGGCGTCGCGCTCGCGGCGCTGGCGGTTGCCTGCGATGACGCCGCATTCTGCTTCGACTGCGGGGACGGCGGTCCGTCCACCTCGGGCACCGGCACGGTCTCGTCGGGCGGCCAGGGCGGCGACGACACGGTGACGGTCGGCGTGTTCAGCACGAGCAGTGGTGGTGGCGACGATTGCGACGCCAACACCGAGACCGACGTCGACAACTGCGGCAGCTGCGACAACCGTTGCGCGGTGCCGGGCGCAGTGCCGGCGTGCGTCGACAGCAAGTGCGTGATCTCGGAGTGTCTCGCAGGCAACTACGACATCGATCCCGCCGTCCCCGGCTGCGAGTACGCGTGCCCCGTTCCCGAGATCACGCCCGAGGTCTGCGACGGCATCGACAACAACTGCGATGGCCTGGTCGACACCGAGGACCCCGGCCTCCAGCCGCCCGCCGGCTTCTCTTGCAACCAGGAGCCGAACACGCCCTGCGAGGACGTCCAGACGATCTGTGTTCCGGGGGTAGGTTGGACCTGCGAGTACCCCGAGGGCGTCGAGGTCGTGGGCGGTATCATCCGCGACCAGGAAGCTTTCTGCGACGGGATCGACGGTGATTGCGACGGCGTGACCGACGACTTCTTCCTCGCGCTCGGCGACACCTGCGGGGACCTCGGCCTCGGCGCGTGCCGCGACCTCGGCATCATCAAGTGCGATCCCGACAACAACCTGACAACGTACTGCGATCTCAGCGAGCTGCCGGACGCCGCGGAGCCCAGCCCCGAGGTCTGCAATGCGATCGATGACAACTGTGATGGGTTCGTCGACGAGGCGCTGACGCCCGAGGCTTTCACCAAGACCGATATCGGTGGCGGCGTCTTCATGGACACGTTCGAGGCGTCACGCCCCGACTCGACCGACGACGCAAGCGGCTTCCTGGAGTCGGTCTCATGCTCGAGGCCGGGCGTATTGCCGTGGACCGGCGGCGGCTTCGTCGAAGCGGAAAGCGCCTGCGCCGCGCGCGGAGCGGGCTTCCGGCTCTGCACGGCAAGCGAGCTGGAGACGGCGTGCAGCGGCGTCGACGGCGATGTCTATCCGTATGGCATCCTGTTCGCTCCGACCGCTTGCAATGGCGTCGAGCGCGGCGAAGGGCAAGCCGTTCCCACCGGCAGTCTCGGCACCTGCGATACCGATGAAGGGATCTTCGATCTCTCCGGCAACGTCGCCGAATGGACGTCGACCCAGACCAACGCGGCTGCGACTCCCAATCGCATCTTCCGGCTCCAGGGTGGCTCGTACCTGTCGCCCGAGCTCGGCCTCTCCTGCAGCATCGAGCTCGCTCCCCGCGCGCTCGAGGTCACGCTGCTGCCCAACATCGGTTTCCGCTGCTGCTACCAGCCGTAGCGGCTGCCCGGGGCCACTGGCCCCAGGCTGGCCCAGGGGCTGGCCCAGGGCTATCCCTCGATCGTGAAGGTGCCGCCGAGAATCGCGCCGCCGAGCATCATCGCGCGCCAAGATACCGCGCTCTCCGAACCAGTCGTGCATCCTGACCGCGAGGTGCATCTGCCCCGCAACCTTGATGCGGCCCATCGAAAAGAGAAGCATGCCGTTCTTGTCGCCGTTCGCGAGGTCCAGGTAGTCGCGCGCGGCGAGAGTCATCGTGACGCTCGGCTTCGTATCGCTCTGGCCGGAGCGAATCTCGAATGCCTGATTGCGCACGGTGATGACCCAGTCGCCCGGCCTCGCGCATCCTTCGAGGCGAGGTGGTAGAGCACCGATCGGGTGCATCCCGGTGCATCCCCGGCGCGCACCAGACGCGCGTGCCGCGCGTCGAGGTCCTCGACAGGTAGTATCCGCGGGATGTTCATTCCGCGAGTCCAAGATGCGAGCTGGCTGGGGAGCTTCGGCATGTCGACGGCCGAGCGGATCGACTTCCAGCGCGGGCTCGCGCGGCAGTCTGCGCCGCTCGTTCGGGGGCGGGTGCTCCACCTTCCCGTGTACTTTCCGTGCACGCCCGAGGCCGCTCACGAAGTCCTGGTCACCCACGCGAAGTCTTTCGAGAAGTCGCCAGGTCTGCGCATCCTCCTGCACTACTTCGCGGGCCAAGGGCTCTTCACGAGCGAAGGCGCCGTATGGAAGTCGCAACGCAAGCTGATGTCGCCGCTCTTCCAACCGGCGCCGATCCACCGCTACGCCGACATCATGCGGGTCGTCGCCGAGCGGGCCGCCGCTTCGATGGAGGACGGGCAGCGGATCGATCTCGCCCAGGAGACGACGCGCATTGCAATGAGCGTCGTGGGCAAGGCGCTCTTCGACGTCGACACGTTCGACGAGGCCGACGCGCTCGGCAATGCGATGACGGTCGCGCTCGCGTGGGTCAACAAGAACATCGCGAGTCCCGCATTGGTCGCGCATGTGCTCGGGATGGACGCGATGGGGGCTGCGGTGAACCACACCTCGGGTCGCCTGCGGACCTGGCTCGAGAACGCCCGTGATCGACTCGAAGCGCCGTTCCTGCTCCCGGGCGTGCGCGACGACGAGCTCACGGGCGCGGTGCGCGTCGTCGACGACCGCATCGCGCGGATGATCGACGATCGGCGACGGAGTGAAGCGAAGCGGGCGGATCTGCTCTCGCTCCTCCTCGAGGCCAAGGACCCCGAGGGCGGCGAGCGGATGAGCGACAAGCAGGTGCGCGACGAGGCCGTGACGCTCTTCGTGGCGGGCCACGAGACGACGGCGACCGCGCTTTCGTGGTCGTTCTACCTGCTCGCGCGGCACCCCGAGGCGCTCGCGCGCGCCCGCGCCGAAGCGGACGCGTTTGGCTCGGGACCGATCACGGCGTGGGAGCCACGCCGCCTCGAGTACTGCACGCGCGTCTTTCGCGAGGCGATGCGCCTCTATCCGCCGCTGATGATGATGCCGCGTCGCTCGCTGGAGAAGGTGACCATCGCGGGGCACGAGCTTCCGCCACGCTCGCTCGTGTTCGTCAGCGTGATCGCCCAGCACTATCGAGAGGAGTCGTTCCCGGATCCGATGCGCTTCGATCCCGATCGCTTCCTGCCCGACCGCGAGGCCCAGCGTCACCGCTCAGCCTATTTGCCATTCAGCGCGGGTCCACGATTCTGCATCGGCGCGCATTTCGCAATGATGGAGGGGCCCATCGTCCTCGCGACGCTGCTTCGCCGCTGGGCCTTCGAGATCGACGCCGAAACCGTCATTGCGCCGGATGATTTCGCGACGCTCCGACCCAAGGGTGGCGTCCCGGCGATCGTTCGATCTCGCGCTTAGGCGACCACCTTGCATCATCGGAGGTCGGCGGCGCTCAGCCATGTCGGGCGCGGCGAGCGCCCCGGGCCCGCCGCGACCGGGCACGGAGCAATCACAGCCTTGCCGACTTCGGCTGGGTCTGCGAGCAGTCGGTCGGGTACGCCGGGGTACGCCGGTGAGCAAGACCCACCGATCGGGATGACCGGGGACGGCTCGATGCTGGTCGCCGCGTTCGAGGGTGTGTCCGTCTCACCTGCCCCGACCACTGGCCCAGGGCTATCCTCCGCGGCGAGCCATGGGCCGCC
>Ga0335394_10006781_pt1 | contig 12925 bp, 10 predicted proteins | sample MAT03_FD_205741 | JGI IMG/M metagenome (GOLD analysis project Ga0335394, IMG submission 205741) | Freshwater microbial communities from Lake Fryxell liftoff mats and glacier meltwater in Antarctica - MAT-03 (spades assembly) (version 2) ...
GCTGCTGGTCACGCTGCTCGATACGCCGGTGACGTAGAGCTCGTCGCTGCCTACCTTCAGTACCGCCTTCTGGTTGTTGAGCGTGGCGATGCGCGGGCTGGACAGCACCTGCACGTCGCCCTGCGTCTGCAAAAAGTTCAGCAGCGCGGCAAAGTTGGCCGCCTGAAAGGCCAGGCCGTAAAAGCCGCGGCCGATGGCGGTGGCGTTCAGGTCACCGCCCGGGGTGACCAGGTTGCCGTCGGCGCGCAGCGGGCCGGTGGGGCCCAGAGCGCTGCCGGGGCTGGCGGTGCCCAGCGTCAGCAGGCCATTGCCCAGCTTGCCGAAGCCGGCCCAGTTGATGCCGGTCTGCGCGTCCTTGCTGAGGTTGACCTCGACGATCTTGGCTTCCAGCATCACCTGGCGCTGGATCGACAGCTGCACCGCCTTGAGGTAGTTTTCCACCTGGCGCAACTCGGCCGGTGTGGCCTTGACCACCACCACGCCAGCGGCCGGGTTCATCACCACGCTGCGCCCGCCCTGGCTGCCCACCAGCGCGGCCAGCGAGTTTTGCACCTCGCGCCAGAAGTCGGCATCCGAGGTGGTGCGCACATGGGCGTTGTCGTCGGGGCGGCCGCCCACGCTGCTGCCGTTGCTGCCTGAGTTGCCGCTGTTGCCATTGCCCCCGCTGCTGCCGCCGGTGGTGTTGGCGCCGGTGGCCGTCATCGCGCTGGAGCTGACACGGATGTCGCTGGCACCCTGGCGCCGGCCGGGCAGGTAGTTGACCTTGTAGAGCCGGGTCTGCACCGTGTTGGGGTACACGAAGATGCGGTTGCCGGTGATGCGGTACTCGAAGCCGAACAGCTCGCGCAGCGTGTCCATCGCCTCGGTCACCGTGGTGTCCTTCAGCGTGATCGACAGCTGGCCGCTCACATCGGGCGATACCAGCATGTTGTAGGGCGTGCCCTGCGCCAGTTGCAGAAATACCTGCGCGGCCGGCGCGTTGTTGATCGACAGATCGAAGCGCGGCTCAGCCGCGGGCAGCGGCAGCGCCGCGCGGGCGGGCGCGGCAGTCAGCAGTTGCGGCGGGCTGACGGCGCCCACCTGCTGGGGCGTCAGCGCGGCGGCGGTGGCGGGTGTGGCGGGTATGGCGGGTGTGGCGGGTGTGGCGGGTGTGGCGGATGGTGTGGCGGACGGTGTGGCGGATGGTGTGGCGGCCGGTACGGCTACTTTTGCGGCTGGCTGTGCGCTGGTTGCGGTCAGTGAAGCCAGCACCACATCGGCGGGCAGGTTGTCGCGGCGTGACAGCGGCCGCAGCAGCGCGCCCAGGTCCCGCAGTTGGGCGCTGACGGCGCGCAGTTGTTGGTCGGTGCTGAGCGCGCTGGCGCCGCTGCCGGCAACCGCTGGTTGGAGCAGGCTGGCGCCCAGGGCCAGCACCAGCATGGTGGGTACCGGGCGACGGCGAAGGGGCAGGGCAAGGCGGGTCATGGTTGGGTCCTTCCGGCCACCGACAGCGGCCCGGGTGTGGCCGCTTGGGGCCCGTTGCCGGCGCTGCGGTCGGCGCGATGGGCCGGGCGGGCGGTGTCAGGGACGTCGGCGGCGTCGGGTGCGCGCAGCGCTGGCACATAGCTGGCGGTGCGGTTGGTTTCAATGCTGCCGGCGGCCTGCTTGGGGCTGCCGCCCAGCAGCCAGAGCCGTTGATGGCCACTGCGCCCGGTCAGCACCAGGCCCTGGCTGTCGATGCTGAGCACCGTCTGGCCATCCACCGTGTCACCGGCCTTGACCAGCCGGCCGTCGAGCATGGCCACCGCCGGCCCGCGCACCGGCACCTGCACCGATTGCAGCAGGGGCAGCGGGGGTGCCGGTTCAGCCGCGGCCACGGCGCGTGCCACGGCTTGCGCGGCGGCCAGGTTGGCGGCCGGGTTGGCGGAGCTATTGCGCTGAGGCGCCAGGCCGGTGGCGGCGCTGCCCATCGACGATGGCGGGCGGGTGGGGTCGGCCAACGGGCCGGCCTGTGCCGCACTGGTGGCGGCGCAGGCTGCCCAGGTGGCCAGCAGCCAGGCTGCCCAGTGGCGATGCGGTGCTTGCATGCTCAGATCTCCAGCCAATGCCGGTCACGGCTGATGGTGTACACGCGCAACGTCAGCACCGAGCGCGGGTGTTGTTCCACCTTCAAGCTGACGCTGCCCCACAGCACCCGCTGCGGCAGGGCTTCCATCGCCCGCAGGTAGGCATGCAGGTCGGCAAAGCCGCCTTCCAGCACCAGCTCCACACCATGGCGGTAGAGGCTGGGTGCACCCGGCGCTGCCGCTGCGTTGGGCATGGCCACAGCCGCGTTGGTGTTGACGTTCGCGTTGGCGCTGACGTTGGCGTTGGCGTTGGCGTTGGCGTTGGCGTTGGGGGCCAGCAAGTCGTTGCGGCCCAGCGAGCGCATGGCGCGTACCCGCACGTCGCCTTGCCGGGCCAGCAGGTGCTCCAGCAGTTCGATCATGCGGTCGGGGCCGACGAGGGTGTCTTGATGGCCACGCAGCGCGGTGTCGCCGTCCCGCACGCGTTGGCGCCATTGCGCCAGTTCAGCCTGCTGGGCGCGCTGTAGCTGCCTGCTTTGATCGGTCAGTTGGCCCAGGTCGGTGCGCAGCGCCAGCAGGGCAGTCTGGTGGCCGGCCAGTTGCGTGCGCGCCGCCTTGAAATCCCGCAGCGCCGGGCCCAGCCACAGTGCGTCGGCCGCCATCAGCAGCAGGGCCGCGGCGGCGGCGATCATCAGCAGGCGCTCGCGCTGGTTGCGCTGGTCGAAGCGGCGCTGCAGCGCACGCCAGCGGGCGCCGACGGCGGCGTGGGTCCGCCAAGCAGCCAGGCGGCCGCCAGCGGACAGGTGGGGTGGGGCGGCTAGCGCCAGGCTGGACTTCATGGCGTGGCGCCGGTGCTGCCGGGATTGCTGCTGTTGGCGATGGCGACCGAGCGCAGCGCGAATTCGGTATACGGCAGCGCGGCGCCGTTGGCATCGCTGGCCTTCAGGTTGAGCTGGGCGAAGGGGCGGCCCTTGAAGCGCGGCTCGGCATTGAGCCGGCGCAGGTAGTCGGTCAGCACGGCAGGCTCGGTCATGCGGCCTTCGAGGTCGATCGCGCTGCCGTCGTCGGACACCGCAAAGCCGGTGATCCACAGCGCGGCCGAGGCCTGGCGGGCCAGCGCCAGCAGGTAGTCGGCATGGCCCTCGCGGGCACCGGCGGCGCCGGCTTCCAGCGCGGCGCGGATGCGGCGCTGGCCAGCCTCCACCGACTGCAGTCGTTGCAGTTCACTGGCGGCCACACCCCCGCCCGAGGCGGCCAGCGCCGCCACCTGGGCGCGCAGCGGGGCCATCGCGGCCTGGGCCGTGTCGGCCTTGACCGTGGCCTGGCCGGCGGCCCAGCGCAGCGCGCCGCCGCCCAGCACCGACAGCGCCAGCACACCGGCCATCGCCATCAGCCCGTGACGCGCTGAAAAGCGCAGCCGCTGGCGCGCAAACCGGGCGTCGAAGAGATTGAGTTGCTGGGTCATGGGACTGCTCAGGAGCCTGGTGGTGTCAGCCGTCGCGCAGTGCGGCGCCGATGGCGCACAGCAGGCGGTTCAGCAGGGCCGGGTCGGCGGCCAGCTCGGGCACGGCGCTGAAGTCGAGCACCTCGTCCAGCAGCAGCGGGGCCACCGGCACGTACAGCAGCGGGCCCAGGTGGTCGCACAGCGCCTGCACGCCGGGCATCGGGGTGATCAGCAGCCGCGCCAGCGTGACCTGGCCGAAGGCGCGTTCGATGCCGTCCAGCGTGCGTTGCAGCTCCAGCCCGGCCTGGTCATAGGCCTGGGCGCGGGTGGCATCGTCGGCCGCCTCGGGCAGCACCAACGCCAGCTCCAGCTGGCGGGTGGACAGCAACTCGCCGCCGTAGGTGACCACCAGCGTGGCGTGCTTGGCCTGGCAGTGCAGCAGCGCCTGGGCGCGGCCTTCAGGCTCGACCAGCGCGCTGAGGTTGCGCAAGGCAGTCTCGGCGATGTCGATCGCCTGCCAGGGCGCGCCGGCGTCGGCAGCCTGCTCCACCAATGGGCGCACCTGCGCCTCGGCGGCGGCCACGGCAATCAACTGTGCCTGGGCGCGGTAGCTGGTGCCTTCGGGCACGGCCAGCACGTCGACCGCGGCGGTGTCCACCGCAAAATCCACCGTGTCCTTGAGCTGCCAGCGCACCGCAGCGGCCCAGTCGGCACGCGGCACGTCGGCCGGCGCGTCCATCGTCAGGCATTGGTACTGGTGGCGCTGCAGCAGGGCCACGCAGCGGTGGCGGTGCAGCGCGCGGCTGCGCCGCAGTTGTTGCAGCGCGGCCACCGGCTCGCCCCAAGGCGCCTGCGCCGTCCAGCGCACGGCCGGCTTGCCGCCGTCGCCAGGCTGCACCAATGCCAGCGCGATGTGTTCGCCCGAGGGCGCACAACCGATCCAGCCGGGCAACAGTGATCCGCGAGACAGTCCGAACACCCACAACTCCCATTGGTCTGTGGGCCCATGGTTTCATGGGGGGTCTCCGGCCAATGGCTGGAATTGCGGGTGCATTCGAGGCCAGAACCCTGTACAGCGGGTAGGCGTGCCGGTGTTGGGCTATGCCGCACCGGGCAGCTGAGGCGCCGGGCGGCAAGCCGTTCAGTGGTTTAGCCGGTCGGGTTCACGGTCAGGGCGACGGCCGGGCGGGCCCGTTCAGCCCAGCCGTGCCCGGTGCCGCGCCACCTGCGCCAGCACCTGCTGCGGCGCGGTGCCGCCGCGCAGGTTGCGCGATTCCAACGATCCGCGCAGCGTCAGCACGCCGGGTGCGTCGCCGCCGATCAGCGGGTGCAGCGCCTTCAATTCAGCCAGCGGCAGCTCGGCCAGGTCAATGCCCCGCTGCAAGCCCAGCTTGACGGCGTGGGCCACCACCTCGTGCGCGTCGCGAAAGGGCAGGCCCTTTTTCACCAGGTAGTCGGCCAGGTCGGTGGCGGTGGCAAAGCCGCGGCGGGCGGCGGCTTCCATCGCGGCGGGCTTGACCACGATGCCGGCCACCATCTCGGCCATGATGCGCAGCGTGCCGGCCAGGGTGTCCACGGTGTCGAACAGCGGCTCCTTGTCCTCCTGGTTGTCCTTGTTGTAGGCCAGCGGCTGGCCCTTCATCAGGGTGATCAGGCCCATCAGGTGGCCGATCACCCGGCCGCTCTTGCCGCGCGCCAGCTCGGCCACGTCGGGGTTGCGCTTCTGCGGCATGATCGACGAGCCGGTGCAGTAGCGGTCAGCCAGATCGATGAAGCCGAAGTTCTGGCTCATCCACAGCACCAGCTCCTCGGCCAAACGTGACACATGCACCATCGTGATGCTGGCAAAGGCTAAAAACTCCATCGCAAAGTCACGGTCGCTCACCGCGTCCAGGCTGTTTTCACACAGCCCGTCGAAGCCCAGATCGGCGGCCACTGAATCACGGTCCAGCGGGTAGCTGGTGCCGGCCAGCGCGGCAGCACCCAGCGGCAGGCGGTTGCAGCGTTTGCGCACATCGGCCAGGCGCTCGGCGTCACGCGCAAACATCTCCACATAGGCCAGCAGGTGGTGCGCAAAGCTCACCGGCTGGGCCACCTGCAGGTGGGTGAAGCCGGGCATCACGGTGGCGGTGTTGACAGCGGCCACCTCGACCAGCGCACGCTGCATGCCGGCCAGCAGCGGGGCCAGCGCGTCGATCTCGCCGCGCAGCCACAGCCGCACATCGGTGGCCACCTGGTCGTTGCGTGAGCGGCCGGTGTGCAGGCGCTTGCCGGCATCACCCACCAGCTGCGTCAGCCGCGCCTCGATGTTGAGGTGCACGTCTTCCAGCTCCAGCTTCCACTCAAAGCGGCCGGCCTCGATGTCGGCGGCAATCTCGCCCAGGCCGCGCTGGATGTCGGCCACGTCCTGCGCGCCGATGATGCCCTGGCGGCCCAGCATCGCGGCATGGGCCAGGCTGCCGGCAATGTCGGCCCGCCACAGCCGCTGGTCGAAATCAACGCTGGCGGTGTAGCGTTTCACAAGCTCGCTCATCGGCTCGGAGAACAGGGCCGACCAGCCTTGGGATTTGTTGTCGAGTGGGTTGCCGGTCATGCGGGTGCGCCTGGAAATCGGTTGGGGATGCGGGCGGCGGGTGGCTGGCGGTGGGCAGCGGGCGGGTGCCGTGGCCTCGGCCGGGGCCGAGGCCGGGTCAAACCGTATTATCTGGCCACCCCTTCCTGCCGGTGCACTCAAGCAGGGCTCATGGCCAAGTCCAAGCACTCCAACACCCCCAACGCGCCACGCGCCGACCATCCTGCCGCGGATGCCGGCGACACCGTGTCGCGTGATGCCAGCCTGTGGCCCGACACCGCGCGGCAACGGGCGGGCTCGCCCAGTTCGCATTTCGAGGCCAGCCGCTTCGACCCGCTGTATGAGCAAAAGGCGCGTGAGCGCTGGTGCCTGGCCACGCAGTTTGACCTGTGCCGGCCGGCGCTGGCGTTGCGCATCCTGCTGTTTGTTCAAGGGGTGGTGGCGCTGGCCGCGCTGCCGCTGGCGCAAAGCGGTACCGATGCGGCCGCGCGTGCGGCGGTGCTGGCCTTTGCCGCACTGGCCGGCAGCGGGCTGTGGTTGCCGCTGGTGTGCGCGCTGCGGCCGCTGCTGGCGCGCCAGGGCCGGGTGCGGCGTGAGGCGGTGCTGGCCGGCCTGGGCGCATTGGCCGCGGCTCTGGGCTGGGGCATGGTGGCGGCACTGGGCCTGGTGCCGGCTGGTGTGGTGGCCGGACTGGGCAGTGCGCTGGCCGGTGGCGCGCTGGCGCTGGTGGTCTGGCGCTGGCTGGCGCTGCGTGCCGCCGCCGCCCAGCCGGTGGACGCCAGCGCGCGGCTGGCCGAGCTGCAATCGCGCATCCGGCCGCACTTTCTGTTCAACACGCTGAACACCGCGCTGGCGCTGGTGCAGGTGGACCCGCACAAGGCCGAAACCGTGCTGGAGGACCTGGCGCAGCTCTTCCGCGTGGCGCTGGCCGAATCGGGCGAGGCGGTGACGCTGGACGATGAAATCGACCTGGCCCAGCGCTACCTGGCGATTGAAAAACTGCGCTTCGGTGACCGGCTTCAACTGGTGTGGGACCTGGACCCGGCCGCCGCCCATGCGCCGATGCCCCCGCTGGTGCTGCAGCCGCTGGTTGAAAACGCGGTGCGCCACGGCATCGAGCCGGCGCTGGCCGGCGGGCGCATCGTCATCAGCACCCGGGCGTCGCGCGGCATGGCGGTGGTGATGGTGACCAACACCCTGCCCGAAGCCCCCGGCCGCACCGGCAACGGCATCGCGCTGGCCAACGTGGCCGACCGCCTGCGCCTGCTGCACGATGTGGCCGCCACGCTGCACACCGGCGTGGCACATGGCCTGTACAACGCCCGCATCGAGGTGCCGCTGTGAACCCGCCCGACCTGCCGCTTCGGGTGCTGATCGTCGACGACGAACCACTGGCCCGGCTGCGCCTGCGCGGCCTGGTGCAGGGCATGGCCGAGCCCCGCTCGGTGGTGGTGGGCGAAGCCGGCGACGCGGCGCAGGCGCTGCGCCAGATCGCCGCCACACCGTGCGACCTGGTGCTGCTCGACATCGTGATGCCCGGCGGCAGCGGACTGAAGCTGGCCGATGAACTGCGCCGCCAGGCCGAACCGCAGCCCGCGCCGATGGTGGTGTTTGTCACCGCCCATGCCGAGCATGCGCTGCGCGCCTTCGAGGTGGACGCCGCCGACTACTTGACCAAGCCGGTGCGCCGCGAGCGCCTGCAGGCCGCGCTGCTGCGGGTGGCGCAACGCCGGGCAGCCGCACCGCCGGCTGCGCCCGCCGGCCCGGTGCTGGTGGTCAGTGACCGCGGGCGTGTGCTGCGGGTGCCGGTGGCCGAGGTGGTCTACCTGAAGGCCGAGCTGAAGTACGTCACGCTGTGCAGCATGCACGGCACTTGGTTATTGGACGAGCCGCTGGCCGAGCTGGAAAAGCGGCTGGGCGACGACTTTCTGCGGGTGCACCGCAACGCGGTGGTGGCGGTGGCGGCCGTGCGCGCGTTGGCCCGCGGTGGCGCAGCCGGGGCAGACAGCACGCCCGCCGCCGGCGAGGCCGACGACGGCTGGCAGTTGCAACTGGCCAACGGCGACTGGCTGGCCGTCTCACGCCGGCAGTTGGGGGCCGTGCGTGAGGTGCTGGCGCACGCACGGCCCTGACGCCGGGCGTGGCAACTCAATGGGTGCTGCGGCGCCGGGCGATGAAGCCCACGCCCGCCAGACCTGCCAACAGCAGCGCCACGCTGGTCGGCTCGGGCACGGCCGACACCGTCAGGCCCGACAAGGTGCCGTTGTAGGGGCGCAGCATCGTGGCGGCGCCGGTCATCAGGTCGATGCTGAAGATGCCGGTGCTCAGGCTGGCGTCGTCCACCGTCAACGCAGCAAAGGCCATGCCGTTGCCCAACACTTCGAAGCCGTTGGCCTTGAGCACGTCCACACCCAGCGGGCCGACCTGGGTGATGGTCGGGTTGTTGAAACCAGTCGTTGCCTTGGCCAGCATGTCGCTGCCGCTGTTGAGGTAGTACAGCGTGGTGGACGCCGGTGCCGGCGGCATCTTCACCATGCTGTTGCTGTAGGCCACGCCGCTGTAGCCCGCCGCAATCGACGTGGCCACCGTCACGCCGCCGTTGTTGGCATTGATGGCGTAGTTGTCGCCGGTGGAGCTGACCAGGCGCAGCGAGGTGCCGCCGTTGTAGTCGGCCACCGGGTTGAAGTCGATGCCGTAGCCCTTGGCCGCGCTGACCACCGGGTTGTTCAGGTCGGCCACGAAGGAAGCGGCACCGGTCATCTCGTCCAGCGTATAGAGCTTGCTGGCGGTGCTCACGCCATAAATCATGCCGTTGCTGGGCCGGGTGTCGATGCCGACCAGGCGCTCACCGGCAGCCGCCAGGCCGGTGATGGCGACACGGCTTTCGGCCACTGCCGGGTTGGTGTCGAAGCGCACCACCTCGTTGGCACTGGTGATGCCGACCAGGGTGACGGCCTGGGCGCTGAGGGTGGTGAGTGCGGTAGCGGCGGCGCAAAGTGCTGTGCGGGTGAAGGGGTGCATGCGGTTCTCCAAGTTGGTTCAGGCGGTGAGCTCACCAGCCCGCACCGGGAATCGCCGAAGCCGACTGGTCTGCAGTGGATACGCGCCGCGCACGGTTTGGATGCGGCCGCCATCGCCTTGGCGATCATTGCCCCCTCATTCAGGGGGGGCTTGGCCAAGTGGGTTGCCCACCTTGGCCACAAAGCATCGCAATTCCTTGCATCAATGCGCGTTTCGCGGGTAGGCATATTTTCCACTCTTTGCCTTCGGCCGAAGCTGGCCGTCCGAGGCGCCGGCACATTGGTGTCGGCTGAGTCCTGGCTGCTGGCCGATCACGACGCCATGCGCAAACTGATTGGGCCGCGCGGCGCGGCGCCGCAGCATCCAGATGAACTCGCGCAGCCCAAGCAACACTTGCTGCGCCTTGCCGAGTTCGGCAGGTTGGCGTGAACAGAGTGAACTCCAACGGCAATTCCATGTCATCGGCGACACGTTTGGCATGATCAGACCCCTGCATACAATTGTTGGAGTTGCCACTCCAACCTACCGGGCTACCGGGCTATTTAGACGAGCATGGTCAACCTTGGGTCAGATCGCGCCGTCGTTGGGTTAGTCTCAGCAAAACACAATACGGGGAGTGCTGGATGCCTGTCAGCTTGATCGATGACCGCCGCGCCTGGCCTGCCGGAGCGCCCTGTGAACCGATCTAAACGCCCGGCCGCCCCGTTCGGATCCGCCCGCAGCAAAGTCAGCGTTGCGCTCTCCGTGGCGGGTCACCCAGGCTTGCAGGCCGGCCACGCCAAACCGCCCGTATTTCTGCCCGCATTTCTGCCCGCGCCAACCCGATGAGTAACCCATTCTTCGACAAGCCGATCCTCAATTCGCCCCACCACTACCCCGGGCGGCACTGGGAGCTTGACGGCAGCGGCCAGCCCACTCAGCAGATCACCGAGCGGCGCTGCACCGCGGACTTCATCACCCCCATCCCGAATGCGAAAAAGCAGAAAGCTGCCGCCAAGCAAGACTCGCTGATCTTCGACGACGATCTGTCGCCTCAAAAACAGCTGTACGACCACACCGCCGTCATCAACTCGGTGCGGCAGGAGGTGGACAAGTGGCGGGCGCTGAAGAACCCCGCCGACTGGCGCGTCACGCCCGAGACCGCCCGGCTGCTGCAGCACTGGCGTCATCACCAATTCAGCGGCGTGCGCCCGTTTTTCTGCCAGGTCGAAGCCGCAGAAACCGCGATCTGGCTGTCGGAGGTAGCTCCGCATATCGGCAAGGTCGGCCAGACCTTCCTCGACCACCTTGCCAGCGCCAACCACGATGCCAACCCGGAGTTGATGCGCCTGGCCCTGAAGCGCGTGCTGCTGCCCAACGACCCCGACAGCTACTTCAAGACCCGTGAGCTGGTGCCCGGCGACATGATGGAAGACCTGAATCGGGCCAAGATTTTCATCACCAATTACCACGCCTTCAAATTGAGAGAGCGCATTGAGTTGTCCAAGGGCGGGCGATTGCTGCTGCAAGGGCGCGGTGGCGACACCCTGGACACGCTGGAGACCGAGGGGCAGATGATCCAGCGGGTGTTGCCCGGCCTGATGGGCTTGTCCAACATCCTGGTCATCAACGACGAAGCCCACCACTGCTACCGCGAGAAGCCCGACGCTGAAGCCAAAGCCCTCAAAGGCGACGAGCGCAAAGAGGCCGAGGAGAACAACGAAGCCGCCCGCATGTGGATCAACGGCCTGGAGGCGGTGAACCGCAAACTGGGCCTGCTGCGGGTGATCGACCTGTCGGCCACGCCCTTCTTTCTGGCCGGTTCGGGCTATGCCGAGGGCACGTTGTTCCCCTGGACCATGAGCGACTTCTCGCTGATGGACGCCATCGAGTGCGGCATCGTCAAGCTGCCCCGGGTGCCGGTGGCCGACAACATCCCGGGCGGCGAGATGCCCAAGTTCCGCAACCTCTGGGAGCACATCCGCACCCGCATGCCCAAGGAGGGCCGTGGCACGGCCAAGACCCTCGACCCGCTCAGCCTGCCGGTGGAATTGCAGACCGCGCTGGAGGCCCTGTACGGCCACTACAAGTTGACGTTTGAGCTCTGGCAAGCCGCAGGCATCAAGGCGCCGCCGTGCTTCATCGTCGTGTGCAACAACACGTCAACGTCCAAGCTGGTCTACGACTTCATCTCTGGCTTTCAGCGCGTCAACGACGACGGCAGCAGCACCCTGGTCAACGGCCGGCTGGCGTTGTTCCGCAACTTCGACGAGAACGGCAACGCCTACGGCCGGCCCCGCACCCTGCTGATCGACAGCGAGCAGCTAGAGTCTGGCGATGCGCTGGACGACAACTTCCGCGCGATGGCCGCCGCCGAGATCGAACAGTTTCGGCGCGACATCGTCGAGCGCAGCGGCGACACCCAAGCCGGCCAGAACATCAGTGACCAGGACTTGCTGCGCGAGGTGATGAACGCCGTGGGCAAGACCGACAAGCTGGGCGAGGCTATCCGCTGCGTGGTGTCGGTGTCGATGCTTACCGAGGGCTGGGACGCCAACACCGTGACCCATGTGCTGGGGGTTCGCGCCTTCGGCACCCAGCTGCTGTGCGAGCAGGTGATCGGCCGCGCGCTGCGCCGCCAGTCTTACGACCTGAACGAAGACGGCCTGTTCAACGTCGAGTACGCCGATGTGCTGGGCATCCCCTTTGACTTCACCGCCAAGCCGGTGGTGTCCAAGCCGCAGCCGCCACGTGAAACCATCCCCGTTCGCGCGATGCCCAAGCGGTCGGCGCTGGAGATCCGCTTCCCCCGCGTCGAAGGCTACCGCGTCGAGTTGCCCGAGGACCGCCTGACGGCCGAGTTCACCGCCGACTCTGAACTGGTACTCACGCCCGACCTGGTCGGCCCGTCGATCACCCAAAACGCCGGCATCATCGGCGAGACCGTCGACCTGAGCCTGGCCCACCTGGCCGACATGCGCCACTCCACGTTGCTGATGCACCTGACCAAGCGCCTTGCTCTACACCAAGTGGCGCGACCCGGGCGAGGATGCCGCCGGCGTACAGCAGGCCCACAAAGACGACAAGATAACCTTCACGTCGCTCACGCCCTGGCCCGGCGACCTGGTCTGCGCCGACGGGCGCTACACCGAGGGCAGCACCGAGAAACGCGCCGCCGTCTTCATCGGCCCCGAGTTCGGCACCGTCTCGCGCCCCGACCCGGTGGCCGCCGCCCGAGAGGCGGGCGACGCCGGCTTCGACGTGCTGATCGCCTGCGCCTTCAACTACGACGGCCATTCGTCCGAGTTCAACAAACTCGGCCGCATCCCCGTGCTCAAGGCCCGCAGGAACGCCGACCTGCACATGGCCGAGGACCTGAAGAACACTGGCAAGGGCAACCTGTTCGTGATCTTCGGCGAGCCCGATATCGACATCCTGCCGGTAGCAAATTCGGCCGGAGGCGGCCAGGTGCAGGTCAAGGTTAACGGCGTGGACGTCTTCCACCCCAACACCGGCGAGGTCCGCAGCGATGGCGCCGACGGCATCGCCTGCTGGTTTATCGACACCGACTACAACGAAGAAAGCTTCTTCGTCCGCCACGCCTATTTCCTGGGCGCCAACGACCCCTATAAGGCCCTCAAGACCACGCTGAAGGCCGAGATCAACGAAGACGCCTGGGCCACGCTCAACAGTGATACCTCACGGCCGTTTGACAAACCGAAGTCGGGGAGGATTGCGGTCAAGGTCATCAATCACCTTGGGGATGAGGTGATGAAAGTATTTCGTATCTAAGGGAGAGCAGATTGAAAATAACGCCTACATCACTTACTGTCAGCCAGCTCTTGGGGCAAACGAATGAGCGCT
>Ga0335394_10006782_pt1 | contig 12921 bp, 10 predicted proteins | sample MAT03_FD_205741 | JGI IMG/M metagenome (GOLD analysis project Ga0335394, IMG submission 205741) | Freshwater microbial communities from Lake Fryxell liftoff mats and glacier meltwater in Antarctica - MAT-03 (spades assembly) (version 2) ...
TACGATCACTACTTCGCCGTTTTGGACTACATATTCACGGTCACGCTGGTAGAGGACAAGAGCCTTAAGGCCCTGTTGGACATGGTGGTTGAGTTCCATGTTTTCGATGTCGTAGAGGTTGCCGCAGTTGAGGAGGCGTTCTACTTTGTGAACACCTTCTTCGGTGAGGGCAACGTTGCGCTGTTTTTCGTCGACGGTATAGTCGCCGGTGAAATACTTCTCGCCTGTTTCTTTGCCGGGGATGACTTCACCGCGCACCAGCTTGGGGATGATCGAGTTGATGCGGTAGTACTTGTCGGTGGACTCTTCGCTAGGGCCGGAGATGATGAGCGGAGTACGGGCTTCATCGATGAGGATCGAATCAACTTCGTCGACGATGGCGTAGTGGTGATCACGCTGAACGCACGAGTCGAGGTGAAACTTCATGTTGTCGCGCAGATAGTCGAAGCCAAATTCGTTATTGGTGCCGTAGGTGATGTCGGCCTGATAGGCGGCGCGACGTTCCTGTTCTGTGATGTCGTGGACAATACAGCCGACGCTTAGGCCGAGAAAGCTATGCAGACGGCCCATCCATTCTGAGTCGCGCCGGGCAAGGTAGTCGTTGACGGTGATGACATGGACGCCCTTTCCTGCGAGAGCATTCAGGTAAGAAGGGAGTGTGGCGACAAGGGTTTTGCCTTCTCCAGTGCGCATTTCAGCGATCTTGCCATCGTGCAAGACAGCGCCACCGATGAGCTGTACGTCGAAGTGACGCATGTTGAGGACACGGCGGGAGGCTTCGCGGCAAACGGCAAAAGCTTCGACGAGTAAGTCGTCAAGGGTGGAGCCGTTTGCTGCGCGCTGCTTGAATTCTGCTGTTTTTGCTGTCAGTTCAGCGTCAGAGAGCTGGCGCATTGCAGCTTCGAGATTATTGATCGCTTCGACCTTGGGCTTGATGCGTTTGACTTCACGCTCATGCTTGGTGCCGAAGATCTTTGCGAGTACGGCGTCAACCATAAATAGTAATTTTCTATTTCAGTTTAGCAGTGGGGACCGCCAAGGCATAGCTTTCACTTACTAGCAGATGGTAGAGGTATCAGGCGAAGCGGAATTTGATGGTGTGGTCGAAGGGGGCAAAGCCGGTCAAATAAAGAGTTGGGCCGGGGAGCTTTGCTTCGATGTAGCGCATTTCCTTGGTCCAGTGGTGGGCTGCGGCGCCCGGGCTGATGCGGATCACATCTTTACCGACGCGGTAGCTGGCTTCATTGCCGTCGATCAAATAGGAATCAGGGGCGTTGGGTATTGGTTTTACGCCCTCAAGCTTACCGCCGGCACGAAAGGCAATCTCGATGGTGATGGGAACGTCCGGAGTGCCTCCCGATCGAATTCGCAAGTTGTAGCCGCCTTCGGCTTCTTCGAGATAGGCGCTTTGTTCAAAGGTGCTGACCTCTGTTCGGGGCCGCGACGTTTGGGTGGCATCCCACATTTCGCTATCGATTATTTTGGCTGGCGTGAAGGGTTGATAATACGGGCCGTCGAGTTTTTGTGTCGCAAGAATTCCCCGCGGGCTGACATCGAAGGTCTGGCATTTGAACTGGCCTTTGCCGAAGAAAGAACTGATGAAGCGCACGGTTGTAATTACGGCTTCGCCCTTGTTCAGATTCATGACACGGGTGGAGCCGTTATAAAACATGGTGGCGGCATGGTCTCCACGACGGATGCGCGTCAACTTATTGTGTTTGAAGTCGTGACGGTAGTTGGAAGGAATTGGCCCCGTGACGATCGGCTTCAAGAAGTCTGGATAGAGCATTGCTGTCGACAAACCGAGGCCCTGGCTGCGGTACTTGTCGGCCAGATTGCCCCAGGCCAGGTGTTTGTCTTTGAGGGCCATGAAGTGGAGCGAGAAGTAATGGCTGGCGGGAGTGGCGATGGTGAATTGGTCTTGACGACGTGAAAAGTCAGTGACCACTTCTCCATTGGGATTGATCAGAAAGAGCAGCGAGTTGAGATTGGCGCGGACATGATCGAACAATTCGGGCCGATTGTGTTTTTCGGCTATTGCGATGAGGGCGCTGTCAATGATCGGGTTGTAGCCGGCGGTGGAGCGTTCAGTAAATTGGCCGTCTTCATCGATATCGATACCTTCGGCGAGCCATTGATCGATGCGGCGGGTATAGGCCGAGTTGGGCAGAACTTCATTCACCTGGGCCAAGGCAGCCGATAGAACCCAGCGGTGATTGGGTGTATGAATTCCACCTACCGCCAAGCCGTCTGCTGCGGTCTTGAGGAAGGGCTGCATGAGGTTGAAGACCTCTCTACTCTGAGTTTGTTTGGCCAGAAGGAGAGCCTGGGCTGCGGCTCTAACGCCAAAGGCAGTATCCGGCGGGGAGTTGAAATTGGTGTCGAGGTTGGTATAAAAGCCGGCGGGGCTGAGATTTTTCTGTAAACAGGCCGCAGTGATCTTCAATCGATCAAATACGATGGGGCTTTGAAAATACCTGGATTTTGGCTGCATGAGCGCGGTCCCGTAGGTGTCGTACATGCCGGCCATCGTGGCAGGAACGGGGATGCCGTAGCTATTGATCAACATGCCGTACCAGCGGCTGGAGGGATCCATTATCTGTTTGGTCAAGAGCGACTCCACGCCTTTATCGTGTGCTTTCACGATCGAGTCGAGTAGAGAGGCCTGGGGCTGTTGGGAGAGGGCGGGGACGGCTGAAAGAGTCAGCAAAGCAGAACGGCGATTCATGGTGGCACCTTCTAGGCTACACCGTACATGAAGCTTTTGTTATCAACCTTCCATGATATGTTGTGAAGTTCTCTGAGGTAATTTTTATGCTTAATACTGTTTTGTTCCTTGCTGCAATTTCAGCGGCCGATCCAGAAGCGCTTTCTCGCATCCAGCCTGGGATGCAAGCCCATGTGGACAAGGGCGGAATCAACGGCACGGTGACGATGATTGTCGAACACGGGCAGACTGTTCACTTTGCGACGACTGGCTGGGCCGACCGGGAGAATAACAAACCGATGCGCCGTGACTCGATCTTTCAGATCATGTCGATGACCAAGCCGATCACAGGGGTGGGGATCATGATGATGGTGGAAGCCGGCAAGTTGAACATCCATGATCCGGTTGCGAAGTACCTGCCAGAGTTTAAGGACAAACCTAACGTTTTGATTCGGCACCTGATGACGCACACTTCGGGCATGGCCGCCAACCCGCCTGGGGACAAGATGGAATGGTACTACTCGATGAAAATCAGTCTGGAGGAGGCGGTAAAGTTCTATGCGACCGTGCCGCTGCTGCAAGATCCTGGAATGAAATGGGTGTATTCGAATATGGGGCTGGCGACGCTTGGCCGCCTGATTGAGGTGACCAGCGGGATGAAATACGAGGATTTCATCGCTCAAAGAATCCTGCAGCCTTTGCAGATGAAGGATAGTTTCTATTTTGCGCCCGAAGAGAAGAAGAGCCGGATTGTGGTGAACTATTGCACGAAAGAGGGCAAATTGTCGCCCTGCCTGCACGCTACCCTGGGTGGGGATTCACGCGATCTTCGAGCAGGGGCTACGTATCCCGCGCCAGAGTTTGGGCTTTATTCGACCGCGGAAGATCTCTCGCGTTTTTATCAGATGATGCTGAATGGGGGCAGCTTTGGGGGAAAGCGCTACTTGTCTAAGGCGAGCGTTGGTGCGATGACGATGGTTCAGACCGGAGAGCTTAAGGCTGGCCACAATGCCGGGACTGCTTTTGGACTTACCTGGGAAGTGGCCAAGGATCCGGCTGCGGCGGCGATGCTTTGGTCGATTGGGAGTTTTGGTCATGGCGGAGCTTTTGGCACGCATGGATGGATTGACCCGGCCAAGAAGCTTGTGGGCGTATTTATGGTGCAGGGTGGGAGCGGAAATGCAGAAGCGAAAGCAAACTTCATCGCGATGGCTTCGGCTTCAGCGAATTAAAGGCGAAGATTTCGCTTGAAATTCGGTCTTTCTTCGCCTAAAATGCCAGTATGGCTCTGACGCGTCGACAAAAAGACTTGCTTGATTTTCTTGCGAGCTTTATTGAAAAGAATGGCTACTCGCCCAGCTACGAAGAGATTGCCTCTGGAATGGATCTCACTTCGCTGGCTACGGTACACAAGCACATCCATTCGCTTGAGACCAAAGGCTACTTGAAACGCGGGTTTAACCAAAGTCGTTCTCTTGAGATTGCCCCGAAATACCTGGAAGAGCGCCGAAGCTATTCAGGTTTGCCCGTGGTGAGAGATCTGGAAATACCATTGATGGGCCGAATTGCGGCTGGCATGCCAGTGGAAAGCGTAGCCAATCAAGAAACGCTCGCCTTTAAGGATTTTATTGGAGATGAGAGCACCTACGCGTTGCAGGTGCTTGGAGATTCGATGATTGAGGACCATATCTGCAGTGGCGATTTTGTGTTGATCGAGAAGGTTCATTCCGTGCGGGACGGGGATATTGTAGTGGCGCTGGTGGATGGCATGGAAACCACTCTGAAGCGTTTCTACCGGGAGCCGGGCGAAATGGTGCGTTTGCAGCCGGCGAACTCCTCAATGGAACCGATCCGAGTTTCGCAACACATCGTGAGCGTGCAGGGGCGTGTGCTTGCCGTTTTACGCAAGTATTGACTAAATTTGATTGGCAAGAACCAGACAGAGAAGATTCCAGGCAATCAAGCCGGCATAAAAGAAATTCATGCGAGACAACAGGCGTTCTCTTTGGGTTGTTACGCAATAAAATGCCAGAAGCATCCCAACGGCTTTAACCATCAGCAATCCTCCGACGGGACTGGGAGCAATACTCATTGACCAGCGCACTAGTGGGTTTGCTTCGCCGACGCCATGAAGCAGGAACGCTACAGTGCTCAGCAGGTCTAGCGTCTGCAGATAAGCAAATTGTAAGAACTGGCTCGATTGGAAAACACTAAAGGAAATATTCATGAATTGGGACGATTCTGGATCTAAGAGTATCCATCGCCCCGATGAGGCGTCTATGGTACGCCACGTGTTTATGGAGGGGAATTGTCCCGGTACTGTTGGTGTAATTGTTTTAGAGAATAGTTTGCAGTCTTGCCGCGCTGTGTAGCACAAAGCCAGTGAAGCAAAAAAGAGCCTGCTTCTCGGAGCAGGCTCTTTTTTTGTTAATTGTTGTTTTCTACTAGCTGGCGGTAGCAGCAGAAGTAAGGCTTAGGGTAACCCTGCTGAAAATGACACCGATTTGGGTGGCGACACCGGGCATGATCGCACCAGCGGCCACGGCTACGAAGCCTGCCATCAATGCGTATTCGATGAGGTCCTGACCCTTGGTGTCCTTGATGATGCGGAGGTTCCACACCATATTCTTGAGTTTTTTCATTTTGTTAATCTCCTCTCCAATTTCGCAGTGCAGAAGCACTACACTGACGAGAGTAACGTTACTTGAGTCCTGCTCCAATCCGCACAAAACCCTAAATCGACCCCAAGAAAGCCTTAGGTAATTCTAAGAGACGGATCCCTGGCTCAGTCCTTTGAGCAAGACGTCCCCCCTAACGTATTGAAAATAAAACAAGAGCAATTCGAGCAACGCTACTGAAGAACAGATCGTCCGAAAGGAGCGTGAACTTGAACGATGAGAAGTAGCTTGTGGTAGTCCTAGGCCAAATGACTAGAGGCCTCTAAGGAAAAGTCTTGACGTTGGACCAACGTATTGTGAAGCATTGCTGGTGTCTGAGCGTGGTTTCACTGAATTGCTGGAATTCGTCGCCCGAAACGGGTTTGGTCATGCTATTTTTGAATGTGCCGCTCCCTAGCGCTCCACCAAGCGTACTTGGCGTAATTCCTGCCCGCTTCGCCTCAAGCCGATTTCCCGGCAAAGCCCTCGTCACCCTCAAAAACAAGCCTATTCTGCAACATGTGTGGGAAAAAGCGATGTTGGCGCGGACACTTTCGAAGGTATTGATTGCAACGGACGACCAACGAATCTTCGATGTGGCCTGCGGTTTTGGTGCTGAAGTGGTGATGACCAGCCGCGATCACTTGTCAGGCACAGACAGAGTGTCTGAGGCGGCAGCCAAGACTGTTTGCGACATCATTGTCAATATACAGGGCGATGAGCCGTTGATCGACCCGGCGGCAATCGATCTTGCGGCGCAAGCCTTAATCGACGATCCGACTCTGACCATGTCGACGCTCAAGAAGCGTATCGACATTCCGAGCGAAATCACCAACCCGAATGTAGTGAAAGTCGTAACAGGATTTGGAGGGGACGCGATCTATTTCTCACGTTGCCCCATACCTTACAATCGCGGGGTGAACGAGGCCTACTACAAACATATTGGGCTCTACGTTTACCAAAAAGCCTTGTTGCTTGGGTATTCTTCCATGCCAGTGGGGCCGCTCGAACGGGCTGAATCTCTAGAACAGTTGCGCGCTCTTGAGAATGGCCACCGCATCCGCGTGATCGAAACCGGGTACGAATCTCTTGGGGTGGATACACCCGAAGATCTGGAACGTGTTAACCAACTCATCTCTGAGGGGAATTCTCTTACAAATGGCTAAGTACATTTTCGTGACTGGCGGTGTCGTCTCCTCTTTGGGGAAAGGCATCGCCGCCGCATCTATAGGCTGTCTACTGGAAAGCCGTGGGCTGCGGGTTTGCATGCAGAAATTTGATCCCTATCTGAACGTCGATCCGGGTACGATGAGCCCTTTTCAACATGGCGAAGTTTTTGTGACAGACGATGGTGCTGAGACCGATCTTGATCTTGGGCACTATGAACGCTTTACTCATACGCCGCTGAGCCAGGCCAATAATCTGACGAGCGGGCGAATCTATGAGCGAATCATTTCGCGTGAGCGCCGGGGTGACTACCTTGGCAAGACAGTGCAGGTGATTCCTCACGTTACCGATGAGATCAAGGCCAACGCACGCAAAGTAGCAGATGGCGTGGATGTGGTGATTGTTGAAATTGGCGGCACGGTGGGCGACATTGAGTCTCTTCCATTTATTGAGGCTATCCGGCAGTTAAGGCATGAATTGGGCCGGCACAATAGTGTATTTGTCCACTTGACGCTTGTGCCCTGGATTGCGGCCGCGCAAGAGCTGAAGACGAAACCGACTCAGCATAGTGTTAAAGAATTGCGTGCGATCGGGATTCAGCCGGACGTGTTGATCTGCCGGTCGGAGCGTCCGCTTTCTGCAGATTTGAAGGCCAAGATTGCGCTGTTTTGCGATGTGGATGAAGATGCGGTCATAGCGGCACCCGATGTGTCGAGCGTTTATGAAGTGCCACTTGTGTTGGCTGAGCAGAAGTTGGATGAAAAAATTCTGGAGCTGTTTAATCTCAAGACAGAGCCTTCGGATATGTCGCGTTGGCTCGACATGCTGGACCGGATGAAGAATCCGGTGGATGAAGTGGATATTGCTTTGGTTGGCAAGTATGTGGAGTACGAAGATTCTTACAAGAGCCTTAAGGAATCACTGCTGCATGGGGCGATGGCTCATCGGTTGAAGATCAACTTTAAATGGATCGAAGCTCAGGATCTGGTTTGGCCGGAATGCAAGGAAAGTCTGTCCCAGTATGACGGCATTCTTGTGCCTGGCGGCTTTGGGCCGCGTGGTATCGAGGGGATGCTGCAGGCGATTCGATATGCGCGGGAAGAGCGCGTACCTTATTTTGGAATCTGCCTGGGAATGCAAACGATGGTGATTGAGTATGCTCGAAACGTTTGCGGTTTATCGGGAGCGGATTCAACTGAGTTTGATGCGGCACCGGCGCACCGCGTGATCTATAAGTTGCGAGAGTTGAAGGGTGTCGATGAATTGGGCGGGACGATGCGGCTAGGCGCATATGATTGCAAGCTGGCGGCGAATTCAATCGCGCGGCAATCTTACGGTGAAACAACTATTAGCGAGCGTCACCGTCATCGCTATGAGTTCAACCGCGAGTACCAGAAGATACTTGTCGATCATGGGCTGAGTATCACGGGTGAGTCGCCTGATGGGTCTTATGTGGAGATCTGCGAAGTACCTGGGCATCCGTGGTTTTTGGGCTGTCAGTTTCATCCAGAGTTTAAGTCCAAACCTCTGGAGCCGCATCCTCTGTTTAGCGCATTTGTCGCAGCCTCTTATGCCCACCGGCAGAAGCGTCTGGCAAGGCTGGCGCAGCCTCTGTTTACCCAACAATGATTGAGCGAGGTAGGTTTACGCTGATTGCCGGGCCCTGTGTCATTGAGAGCGCAGAGCATTGCCATTTTTTGGCGAGCCAAATCCAGGCCTTGGTGGGCGAGTTTATATTCAAAGCCAGCTTTGACAAGGCCAATCGCTCTAACATCAAGTCCTATCGTGGGCCTGGGATGAAAGAAGGCCTGTCGATTCTTGCTTCAATTCGCGCCAGGGGGATTCCGGTGCTTACTGATATTCATGAAGCGGGCCAGGCGGAGGAAGTGGCCGAGGCAGTGGATATTCTTCAGATCCCTGCGTTTCTTTGCCGGCAGACCGACCTTTTGATTGCGGCAGGGCGGACAGGCAAGACGGTGAATGTGAAAAAGGGGCAATTTGTTTCGCCAGCCGATATGGGCAACGTCGTGGAAAAGATCCGTTCGACGGGTAACGACAAGATCGTGTTGACCGAGCGCGGGTCGAGCTTTGGCTACAACAATCTGGTTGTGGATATGCGTGGGTTGAAGACGATGCGTGATTTTGGTGTTCCTGTAATTTTTGATGCTACTCATAGCGTGCAAACTCCGGGCGGGCAGGGAAGTACCAGTGGAGGAAACCCGGAATTTATTCCGACGCTGGCGCGCGCGGCGACTGCGGCTGGCATTGACGGAGTCTTTATCGAAACACACGAAGAACCGGCGCGGGCGCTGAGCGATGGGGCGAACGCACTACCGCTCGATCAACTGGCGGCACTGTGGCAGCGGCTGCAAAAGATTCGCGCCGCAGTCCACGCATAGCGTGTTCGATTCGTCAGATACTGTGAGTAGAACAATTATGCGGACTCGTTTACAGCGCAATTCCCGTCGCGGCTTCTCGCTTACGGAACTTTTGATCGTGATCGCGATCATTCTGATTATCGTTGCAGCGGCCTTGCCGAGGCTGACGCGCGCCAGAATGTTTGCTGAAGAGACGGCGGCGATTCGAGCCGTGTCTGTCATGCACACGGCGCAAACTCAGTATTATTCGCAGTTTGGCCGCTATGCCACCTCGCTGACTGAACTTGGCCCCCCGACCAGTGGGAATGCCGGGCCGACGGGCGCTGACTTGCTGGATCGAGAGTTGGGCGAAGGGCGCAAGGGCGGCTACAATTTCGCTATTCAGGGAAATCCGCAAGGCTATGTGGTGAGCGCGACGCCGAAACAGTTTGGCACCAATGGCAGCCGAACGTTCTATTCTGACCAAACCCAAATCATCCGCAACCGATTCTCAAACGAACCAGCAACGGCGCAGGATGGTGAGATTGGTTCCTCTGATAAGCAGACTACCGAGAAGAAGTAGTTACATCCAGAATTGCCACTTCTTAGTCCAGATCACATAGAGGCTTAAGACCAGATTTGTGACGGCGTGGACGAAGATCAAATCCCCGAGACTCCTGGTGCGGGTCATCCACCAGTTCCAGACCAAGCCTGTGATCAAGCCTACTTCCCAATAAGGGCCATGTTCTACCGCAAAGAGTACGGCCACGATCAAGAAGGATTGCCGGTCTGCGCTACCTATGGGGAGCGTTTCGAAGTCGTTCTTAACAAGCCAGCGCAACATCCAGGCGCGCCAGAACAACTCTTCAACAATGGGCACCAGAAGTGCCGCGCTGATTGTTCTAAAGACCAATAGAAATGGGCTGGACAACTGCTCGGCGCTCAGTGAAACGCGGACCTCGCCCATGATGGAATTAGTGAAAAGCCAATGTTGCCGCCAGCCGGGGAAGATGGTGTCCGGGGCAATCCAAAGAACAAAAGTTGCAATGCCAATTGCAAGGCTTGCTGCGAAGTGATGGACCTTGAAGTCGAGTTTCTTACGGGAGAAGAACCAGATGGCGCCCGCGACGATAACTACACGCAGGGCGTACTCCCAATCACCAAGAAATGACAGGTATTTTTGTATCGCAAGCATGGCGATGAATGTGAGGAAGGGTGCTACATAGGGCACACTTGGGTTTTGCAACATCAGGGTTTTGCTCCTCGGATCCAGTTGAGGATCGTGTTGTATTCGGGCGAGTCTTTTTCAAAGCGAACACCGCCACCATGTGGCACCGTAGTGCTGCCGGCAACACCTTCGGACTCGGCGTTTGAAATCGGTTTTTTTAGAATGAGGCTTTCTTCGGGGTTGTCGAGATTGACGACTTTGAGGGCGGAGCCGACGCTATTGCCGTCGAAGATGGCATGGCTGGCATGGCACTGGACGCAAGCGTAACCGTCTTTGCCACGCTTTTCGAGAATGGGTTGAACGTAGCCCCGAAAGTAGCTTTCGTCTGGCCGCTCGCCGGAGCGGGTTCTTTGGGCTTGGCTTGCCGTACGCGCGCGCGGCGGGGCGGCATTGAAGGCTTTCAGCACCTCAAGATTGACTTCATTGGCGGGGTTCTTCTTTGCCACTGCGACTAGTTGGTCCCGTGCTGGGCCAGGTTGGCCGCTGATCTTCGATACAGCGCCAAACTTTGGGTCCCGTGTGAGCAGTGTTGCCTGCATGGCGAGGCGGCTAAGCTCCGGGTCGGTGCTTTCGATTAGCGGTAGAAGCGACTTGGCAAAGCGGGTATTACTTTCGCCGAAGAAGACTGTCTGTTCGATATCGTTACCGATGCGGTTGTAGATGGGCGGAGCAATTGAGTTTGGGTCGGCCTTCAAGTCGTAAGTATCTGCCCGTCGCAGATGGAATTCTGTGATCGCGGCAAGGAAGCGTTTGCGATTTGTGTTGTTCTCGGTGTCGAGAAAGTGTGCGTACTTTTCGGCGAGGCGGGCCTCATGTTTGAGGCGGCCACGGATTACTTTTTCGCGGTCAGACTCATGGGCCATTAGCGGGACCCAATTGTTGTACATGTAGCGAATATTCTCGTCGCCAAGATTGTAGAGGCCTTCTCGCAGATTGCGCTCTACCCAGGCGTGTTGCGGTTTCTTGAGACCAGCAAGAAAGGCGTCTTCGATCTTACTTTTTACCTCGTCGTCAGGGCTCCAGAACCAGAGTTGCCACAAGCCTTTCCAAGCCTGGATTTTTACAGGCAGACTAGTGGAGCTGGTCTTGTTGATCAATGCGCCGGCGAATCGGCTATCGCGGGCGAGTTCACGAAAGTGCGTTGTGAAAACCCGGGTGGCACCCCATTCTGTTCTTGGGTCCCTGGCTGAAAGTGCCAGTAGCAGCACATCGTTGCCACTGCCTTTTCTGCTGAGGGTTTGCCGCATGGCCCAAGCGGCGCTTCGCTGCACGAGTTTGCTTGAATCGCCGAGTGCCCGTTGCATGGCTGGCAGGTCTTCAAGCAGTGCTAAGCGACCGAGGACTTCAATCGCTATTTGTCTGATCCAGACGTCTTTGCTCTGAGCTAGTGCCCGGACCTGGGTTAGAACTGCGGCAGAGGGGCGATCCCAGATTTGATCGAGGGCTAGCAGTAGCTCTTCGCCTTGTTTGGGTAAAGCCTCTACGGTAGAACCCCAACCTTTTTGTGCCTCTCCGTTAGGGAAGTAGGCGCTGAGGCCAAGGACGGCCATCTGTGTTTCACGAAAGGGGGTTCTGAAGTTTTCAAAGCTCTGCAGGGGATCGAGCCAGCCACCAAAGTCTTGTTGACGTTGCAGGAGAAAATTGATGGCCTTGGCTACTTTGGGATTCTCTTTTGGGATGCCAGCAGCAGCCAGCGCCCAGAGTGCATGGCCGGTTTGGAATTCCACTTCTTTCTCTTTTGGGTCGAACTTCATCGACCACTGCCCGCTGTCGCGTTGTGCCGCGAGGATCTTTTCGGCATTGCGCGCAATTTGGGCTGCATGTTGTGTGCGGTTGATTGCGGCCAGGGCGAGCGTTTGATAACAGAGATCGATCAGGTTCTTGTGGTCGTCCTGCTCGATCAGCTTGGCGATGGCAGGGTCTTGGGTAACCTCCCATGCGTACCAGGCCACTTCGTAGTTACTGACCAGGGGTTGATTGCCGTTAGTCTCATCCGGGGGCAATTGGGTTCGCCCATCGTAATAGAGCTTGAGGTATTTCCTGATACCTTCGTGAAAGGTGGGTCTGGTATCGCCACTGATCTGCTTCTCAAAAATATCCATCAGGTGTGACATTCGGCCCAGGACGTTGGCAGGAGCTGAGATCACGCGGGCCCATACGGCACCTTGCTGCTCAAAGCCGTACAGCGGCCGGGGGTTGTTGTAAAAACGCTCTGTCATGAACTGCAGAGAAGTTCTGAGGTGCACTCCATAACCTTGGCGTGCGGCATAGAGTTGGCCACGCTGTGTGAAGTGTGTCACGTGGCAGGCCACGCAGAGAGAGGTTTCCTGGTGCACGTTTGCCACCCGGTCAAAGATGCCGCCGCGTCTTGGAGTGTTGGCGTGCCAGCTATCTCCTGCGCCCATCAAATAATCGATGCCAGAACGGATGGCCAGCTTCGGGTCGGTGTAGGGCGCCAGATCGTAGAGCCGGGTTCTCAGACGGTATTCGGGGTGGTTGGCTACAACGCGGACGTAATATTCGCCGGCATCCTTAAGCACTCTGGTGGTGTACTTGTTGCCGGGAAGGGCCTGTACTTCGTGCGGGATGGAGACCGGGTCTTCGCCCTCAGCAAAGATGACTGTCTTGCCTTGGATGACCCGAAAAATGGAAACATCAACGGGGAGGTTGTCGCGTTCGACCAGTTCGATCTGAAAGCCCACCAGCTTGGGCTTGCCGCCATCAAAACGAAAGTGGAACCAATCTTCGTCTGTCTTATTGGGCGGAAGATAGGCACTGTTATCGCCGCTGGCAAAAACGAGATCT
>Ga0335394_10006784_pt1 | contig 12920 bp, 5 predicted proteins | sample MAT03_FD_205741 | JGI IMG/M metagenome (GOLD analysis project Ga0335394, IMG submission 205741) | Freshwater microbial communities from Lake Fryxell liftoff mats and glacier meltwater in Antarctica - MAT-03 (spades assembly) (version 2) ...
CCACTGATCGCGACCGGGACGACCACATTGTTATTGCTTCCGCATCCATTATCGGCGAATGCGTTGTAGGGCAATGCCGCCATACATGAAGCATTCGGGTAGTTGAAGGAAACGATCACTTGACCATTGCCTCCATCGCCACCGTTCCGGGTTCCGCTCGATGTCCTCTTCCCGCCGCCGCCGCCGCCACCGGGAGCTGCTCCAGCTGATCCGTTGCCTTGTGAACCGTTCCTTCCATCCCCACCGTCACCACCGCCTGTTGGCGCCGTGCCCCCAGCATTAACGGCTCCATTGACACCTGCTAAAGCTGTTCCGGCGGATGAACCGCCGCCACCTCCGTTATTACCATCGGTATTGCTTCCTACACCACCATTACCACCGGAAAACTTCACTTGGCCGATGCTTGTAGCCGCAGTTCCACCAGCACCAGCCGTTGTTACGTTGTTTGCCGGACTTACCCCACCTTTTGCCATGATCGTCACAGCCGTTCCGAACCAAGAATCACCGCCCGGCGTTCCTGTGGTCGAACTTCCGTCACCAACGGTTACAGTGTAGTTTCCTGGGGAGACCGTAAGTACACTGTTTGCATATGCACCTCCACCACCGCCGGCACCGCCACCATCAATCGTACGCGATCCGCCGCGTCCTCCACCACCCCAGCATTCAACGGTAACTTGGGTTACCCCCGATGGCACGGTGAAAGTCCCATTTGCAGTGAATGTTTGGGAGAGCTGTGGTAGCGCATCGGCCACCAAAACCAGCAACAAGGCCAGTGTAAGCGCGGGACGCAGCAAGCGGCCCATTAAAGTTGTAGACGTGGTCATTGGTTCCATTGGTGGGAGTTCGTTTGTGCCCTACTTGATAGGAGCGGGCCGTATTACGCTACCGACCACGCCGAAGTTTCGACGAATCCTAATTCACCTTCTGCGAATGCGTAAATACGTGGGCCGAAGGCCGATCCTGCGTGCCCAGGTCCATATCGGCTGGTCCACCCTTACCTGATCAGTTGGACCTATTGTGTCCCATTGAGGGTCCACAAAATGCAAAAGCGCCTTTCGGCGCTTCCTGCACTTTGTGGACCCGTAGGGAGTTCCCGGCTTTCGCCGGGATAGACCTCGCCTCCTGGCCTTCACTGTGTGAAGTTCCACTGGTGCTTTGCACCAGCACGGGTCCACAAAATGCAAAAAGCGCCTTTCGGCGCTTCCTGCATTTTGTGAACCCGTAGGGAGTTCCCGGCTTTCGCCGGGATAGACCTCGCCTCCTGGCCTTCACTGTGTGAAGTTCCACTGGTGCTTTGCACCAGCACGGGTCCACAAAATGCAAAAAGCGCCTTTCGGCGCTTCCTGCATTTTGTGAACCCGTAGGGAGTCGAACCCCAAACCTCCTGATCCGTAGTCAGGTGCTCTATCCAATTGAGCTACGGGTCCTTAAAAACGGCTGCGAAGATAGGAATTTGTTGGATCAGATCCACCCGTTCAACCTGTAATAAGCTATTGCCGCGAATTCCCGGAAACAGGTGATCTCCAATTTCAGGTAATTCCAAAAGGTGTAGCGCAGGTCCGTGTTGCCGGAAACATCGGGTGCCATCCAAGTCCCACCCAGCTCTTCAAGGGAATAATCCAGGTCCACGAACAGCGCCCTTTCGAAGGCGGCGGCACCGCAGACGGAACCAAAGCCCACCTTTCGGAAGGTACCCACCGAGCGGTACATGTTCTCAGGTGCTGTAACAAGGACGATCGGCTGTTGGACCAAGTCGGGTTGTCCAGCCCGGAAAAACATGGCTTGTGCGCGGGTGCTGTTGCCTTGTCCATGTATTCGGACCCTTTCAGGAGCTATGCCTCGCATGATCAATTCGGCTCGCATCAAGAGCAGTGTCTCGGTATCATCCACATGTACCACATGCAACACGGCTTGAGGAAATTTCTCCCCGATCCGAGCAGCCAGCTCCAACCGCAGCAACTCCGGACCAGACGGCATTCCACTGCCACCCAATACCACAATGGCGGCAGGCGCGGAATTGCATGTTCCGTTCGCGGTACCCAACCAGCGATGTGCGTCGTAGGGCAACCGGGTGAAGGCGATGATCACCATCACCAACCCCAAACAACCGATCAAAACCACAGTGCGGCTGATCCCCTTACCGAGAATGCGCACCAACGGAAGCGAGAGCATCCGTAGCGTGTTCGGCAGGTCGGACCAACGGGACATGGGGGTTGGGAGGGTTGAGGGTCCCGCTGTACAGCGGGAGAGGGGTTGAGGGTTGAGGGGTTGAGGGGTTGAGGGTTGAGGGTTGAGGGTTGCAACTGCGTAAAGGGTTGCATTTGCTGATCAGGTTGCCGGTTGAGGAAGCGGGTATTCAACCTGTCAACCCGGCCCACGAGCCGGGTCAACCTCTCAACCCCTCAACTTAATTCTGAGCCGGCTTGTAGTACTTCAAGGCCTGGGGCATGTAATTATTGAGACCCTCTATCCGGGTCGCATCGCTGGGGTGGGTGCTCAGGAATTCCGGAGGCGCAGCACCGCCATTCGCGCTCATGCGTTCCCAGAATTTGGGTGCTTCACGCGGGTCGTAGCCAGCCATGGCCATGAACACCAAGCCCATCTTGTCAGCTTCGGTCTCGTGGTTGCGGCTGAATTTCAACATGCCCAATTGGGAGCCGATGCCAACACTTTGCAAGAAAATATTCTTTACGACAGTGGGGTTCTCCCCCATCGCAGTCTCCAACAAGGCTCCGCCGAATTGCAACGTCATCCCCTCGCTCATCCGTTCATTGCCATGCCGCGCTATGGCATGGGCGATCTCGTGCCCCATGACCACGGCAAGACCAGCATCATCCTGTGTTACGGGAAGGATCCCGGTGTAAACCACCACTTTACCGCCCGGCATGCACCATGCATTCACAGTGGGATCGTTCACCACGTTGAACCGCCATTCGTAGTTCGCAACACGGTTGCTGGCATCGTTTTCGTTCAGGAACTTGGTTGCTGCAACCGCAAGCTTCTCTCCCACCGTTCGTACCTGGATCGTGCTGGGGTCGTTCGGGGGCAACGCTTGGTTCTCTTCGAGGAACGAGCCATACGCGGTGTTGGCCAAGGCCATCATTTCACCTTCATTCGCCAAATTGAGCTGCTTACGACCGGTAATGGGGACCGTAGCACACCCAATGAACAACAATACCCCGGTCATCGGGAGGATCCATTTGTACTTCATGCCTTGCTTTTTGTGCTGTGCTTTCTATGTGCAGCCGTAATGACCGAAGTCGTTGGTCCACGTTGGACCGGATCAACCAATTTTCGGGCCGTTACTGGATCACCGCGGAAAGTCCACGTTGTTGCAAGGCATGGCAACGGGCCTCCAACTGGTCGAAGGTGCCCCGTTTCACGCCGCATTGGCCGTTGTTGTGAACGATCCACGCACATTGCTCCGCCTGGATCTCTTCGTGATCACAGATCTCGATCAAGGAGCCGATCACATGATCGAAGGTGTTCACATCGTCGTTGTGCAGAACGATCTCCCGGAAGGTCCCGGTTTCAAACATCACCTCCTCCAAGAGCAATTCTTCCGGCGAGTGTTCTACGTAATTGGACATGGTGCGAAATTACAACCGATGCACCAATGGACGATCATCAGTAAAAGGAAGGAACTGGAGTGCTTACCTCAACCCTGAGCTTAAGGTGTAGCGAGGATTGCGGTCCCGAATTTCTTCAGCAGCGCATCGGCCTCGCGCATGGGGATCCGCTTCCCATTGAGGTAGGCCGTTACGAAAGCGTCCTTCACCCCCAACTGCACCGTTTCGTCCTTGCGCTGCCGAGCCACTTCCGTGTCGTTAAAGATACCCGTGGTATAACGCACTTTCGCTGTTTCCGTGCGCTCGCTGTTGAGCGGACTGATATTGAAGATCTTGTCCAAGGCAACGGGTTTGCTGTACACCCCCACCTGCACAGTGAAGAACAAGCCGCGGATGGTCTCCACCTGCCGGGCCGGTGCTACGCCGGGCACATCGTAGTAGGAAGAGGCATCCGACGTGGGGACGAAACGGGCCACCACCTCTTCCGCTGTGGCCGGGTAATTCACGAGCGGATCCGCCTCCGTGTTGGCCGCGATCGGCACTGGTATCACCACCGGGGCTTGGATCACTGTTGGTGGTCTGCTTGTCCCGATGGTCGTAGATGGCTGTGAAGATCCGGACGCTGCGGTCGGAGATACGGGTTTCGGCTGTGCGCTTCCTGCGGTTGATGGCGCTGGCTCCAAAACGGTATTCGCAACCGTGGCGGACCGTTCCGTAGCTGTTGCCGGTGGTGTGTTCGCAGCGATCGCTGGGCCTTGTGGCATGCGCATGGCCTCGCCCAATGGTATTCGCTTACCGTCGAGATAAGCGACCACGAACGCATCACGATACCCGCGATCACGCACTTTCTCCTTGGCGTTGTTCGCTTGTTCGAATGCCATGAATAGTCCTGCGGTGTAGCGCACCAGGTCGTTGCCGACACGCTCACCCATGACCGGGGTCATATCACTGAACACCTCTTCCGGGACCGGCTTCCGGAACGCGCCGATCTGCACCTTGAAGACCACGCCGATCGGGATGGGGGCATCCATCGGGATCTCCACTGCACTGCGCCCCCCCTTCGGTCGCAATTCAAAGATGTCATTCACCAATTCTTTCGGGAAGGTCATTGCCGAGGCGATCGTTGACCCGACCTCAGGTGTTGCGCGGTCCGTGCCGAACGGCGGGGTAATAGCACGCGTGCCTATGGATCCGGCATCGTTCGCCGTGTTCCGTGCAACAGGTGGTGTGGCGGGCTTCGGTTCTGCAACGGCCACTGGAACTCCAGGCAGCGAGGTGTAGTCGACCACGGTGGGCGCCGGCGCCGTTATTATGATCGGTGCAGTCAGTGCGGTATCCGGCACAACGGGTGCAGGTCTTGTAGCCACGGTGGAAGTGGAACCCACCGGTGTAGAACGGCCGGCTTGATCACGTGCTTCGGACAACAGCGCCTCCGAGCGTCGTGTGCGCATTTCCAAGGCCATCAGTTCCTGGGACGGTTCCGCCGGCATGGCCTGCAGGATCACAGCGGCCTGCCCATCGTTGATGCCCGCAGCACCGCGCAACCGGGAGGCCACATTGTTCAGTGAATCAGCCCTGGCCTGGAACAAGGAAGCGCGGGCCATGAGCACTTCGTTGCGTGCCTCTCCTTCCGTTCCGGTCATGCGGCCGGCGCGCACTTCAACGGCCGTCTTGCTTATTTGCTGCTGAAGGGTATTCCCCAATTCACGGTTGATCTTCCCGGCATTCTCGGCTTCCGCGGCCCCATCGTATTGCTCCAAGGCCTTGGCCCTCATTTGGAAGTACCTGCTTTGATCCTCGTCGGCGATCACCAAGCTCTGCTCTTCGGGCGAGAGGTAGTAGTACTTCACCAGGCGCTCTTGAACTTTCTTGGATTGTTCCGAATCACGGCGTTGCAATTCCAGACCACGCGCTTCTTCAGCCAGCTCCAAGGAAGCATTGTGCAACGAATCGGAATTCGCCTGTGCTCGCAACGCCATGGCCATCAACGACTCCTGGTCCCGCTTGCGCGAGGACGCGTTGGCGCTGTCCTCCAAGGCCGTCGCTTTGTCCGCAGCTTCCAAGGAACGTTTCTCCAGTTCCGAGGAACGCTCTGCAGCGGAGGTGCGCTTTATGGCCAAGAGATCGGGATCGTTGCCGGCCTCCAAACCCTCCATTGCGCTGTTCTCTTCCGCCAACATCTCCTCGAAGATCTGTGCCGGTACGCGGGCAGAAGCCGGCAGACCCGCCTCAGTGCGTTCCACTTCGGCGATGGCTTGTTCGCGCGCACGCTCTGTGCTGGCGGTTGTCGTTGCCGAAGGTGCGGCCACAGCCGTGGTGGTGCCTGCTGCTCCGTCATTGGTGGCAGTTCCGTCCACGAATGTTTCATCCGTTGGTACTGAAGCTTGATCGGTAGTGCCACTGGTTACGGCATTGCGGACGACATTGACCCCGTCCACTTGTTCCGTGACGGGTTCGGTGCGTGCCACAGGAGGTGCTGTAGCGGTCGCAGCTCCTTCGGTGCGCGATGTGCCACTTTCGGTAGCACTTCCCTTGGCTGCACGCGTTGGCTCCGGGGACTTTGCCAATACCGGTTCAGGTATCCCAAGGACCCTGCGGGCGATGGTCTCGTATTCCACGGTCTCTCCACGAACAAGGTCCGGACCCAGAAGATAGTTCTTCACGGTCAAGGCCTTGTCCAATTCATGCAAGGCCTCCAGTTCTGCGGCATAGGCCGTGCGATACAGGCTATCGCGCTCAAGGATGTTGTCCATGCGGTCTGCACGTTTGCGCAGTTTCTCCGCTTCGCTGAAGCGTTCCTTCGCCTCTTCTTGTATGTCCCGCGCCGTAAGCACCAGGTACTCATCGGGTGCCAAGCCCAAGGTGGCCACTTTCTTGTCCAACACGTTCATGCTGTCCATGGCCGTGCTCCACTCCTCTTTCATCAGGTAGGCACTGCGTTGGCCCAGGTCCGTTCGGATGATCATCACCTCATCGATCAACTTGTCCGCACTGCGTCGTTGTTTGTCGAATTCCTTGCGTTCCAGGTCTTCGATCCCATCCTCCAAGGAGTCGATCTGCGCGTTGAGGTTCTCCATGCGCGCCAGGTCCGCCATTTTGAAGGCCACTGCATTTTCCACATTGCGTGATCGATGTTCGACCTTGCTCGCATAGATCTGTTCCGGATCACGTTCCACCGCAACAAAGCGATCCTTGATGGGGTCTTCGCCCAAAGGATATTGGACCCGCGTTGGTTCTACACGAACCTCCCTGCCTTCATCCAACGGCCTCGTGCGTTCGCTGGCGATGCTCTCCCTTTCCCCAAGTATTCGTTCCGAATTCTGGATATGTTCCTGCCTTATCTGGCGCAAACGTTCCAACTTGGGTAACACACGATCCCCTTGCTCAGGTCCCAATTCCAGTATGGTCGCTTGGCGCACCATTTCTCCACGCAGGCTATCGGCCAGCATCAGTTCCAGACCACTGAGCCCTTCGGCACGTTCCGTTTCATCCGTCAATGCTTCCAAGCTCTTTTTGTCCACTTCATAGCCCGGGTAGAGCAGCTCCACTATGGTCTCGTCCTTGGTAGCCTCAAAGAAGACCAAGGGTACGCGGTCCATGTCCACGCCATATTGGGAACCTTCTTCCGTGGAAAGCGGCTGTGAAGTCGTTGGACCCGTGCCTGCCGTGGTGGCATCGGCCGCAGCATTGTTCCGCGTCTGTTCCTCAACTTGGTCCAGCTCGGCTTGCAGGCTGTCCCGCAGGGTCCCGGTCTTGGCCGCTCCCAAGGCTTGTACCAATTCGGCACGCTTGTTCTCCAAGAGGAAGCTTTGCATCTCTTCGTTCGGAGCCGTGGCCGCTGTCGTTGCCGACCCTTCTACGGGATCCCCTTCCGACTCCGTCCTTGCGGTTTCTGCCGGAGGGTTGCTTTTCTGGACCTCCTCCGAACGTGCATCGGATCCGGATGCAGTGGTAGCGATCCTGTTCTCCTCCGTGCCCAATGGGGCGGTCACTGGTGTGTCCACCGCGAGAATATTGTTCTGCTCGCTGTTCGCATCCTCTTTCACGGTCCGCGTACTTTCCTTGGAAGGGTCCCCGGTCTTTTGAGCGGATGCTTCCGCATCGGTAGTGCGTTCGATGGTCGGCACTGTTACGTCATGTACCGCCCCCGGCTCTGGTCCAGTCTCCGGCACTGTTGCTGTCCGTGTGGCGGTCTTGTTGGCATCGCTGGACCCATCGCGTTCCTGGACGCGGGTATTGGCAGGTGCGCCACTGGCCGAGGCGAGATCGGCAGTGTTGTCCCAGTTGAATGCACGGGCCTCAGCAGTAGCCGGAGAAGTGTTTACGGCCGCGTCAAAGCGCTCGTCGATAGGCAGTGATGAAAGAAGGCTTTCATTGCCCGCTATCCGTTGGCCCAACCCAGCGACCTGGTCGTTGCTCAATTCGGTGGCCGTCAAACCGCTTGGCCCTGTAGCCAAATGTGCCGCAAGTGAAGCTTGACCACGCAGTAACGCTGTTTCGCGCTCGGCATCCCGTGCCTTTATGAAAGCGGCCTCGACCTCCTCATGCAAATACCCGAGCTGTTCCCTGTTCTTCGCTATGGATGTGGTGAGTTCATCTTTGCCCGACCTGTTCTTGGTGCTTTCCAGCTCCCGTTCTTCCCGCGCAATGCGGTCCATCAGCTCGTTCTCTTCACCCCGTTGCGCTGTGGCCGCACGTAATAACTTCTGGGATCCTTGATCCTGTTGACCCACAGCTTCACGCATCCGGTCAGCAGTTGTCCGGTTCCCGTTGGCAGCTCCCTTGGTATCGAGTCTTTGTTTCAGGGTGTTCAAATGGGTGAGTGTTTCGCGCGGTTTCTTCGCCGTTATGGCGTTCTCCAGATCGGTGGTCAACTTTGCCGCATTGGTGGCCCGTTGTCTGGTCGCCATGGACTCGGAATCCAGGTCTTGGCCGGTGCGCAACGCTGCTTTTGCCCGTTGTGTGGAGATACGTGACCGCTCTCGCAACGCCGCAGCACCGATCATCATTGAGTTCTTCTTCTCTTCGTCCGTTTCCTGATCCACGGCACGCGTTACGGCTTCGGCTTCCTGTGCGGTCCTTTCCGCTTCGGCCAACGCCGCCACTGCCAAGCCGTACGCTTCTTTGCTTTGGACATCGAGGTCAATTGCCAATTGCTCCGCTTCCACTGCATCCGCACGTGCCAGATCAATTGCCTTCGCTTCCGTGATGTCGCCAGAGAACCCGGCTTGGGTGAGCGGGTCCGTGAGCGAAGGTTCTGGAGCAACGACGGCCGCCACCGGTGGTGTATCGGTGGTGATGTCCAACCGTGCGCGCCGTCGGATCTCGTCCATCATCAGTGCGATCAGGTCCTCTTCCAATGGCGAGTCGAAGAAATTGCGGATCACCAGCTTCTCTTGGTTCCCGGTCAGCCCCAGTTCCAGTTCTTGTCGATAGGCCCGTGCGCCTGAAGCCCGAGGGATCGACACGGCCCCTTGATGGGTCTTTCCAGAGGGGCCGCATTCCACCAGGAACATGAACTCGCCGCTGCGCGGGATCGACAGGACATAACTGCCATTGATGTCGGTCCGCACATCAGCCACACGTTCCCTGGTAACGGCATCCTCGACCACGATGTGTGCCTTCCGATCGGCACCATCGATGTTATTGATGAAGGTGCCCTTGAGGACTGTGACGACCAATGGCACTTGGGCGGTACCGACCCGATAGACATGCAATTTGCCCTGCTTACTATCCCTTCCGCTGGCGAAGCAAGCTTCCTTGTTCTCGGGGTCCACGATGTAGAACAGATCATCATCCGGCGTATTCACAGCGAAATCCAAGTTCTCGGGTGGCCCGAACACATCCAAGCCCTTGTCGTAGGCCGAGCGGAAGATGTCATACCCGCCCATGCTGTTGTGGCCTTTGCTACTGAAATAGAAGCTCTTGCCGTCGGAATGCAACACCGGAAAGTCCTCGTCCTGGTCGGTATTGATGTAACCGCTCAACTTTACAGGGGTCGCAAAGCCGGTACCGACCAATTCGGTGCGATAGATGTCCCGACCGGTCTTTCCATCCTTTCCATAGCTGCTGAAATAGATCGGCCCGCCATTGTCCGGCAGGTAGACAAGGAAGCGCTCCTTGCTCTTCTTATCGTAACTGCTCTTTAGCTCCTCCGGCAGGATCACGATCTTTCCGCCGATATCGCTGATGTCGTAGAACCGGAAGAATTCGTCATCGTCCACTTCCACCTTGTTGCGCACGGTGATCTCCTTCAAGTTGCTCAACAATTGTTGACCATTGCGGCACTGGGCATCCAAACCGGCCACGGAGAAACCGTCCAGTTCCTTCTTCGACCCCGTACCCTGATAACGTTGATAAGCGACCTGTGCTTCCTTGAAGAGGTAGTTGAGCTGGTAGGCGCGCCCCAGCCAGAACCACGCATCGGGGGGAATGGCCGGATCCTCAACGGCATATTTCAAATGGTTGACGGCCTTTTCCTTGTCATCGCCACTGAAGATCAGACAGGTGCCGTATTGGTAGTTGAGGTTCCGGTCAGTGGGGTTATTGCTCACCAATTGGCCGTACAAAGGCAAGGCCTCAATGAAATTCTTCTCCTTGAAGAACGCATCGGCCTTCGCCCGCACTTGTTGATCACCTTGGGCAAAAGCCGAAAAGGTGAAGAGCAGGCTGAATAATATGCCCGTGGTAAGGGTCGACATCCGAGAGTGGGCGCTTATACCCCGATATGGACGCACATGTTTCATCGGGTATCCGCTCGGCGCGAAAACGAGGTACGATTCTCCTCGCCCCGGAGGAGCCTGCCGATGTTCTGCCTATGGGTATAGATGACGAGCAGGGAAAGTACCACGGAGAACCCGATCTTCACACTACTGTTCTCGTGAAAGACCAAGGCAACGGCCAGTGGAAATGTGATCGCAGCACATAGAGAACCGAGTGAGACGTATCGGGAGAGCAGGAATACAATGCCGAAAACACCCATGCAGATCAATGCAGCGCCGGGGTGTACCGCCAGGATCCCGCCCAAGGAGGTGGCCACGCCCTTGCCTCCACGGAACCCGGCAAAGACCGGATACAAATGACCGAACACCGCAGCCAGCACCAACGCTACGCGGAACCACATCCACGCATTGGTATCGGGTTCCAGATCCGTGAAGTTGGGGAGGATGCGAACCGGAACGAAGCCCTTGGCGATGTCGATGAGCAGCACGGGCACGCCCGCCTTGGGCCCCAACACCCGGAAGGTGTTCGTGGCACCGGCGTTCCGCGAACCATGTTCACGTACATCGATATCATGGAATGCCTTACCCCACCAGACACTGGTGGGAATGCTCCCGACCAAATAGGCGATCGCCATAGCTACCGTTCCGTACACCCAAGGGAAGTCCATCGTTCAAAGTCCGAAACGTTCGCGGAAGTCATCCGCTTTCTTCTTGTTCGTCAACATGTATTGATACGGTGCCTGGCCCTTGCTCCCGTCCATCTCACGCTTCTCATCCTTCACTTCACCGATCATGGTGTTGAACGCCGCGTCGCTGCTGTATGCGTAAAGGTAATTGCGGCTGTATTGGAAGAAGTAGTACGACTGGTCGTCCAACATCAACAAGATGGTCATGATGTCGCCGCTCCGTTTCCGTTCCAAATGGACCTTCCCTTTCACGTAGCGGTAGATCGGCTTCTTCAAGATGCTCGCTACCCCAATGGGACCGTCGCTGACCCAACTTTGTTCCGGCCCGTCCCAACGCATCTTCACATCGGCCAGCACCATGGTCTTCATTATTTCCTCGGGTAGCTTCTTGATCTCTCCCTTGATGCTCAACTCGCTGATCAGCTTGTCCGATCGCTCCAAGCCCAATAGTTCACGGAGCATCTTCTCGTAGTAGGTCTTCGTCACGTCCACCGGCTTCAGGTCGGGGTATGCGGTCATTTCCGTGGCCATCCTGTCCAGGGCATTATCGAGGAAGAAGAAATCAGCCAGTATGACCTCCTCCGTGGTGGTCTTGGCAGCCTCCGCCTCGAAGCGCAATGAACCAACGCCGGTCAGTTGTACCCGACCCAGGTCCACGGCGTGATCGATCCGACCATCGCCCATGATCAAGCAGTTCTCCACCGCCAAGCTCACGAGATCACCGGGCAATTCACGCTTCCTGATCTTGTCCTTGTTGGAGATCATGTATTCCTTTCGGCCCTTATCGAAATACAAGAGCCCCTTGGCCGCGATCATATGTCTATCCTTGGGGTCCTTGGTGCGGCTCAGGAAGGTGCCATAGGTGATGAAAGGGTCCTCGTCCGTGAGGTAGACACCAGCGCCGATCCGTGCACCTTCATCGTCATACAGCGTATCGGCTACTGGAATGAACACTTCCTGCGGATCTATGAGCGAAGTGAACTTCATCCAATTCCTCGCCAATCCCGGGCAGCCGTGTTGGATACGCGTGCTACCATCGAAGATCAGTTCCTTCTTGCTCGCCTCCAAGATCACAGCACCGAAGAAGTCGAATGCAGGGCTCAGTTGGAAGTCCTCTTCCTTGGTGATCTTCCCTCTTGCAACGGTCTGATATGCGGTATCCACAGAGATCTTCGGCAGGTTGACCTTGAACGTTTTGCCGTTCTCATCCACGTAGTCCATATCGCCCGTTGCCGTGTAATCGCGCTTCGCCTTGATGTCCACCGTGGCGTTGTAGATGTTGTGGTTCTTGTTCACGAAGTTGGCCGTGATATGGGCGTTCTTCAAGGGGTCCATCGCGGCGTTCTTCCGAATGCGCATGAGGCTGCTGTCCGGCGCGATCAAAGCATCCGCGACCCGGATGAACTGCACCTCGGAAGCCGTTATCAGGTGCTTCTTGAGATCGTAGCGTGCTTTGGGTGCCATGAAACTGAGCGAGTCCTGACCGGGCCTTACACTGATGAAGTTCGATCCAGAGAGCTGTAGGTCGTCGTTGATGGAGGCCGCGGCCTTATCGCTTTCCAGTTCGATATCCCCTTCGTCCATGTACCACCGGAACCGGTCCATGTAACAGATGTACTGGTTCACGGGGAATTCCACCTTGGTCTCGGTCCCGTTGCTCACGAATTCCCCTACTCGTCCATCCAGGTCCACATTGGCGTTCACATTGTCCGTGCGGAACGCGATACCCGCACTGTCCCCCTGTTCGGTCAATCGGAAGTCGGCGGTATCGGCCTTGATGCGCATGGTCTCGAAATTGAACAGGTCGGAATCCAGGGTCGCATTGCTGAAGTCCGCCAATCCTGCGCCGGTCATCCCTGTTGGTTTCAGGTCCGTGGAGCCTTCCAATAATGCCTGCCCACCGAACATCGACATCGGTTTCCGGAGCATTTCAGTGCGCAACA
>Ga0335394_10006788_pt1 | contig 12917 bp, 11 predicted proteins | sample MAT03_FD_205741 | JGI IMG/M metagenome (GOLD analysis project Ga0335394, IMG submission 205741) | Freshwater microbial communities from Lake Fryxell liftoff mats and glacier meltwater in Antarctica - MAT-03 (spades assembly) (version 2) ...
ACAGCACCGGCGCGCGTGCCATCCTGCTCGTTGATGCGCTGGGGCGCCATGTCCTGCGATCCACGCTCACCACCGCACAGCAGGTGCAGGTCGATGGACTTGCCCCGGCTTGCTATACGGTCCTGCTCCTCGGTGCCGGAGGCGAAGTGATGGCCCGCGGAAGACTGGTGAAAGAGTAGGGCTCAGCGATAAGCCCGCACCTTTCCGTCAGCGAGCAGGTACACGCTGTTGGTCGCACCATCCACCGCGTATTGCGGCGTCTTGTTCCTGCCGAGCATGATGGTGTTCGCAACGCTTCCGTCCACCTTGACGATCGCCATCAGCACGAATTCCTTGCTGGCCACTTCGCTCAGGATGTACTGCACGGCCTGTGTGCTCGTGGTGGCGGTGAACCGTGCACTGGCCTGGGCCAGGAACGACTTCGTGGCACTGAGGCCCATCTTCGAGGCGTCGCCGTAAATGGCACTGAGTTGCCCCGTCACATCTTTCGCCACTGCGCTCTGGGTGTCCTGTACTTGTATGCTTGAGGAGACCGATCCGAAGGCGGCGGACGTGTAACCGAAGGCCGCGGTGTAATAGGCGGCGCGTACCGCCGAGGCGTGCAACAGGGCCCGGTTGAGTCCGCTCTCTCGCGGCGCGGGGAAGTACTTCTGGTATGCGATGGATCCGTCCGCGGCGAGCAGCGCCATATTCTGGTCCGCGCTCACGAGTGCCCCTTTCGGAAGCAACTCCAGCGTGCGGGGTTGTTCCTTGCCCTCGAACTTCAGCGGCACGCTACCCAACACACGCGCGCTGCCTCCACTGAAGGTGCGCAACAGGCCATCCTTCGTATTGAAGAGGTACAGTGCGCCACCATCCGTGACCATCAGCCCGCTGCCCCCTTTGAAGGGACCGGCGATCAGCGTTGCGCCGGTGTTGCGGTCCACGACATCAACTTGTTCGGCGCTGCCGATCGCGATCGCGTCCGGAAGGGTCAGCACCTTCTGCACGGGACCATCCAGCTTCACCGCCCTGCCCCATACCTCGACACCTGTCGCGGTTTCCACCACCATCGCGCTACCGTCTTTTTCGCCACTCACCAGCAACAGCCGGTTCCCCATGGGTATCGCGTTCTGCAACGCACCACCACTGACGTTGATCCCCCTTCCGTTCTTCCCCCAGCGTCCGACGCCGCTGGTATAATCCATCAGGTTCGCGTTGGTGTTGTCACCTCCTCCGATCACCAACCCCTCGTTCATTGGGATCACCGCGCCGACCTTCTGCATCAACTTCACCGGCTCCGCCCAGGCATAGCCGCCATCGCTCGCTCGGAAGGCATTGAAGAAGCTCTCGTAGGTGACCGTAACGGTCGTCTTGCCGTCCGTACCCGTGCTCTCTTTGCGGTTCACTTTCTGCGCGCCCATGATCACGATGCCGGGTGCGTGTGGGGTGGCCACCAGCACCGCGTAGATGTCATTGCCGGTGTTCAGGTTCGCGCCGCCCCGGTCCAACGTGTTCATGAAACCGGCCATCGCCGCGAACTTCGGATCAGGGCTTTGCTTCCAAAGCTCTTCGCCGGTGTGTGCGTTCAGTTTGTAAGCGAAGAAGAGGGTGCTCAGGATGATCTCATCCGGACCTGCGGCCACGCACGCGGTGAGTTTGCTGAAATCGCTGCTCTTGTTCCAGAGCATTTTTCCGCTCGCCATATCGACGCAGGCCATCACCGGCTCTGGACCTTGCTGACCAACGACCACGATCACATTCGCCTCGTACAGGAAATACTTGCTCGTTACGTTGCTGATGCCGGCTTCCCTGCTGTTGAACAGCACGCGTCCTTCGAAGGGTTCCACGATCAACAACTGATCCGCTCCGCTCGCAGGTGCGAGCGCCACGAACGGCGTGCCTTTCACTTCCTCGAAGCCGCTCTCCGGCGCGTTGGCCAATGCCGCCACCGTCCATTGCACAGTGCCTTTGGCGGGATCGATCCCCTTCAGCCCCTCACTGGTACATACGAGCAGATTCCCGGCTGAAGTCGTACGCATCCAGTTCACCGCACCACCCGGCGACACCTCCCGATCCGGTGCGGTTTGGGCTGGAGAACTACTTGGGAGGCAAAAGGAGAACAGGAGCGTGGCGAAGTATTTCATGGCGGAAAGTTAGGGTCGCCATTTGCCAACAACTGTGCCGCACGGAGCGCCCAAGGCGAAGCCTACTTCCCGATGGTCCGCGCCCGGTCCGCATAGAAACCGCCGCCTGCGGCGATACGTGCGAACGCTTCCGATGCGGCTGTTCGCTCACCCAACCGTTCCAATGTGAGGGCATGGTACCACTCGGCCTCTTCGTCGAACACATCCACCGGATGTGTGGCCGCGCGGTGCAGGAAGGTGCGCGCATGGGTGTACAGGCCCAGGTTATACGAGCACAGACCCGCATAGAACAGCGCGTTCACATCACCGGGGTACTGGGTGAGCACGAAGCGCAGGTCATCCAGGCAGGCCTTGTGGTCATTGTGCGCGAACTGCTCCAAAGCCTCGTCCATGAAGGCCGTATAGCTCACCGTGGTCGTTTCCGTGCGGACGGAATCCTGTGCGGAGCGATCGGCGAAGCGCGCGGCTACGCTCTCTTCAGCCAGCCGCATCACGGGTTCGTTCGCGTACAACTCCTGGGGATGGACCAGCTTCAAGTCATGAAGGAAGATCAGCTGGCGTGACTGGCGAAGCGCGTGTTTCGGACGCACCACGGAAGGCGGAACCGTGCTGTCGGACGCGCTCGCAAAGTCGCGTTCATCAACGGGCCGACGTTCCAACCGGTCGATGCCGCTTTCCCGATCCAATTCCACCGCCGATGCCATCGCCTTCGAATGACGATCGTTCGGTGCGTGACCGATGTGGAGTGACTCGGGTAGTTCATGCGCTGCGTTGATCTCCGCTGCCACCAGCGGCTGTTCGACGCGCATCGTGGATGAGGGTGCGGTCGCTGCGGTGTTCGTCACTGCGGTCGCCACGGAGTTCTCGGTTGTCTTCTCCGGGAGTAGGTACCACACCGTGACCGCGACGAACGCACCGGCCAGCAAGGCCGCGGTGATCCGCGCGAAACCGATGTGCGTGCCCGTTCCTGAAGGGCGCATGCGGTCGAGATCCTTCAATGCGGAACTCGCGCCGCTCTGTTGCAAGCCTTCGGCGGCATCGCAAGACAACGCATCGTTCTCCAAATGGCCTTCGACCTCACGGCGTTCGGCGGGCGTGAGGAGTCCTTCAGCGTAGGCCGTGAGTTGCTCGCGCGCGAGCGGGCCGCGCGGTGCGAAGGGACCGGTGCTATGCGTTCTTGTCGGCATGGGTCGGTGTCCCGGTTCGTCCGGTGCGTTCTAGGATGAGGCGCAGGTTCCTGCGTCCGTTCTGTAAATGGCTGCGTACCTGGTCCACGTTCTCCCCGGTCCGCTCCGCCACTTGTTGGTAGCTGTTGCGTTCCAGGTAGAACAAGCGGATACAGGAGCGTTGTCCTTCGTTGAGCTGTTCAATGGCGTGTTCGAGCTGTTGCAACGTGCTCTCGTGCAACACCGCTTCCGCCGCATCGTCCTGCGCCACATCGTGCAGCAGATCATCCGGCACATACTTACCGTTCTTCGCGCTGCGCAAGGCCATCAGGCAGCGGTTGCGCATAACCGTGTGTACCCATGCGCGGAAGCGTTCCACCTCATGGTTGCGCAATAGATCGGGCAGCACGGCGAAGAGATCCACTACCAGGTCCTTGCTATGCTCGGTGTTCTTCAGGTACTTCATGCACACGCCGAAAAGCAAGTGGGCGTACCTGTCCCACAGGTCGCCCAGCGAAGCCTGGTGCCCATCGCGCACGGCGCGCACCAGCTCCTCGTCGCTCGCTTCTTTTATGGCCTTGCGGCGCAGGAACATCCGATCATTCCGGTTGGTCAGTGTTGTCCTCGTCCTGTTCCTGCCGCAAATACAGGGCACGGGCCTGCTCGTACATCTCGCTGTAGGTCTTGGTCTCGATCACCACCACGCCGCCGGTCACATCGCCGTAGCGCGCGGGCAGGCCACCCGTGTAGACGGAAATGCTGCTGATCGCGCTCGGGGGCACATGCGGTACGATACCGCTCATTTTCACGCCATCCAGGTACGATGCCATGTTCTCTGTGCGTGAGCCGCGGAAGTAAAGGCCATCGCCGTTGGCCGTGGGTGTCACGCCCGCGAAGCTCTTGCCGATGAACTGCACCGGGTTCTTGATATTGGGGTCGTGTTTGAATTCGGAGGCGAGCAGGGTTTGGCGGCTTGGATCTTCGGGCTCGATCAATCTGCGTTTGTAACCGATGACCTCATGCCCCTTGAGTTCGGTGGCTTCCTTCATCTTGAGATCTTTCAAATAGTTCGCACGGTCAGTGACCTCAACACCGGGTATCTCAATGCTCCGGAAGCCCATGAAGGAGACCTGTACTGTGTAGATCCCCGGGGACAGGGGTTTAAGAACGAAGCGACCATTCTCATCCGCTGCTGTGCCTTGCGACCGATCAGCAGCGGTGGTGGTGATGCTTGCGCCCAGTAGCGGGTTGCCCTGAGCATCGAGCACGCGGCCGCGGATCTCGCCGAGGCCCTGTGCGTGAGCTGCCGACGAGCCCAGCAGCAGTAGAAGGATCAAGGAGGTGCGCATGTTCATGTGTTTCCACCATGATGCGGAAATGCCTTTGAATGCACACGCCGATCGGGACCGATCATGTTCACATCAGCACATGACCGGATGCGTACACGTCTAAAGTTCTTCCGCCACCACCTCCCGGACCCCGGGCACCTCGTGCTTCAGCAGGTTCTCGATGCCCTGTTTCAAGGTGACCAAACTGCTGGGGCAGCCGCTGCACGAGCCGCGCAGGGTGACGGTAACAACGCCATCCTCGAACGAACGGAACGCGATATGCCCGCCATCCGCTTCCACCGCAGGACGGATATACTCCTCCAACACGCGGACGATCTTCTCTTCGTCGGGTCCCTTCGGCTCGGCGTGCGTGCTGGCACGCTCGTTGGCATCGGCCATGGCCTGGGCGGGGGCGTCCTCGTATACCACGCGGCCGTCGGTGTTCAGGTATTCCTGGATGTACTCGCGCAGTTCCAGTTGCACCAGGTCCCACGTCACGCTGCTGTTCTTGGTCACCGTGACGAAGTTGCTCGCAACGAACACGCCGGTGACGAACGGCAGGTTGAAGACCTTCTCCGCCAGGGGCGAAACACCCTCGGTCTCCTCCGGTGCGCGGAACTCGAGGAGGCGGCCATCCTGCACCAGGAGGCGGCTGCTCACGAAACGCATGGTGGCCGGGTTGGGGGTCATCTCGGCGTAAACCGATACAGGAGGGCGCTTGGCGGTCTCGATCATCGTGGCCCAAAGGTACAGCCCCACTGGAGGCGTGCCAGCTTTTCCAACCTGTCCGGCCATGGAGAGGCGTGGCTTCCCAAGAAGCCGGGCAACGTCTTTTCGGTAGAGACCGTATGAGCGACCTACTTTTGACCCGCCCCCGCAGAGCGGGATCAAACATATGCGCCGCTTCCTTCTCCGTCATCGTTGGGCCACCTTGGTGGTGGTGGGGCTTATGCTCTTCGCCACGAGCGGTGCTACGCTCTCGCGGATGACCTGCTTGATGGACGGCCACAGCGTGCTCAGTTTCGGGTTTGCCGATGACTGCTGTCCGGAGCCGGAGGCCGGGAGTAACGCTGTGCTGAAAGCGACCTGCTGTGAGTTTTCCGAGGCGACGGTTGGGGCCGTGACCTTCGTTGCGCACAACACGCTCGCGTTAACACCGGTATTGATGGTGTTGGACGCTGTCCCCGTCACCGTGATGGTGGAGCGGACCTTTGAGCTTTGTCGCTGGCTGGACGTGCGACCACCACCGCTGCGTGGGGGCGAGCGTCTCGCGATCCTTGGGAGCTTTCTGATCTAGTCGTGGTCTTTCCGCCCCATGGGCGAAGGGAAGCTTTAAGCTTCCGCGTGTCATTTCACACACGTCCTGAAAAGACCAGTTGATGTTCTTCAAAACCAGTTCGACCGTACTCTTTCTGCTCCTTGTTCCGCCAGCGCTGGCACAAGGTCCTGTGACCGGGCATGTGCGCGCCTACACGGCGACGGGCACTGAGCCGCTGGCCGGTGCCAGCGTGCTCTGGGCTGGTACTACCACCGGAACGTCCACCGATGAGGACGGCGGCTTCAGCCTTCCTGCGCCAATGCAATGGCCCGCGCGCCTGGTGGTGTCCTTCGTCAGTTTTGGAAGTGATACCCTCCGCCTCGCAACAGCGCCCACCTCGCCGTTGAGCGTGACATTGCGCGCTGTGAATGAATTGCCCGCTATGGACGTGGTCGAACGCCAAAGCGGGACACTGCTTAGCACGCGCACCATCAATGCGAGCGAGAACATTGGCGCCAAGGAGTTGAAGCGCGCGGCGTGCTGTGATCTCAGCGAGAGTTTCGAGACGAGCGCGACGGTGGATGTCAGCTTCAGCGATGCGATCTCCGGAACGAAAACGATCCGCATGTTGGGCCTCGATGGCAAGTACGCGCAGATGAGCCTGGAGAACATCCCCTTCATCCGCGGCTTGTCCACATCGTCCGGCCTAACGCTCATCCCGGGCACATGGATCAACGACATCAACTTGAGCAAGGGCGTGGGCACAGCGGTGAACGGACCGAACGCCATGACCGGCCAGATCGATCTGTGTTTGGTGAACCCGCTGGGCGAAGGGCCGCTCTTCGTGAACCTCTATGGCAACAGCCAGGGCCGTGCGGAACTCAACGTGCATACCGCCCAACCCACAGGAAAGAACAGCGCGAACCTCCTGCTCGTCCACGGCAATTGGTTCGATCAGGAGATGGATCAGAACAGCGACGGTTTCATGGACATGCCGCGCACACGCCGCATCAACATCATGGACCGCTGGATGTACCAAGGTGAACGCAAGAGCGGACAACTCACCCTCCGCGTAGTGAATGATGAGCGCATTGGCGGACAGACCGAGGAACATGTGGCGGTGAACAACGACCAGAGCCATCATTCCGACCTTGGACTCTACACCGTCGACGCCACTAACCGTATGATCGATGGCTTCGGCAAGCACGGCTGGGTCTTCGAGAACGATGCCACTAAGAGCATCGGCATCATTGCTGCGGCACGCAGGCACGAAGTGACGAACATCTACGGCGCGCGCACCTATGAGGGTTTGCAGCAAAGCGCGTACGCCAGCATGGTATACCAACAATTGCTCGGCACTGGGACCGACCAGATCAAGGCGGGCCTGAGCTTCCAATACGACGACTACGAGGAGCTCTTCACCAACGATACCCTGCCGACGCTCGACCTCGGCCGCACCGAGCGCATGCCGGGAGCCTTTGCCGAGCACACCTTGAAGCGGCCACGCTTCACCCTGGTGAGCGGTGTGCGCGTTGATGTGAACGACCTCTACGGCACGGTGGCCAGCCCGCGCGTACATGCCAAGTACGATATCGGTCCGCTCACGGTCGCTCGCGCCAGCGTGGGCCACGGTTTTCGCACGGCGAACCCGCTGGTGGAGAACGCAGCGGTGATGGCAAGTTCGCGCAACGTGCTGGTGGATCCCCTGGACATGGAGCGCGCCTGGAACTTCGGCGCTTCCTTGCTGCACAAGTTCAAGTGGCTCGATCGCAAGTGGGCCGTCGGCGTCGATGCTTACCACACGCGCTTTACGGATCAGGTGGTGAGCGACCTCGACCGTGATCCGCACACCATCGCCCTATACATGCTCGATGGAGCGTCCTATTCCAACAGCCTGCTCGCCGACCTGCAGGTGGACCTCACCCGCACGCTCCAGTTCAAGACCAGCTACCGTTTCTACGATGTGCGTTCCACCTACGACGGCCGCTTGCTCGAACGACCCTTCACGCCAACGCACCGGGGACTGGCATCCCTAGGCTATGCGGATATCAAGGAGCGCTGGCGTTTCGACATCACGATGCAACTCTTCGGTGAGAGCCGCATCCCTGCCACTGCGAGCAACCCCGAGGGCCTGCGCTTCCCGGACCGGGCACCGGCCTATGCCACGCTGCATGCGCAGGTAACCCGCCTGTTCGGCGCATGGGAGATCTACCTCGGCGCGGAGAACATCACCAGCACCTTGCAACAACAGCAGATCATCGCCGCCGATGATCCCTTCGGCCCGAACTTTGACGCCAGCTTGATCTGGGGCCCCACCAACAAGGCCATGCTCTACGGCGGGATCCGCTACACCATCAAACGCAAAACCAACAGTGAACCATGAGAACCCTGATCGTCCTTTCCTTCCTCGCGCTCGGCCTTGGCGCCACGGCTCAAACCAGCAAAACGGCCACGCTGGCCATACAGAGCAGCGCTGTATGCGAGATGTGCGTGGAGACCATCCAGAACAACCTGATCTATGAGAAAGGCGTGAAAAAGGTGATGGTGGACCTGACCACCAGCATCGTACATGTGGAGTACGACGCGAAGAAGAACACACCAGAAGGGCTCCGCACAGCACTTGTCAGCATGGGCTATTCGGCGGATGGTGTCGCTGCCGATGCCAAGGCCTTCGCCAAGCTGCCCGCCTGCTGCCAGAAGGAAGGTTGCGGCAAGATGCCTGAGAAGCAGTAGCCATATGGCATTGGTCCGCAGTGTGCGTGGGCACACCCCGCAGTTCGGTGCGGACTGTTTCCTCGCGGAGACCGCCGTGGTGATCGGCGACACGTTGATGGGTGATGGATGCAGCGTGTGGTACAACGCGGTGGTGCGGGGTGATGTGAACAGCATCCGCATCGGTCACCGCGTGAACATCCAGGATGGCGCGGTACTGCATTGCACTTTCGAACGCGCAGCGCTCACCATCGGCACCGACGTGAGCATCGGCCACAACGCCATTGTACACGGCTGCACCATTCATGACAAGGTGCTCATCGGCATGGGCGCCATTGTAATGGACCATGCGGTGATCGGCGAGGGCAGTGTGATCGCGGCCGGCGCCGTGGTGTTGCAGAACACTGTTGTGGAACCAGGTAGTCTCATGGCGGGTGTCCCAGCGAAGCGCATCGGCCCAGTGAGCGCGGAGATCTCGCAGAACGAGATCGAGCGGATCGCGAAGAACTACCGGATGTACGCGGGGTGGTTCAAGGAAGGTTAAGCGCTTCGTACGACCGTAGACTTCACACTTCCGGCCATGAACACTTTGATCGCACACGGCGAGCTATGAAGATCCACTGGACCATGCCTGCATCGGTTCGGCCGCACTACCGGGCGGATCTGGTGGCCACAGGTGGCATAGATCGGTGCGATTCAGGTGATGCGCAGAAAGGACACCGCTCGCACCCATCGATCTTGTGCGCAATTCGGGCAGATCCTGGGCAGGCCTTCCATCACCGTTAAGCCGCATTTGCTGCACGATGCAGGGCCGGATGCCAGTTCTGCCTGATCCACCGGCGCCCACAGGATCTCCGGGGCCAGCGGCAAACCATGTTGCACCTGGTCGTCCGGGTGGAAGAAAACGCTCAACGTTCCATTGATCTCCACGTAGGCCGACTTCACCTGTCCCAGATGCTCCACATGCAGTGTGCGCAGTTCACCGAAGAACTCCGCGGGCGACATTCCCTCCGCGTCGAGCGCCTTGACGTCCACCACGCCGTTGGCGAATACCCGTTCGACGGCGCCTTCCACAACGGCCTCCACCTTCGGGGAACGGTTCGTCCATTTATTGATGCCCCAATAGAAGAGCAGCACCACCGCGATGGCCACGATGGAGGGTAGGATCGGCGCGTCGATGTAGATCATGGGGTCGCCGAAGGCCGAGCCAAGACCAATGATCACCATCAATTCCAAGACGCTGAACTGACGCACCTCCTTTTTTCCAGTGAGTTTGAACAGCACCAGGACAAAGAGGAACATGAGGCCTGCCCGCAACGCGCATTCCAGCAGGAAGATCCATGAGTTCTCCGCTCCGAGGAGGATGGTCTTCCACTCGTTCATCTGTTCAGGTGTTCCGGTCGCGATACGCCAGCGCACCAAAGATGGCGACGCCAAATTGGAGAGCGGGCCTAACCGAAGGAAGTGTGAGCGGAAAGCACATGCCGAAGCTACTCCACCACCAGCTTCGCCCCGCTGATCCAGCGCGTGGCATCGCTCAGGTGTACATGGTAGAGCCCCGCGCATGATGGAGCTTGGAGCGTGAACGGTGCGGTTGGCGAAGTGAGTTGTTCTTCGCGCACTGCGCGCCCATCGCTGCTCACCACCGTTAGGCGCAAAGCTCCTTGAGGGCTGAAGTTCGCGGGTAGGTTCACTTGCACTTGAACAATGCTGGCACTAGCTACCGGGTCAACTACGGCTGTATCACCAAGCGTTCGCTGCGTTCCACGCGGCCATCGCGCAGCAGTTCCACACTGTACACACCCGGTGCGGTGCCGCGCGTGTCCCAAACTTGCTGGCCCTGCTCCTCCGCGACTTGGAGCGTGTGTACCACGCGGCCACTAGCATCGCGTAGGCGCAATTGGCCCGTGCCGGTGTTGCCCGGCAGGCTGTAGTTCATTGCGACATATGTGCTCGCTGGGTTGGGAAGGAGCAGAAGGCCGGTGGCTTCCTCCTCGCGAAGCGAAGGCACAGCAGTAATGATCTCCTGCACGTTCAAGCGCGTTACAAAAAGTTGTCCAGTGGCGTTGGTGGTGCCATCGTCGTAGCCGTTGAACCCACCGCAGATATAGGCTTGCGTGGAATCAGCATTGAAGATGATCTGCTGCACCGATGCCGCAGTGAGACCCTGGTATGTGAACGGACCAACCCCAGCTCCGTTGAACGCATCCAGCAATTGGCCCGTGGTATCGATCATGCAAATCCCCTTCCTAACTTGACCGTTCACACGTTTGAAATGACCAGTGATGATCAGTGTACCATCGCGCCACGGGTTGATCGTATAGACGTATGCACCCGCGAAAGATGTGCTCAATCCCTCACCAGCGGTGAATTGCGGTATGGTGAAGCTGGGATCCAGCGAACCGTCGGGCATGAAGCGAACCAAGCGCAGCGTATCGTTAGGCGCATCGGTCCTTCGGAAGTTGCCGCATGTGTACACTCTTCCATCGGGAAGCCCCAGGTAGTCCCGCGCCTCACCGGTGTACACCCCAGTGTGGAACGTGGTATCGACGCTCCCGTCGGCATTCACCCGAAAGACCCGGTCAATCTCCTGCCCATCGAACTGGTCGCACAAACCATTACAGATGAACTGACCGTTGGGCAGTTCCTTGAAGCGGTATACCGCGCAGCTACCCCCGCTGCGATGGGTGCGCGTGGTGTCCAGGTAGCCCGTGCTCGTGAACCAGATCAGCTGGTAGCGGCCCACGAAGCCACGCGCGGTGTCACTCAGGTTGTGGTTCCCGCTCATCAACACTCGCCCATCCGGATAGACATGGTAATCGCCCCCTTGGAGGGAGTTGAAGTAGAGGCCGTAGTTCATTTCAATAAACGAAGGGTCTTGTATGCCACTTGGAAGGATCCGCCGCACGGTCCCAGATGTTCCCACATAAAAGCGATCCTCCCAGCGGGTCAACTTCACACCGCCCAATCCGCTATTGTAGAAGCTCTCATCACGGGTCCCATTGGGCAGGAGACGCACGAGCCGCTTATCGCTGAACTCACCGGGGAAACGCATGATCCCGGATGCGCTGATGCTTCCGTCGTCATTGAGCAGGAGGGAGCCCACGTTTCGTTGGCTGATCTGCGTTTGGAAGCTAGGGTCCACTGTGAAATTCCATTGGCACCATGCCACAGTAGCCGCCAGCTTGGCGGCTACTGTGATCGCTATGGTTCGTTGCAGCAAACGCATCTAGGGCTGTATCACCAAGCGTTCGCTGCGTTCAACGCGGCCACCGCGCAACAGTTCCACTGTGTACACACCCGGCGCGGTGCCGCGAGTGTCCCAAACTTGCTGGCCCTGTTCACCCGCGAATTGCAGCGTGTTTACCACCCGGCCACTGGCATCGCGCACGCGCAGTTGGGCCGTACCGGTGTTTCCCGGCAGGTTGTAATTCATGACTACGTATGTGTTGGCGGGGTTGGGTTGCAGAAGCAAACCCGGAGTGGCTGAGCTCGCGTTCTCCGGATCCGGATACATACGGAGACTCTTGGCCGTTGGTGCTCCACCTGTAAATGGCGGCCGACAGATCCCATAAACAGCGCACAACAAATTGCTGGCCCATACAGCGGGCCGGTCGTAGAGTTCACCCACCAACTCGTCCAACTGCTGCACTTCCTGCCCGTTCAGGCGGTAGGCGCTGCGGCCATCGGAATGTGCTGTGGCCAGCACGTCCACATAATCAAGCATGCGCTGGCGCTCGGTCTGCTCCTTGGGTCGCAGCGCCTTTTCCACTGGCATGGCGTTGAGAACAGCCAGCGCATCGGCGAAGCGCTGTTGCTTCAGCAAGAGGCCGGTCTCGGCATAACGCGCAGCGTTAGTGCGCAGTTGCTGCCACACCCAGCGCAAGCTGTCCGGGTCGGCATGCGCACTGTCCGTGCGGTACAGGACCAGCAAGTGGTTCACCGCCTGGGTCATGTTGGCGTGTTTGTCAGCCATCTGCGCCTCCAGGCCGAAGCGGTAGGTCCTGGTGTCCCAGCTCGCTTTAATGCTGGCAATGGCGTAGGCCGGAAGCGGATATAGGGACTCCAATTCGGCCCACTTCAGGAAGCCATCCTTTTGCGTGCCCTCCGGGTTGGCCACACAGATCTCCATCTTGATCGCCACAGGCACACTCACCTTATCGATCAGTTGTTTCAGGGCGTCGACGCTGAGGTAAGGGTTCATGCCCAAGAGGTAGTCGCGCAGATCCCAAACGTCCTGCGGCCATGCATCGGTGATCTCTTGTACCACTTCATCCGTGTTGCCCCCATCGATCAATTGCTCGTAGAGGTAGCGGATGGAACCGTA
>Ga0335394_10006789_pt1 | contig 12915 bp, 8 predicted proteins | sample MAT03_FD_205741 | JGI IMG/M metagenome (GOLD analysis project Ga0335394, IMG submission 205741) | Freshwater microbial communities from Lake Fryxell liftoff mats and glacier meltwater in Antarctica - MAT-03 (spades assembly) (version 2) ...
CGCATACCAGCACACGCCCATCAGCAAGGCCACGGAGGCCATTAGTGCCCAGCGGCTTGTGGCACCGCTGGCCCGCTCCGCGGAGGCGGCACGCTCTGCGACCAGCGTCGAAGGCTGCGTTTCCACAAGAGGCGGCATGGGCCAAGAGCGAGGCAGTTCTGCCTGGAAGAAGCGGAACAGAATCTGATCCATAGCGTCCGGCACTGCTGATGGCAGGTTGGCGTTCGGGAGTGGGGGTTGCGATGCCATGTCATTGACCCGTGTGTTTGCGATCGGTATCCGGATCCGTATGGACCGACAGGCGTTCTGCGAGTCGCTGCCGGGCCCGGCTCAGTCGCATGTGGACGGCCGTCACGTTGATGGACAACATCTCCGCGATCTGCGTTGCGTCGTATTCCAGGGCGTAACGCAAGGTGAGGATCCGGCGATCGTCGGGCGAAAGATCCTCGAGCTCGGCTCGCAGCTGGGCGAAGAGTTCCTGCTTCTCCATCTCGTCAATCGGCGCCGCCTGGGCCGACCGCACACTGTAAAGTACCTCGGGCGGTTGAGTGCCGTTGCGTCGGAAGGCACTTTTCGCGTGATCTTCCGCCAGATTTCTCGCGACCCGAAGCAGCCAGGCCCGAGAGTTCTGGATATCCTCGCCTTCCTCCCACTGCCGCCAGAGGCGAAGAAAGGCTTCCTGGGCGATGTCCAGTGCCAGGTCCGAATCGAGCCACCGGGCGTACGCGACCGCCCACACTTCCCGACTGTGCTGTTCGTAAAGCCTCTCGAACTCGGCACGTCGGGCGAGCCTGGCCGCTGCCGATCGCCTGTGCTGTTTCCCCTGAGGCATCGCGAAAGCCGTGGCCCATGAGGATGGCGGTGCTCGTGACAAAATGAAGACGAGCCACAAAGGGAAAGCTAACCGCCGGAACGCAAAATCCCACTCGAATCAGGGATTCGTCGCGGTGACCACGAGGTTATCGCGGTGGACAAGTTCGACGTAAGGAGCCTCGCCCAGGGCGCCCGCGAGTTGCTCGGTTTGCAGGCCGCAGATGCGGGTGGCGTCCGTCGAGGAGTAATTCGTGAGCCCTCGGGCCACTTCCACGCCCGTGGGATCGCACAGGGAAATGACATCGCCCTTGCCGAACTCTCCTTCCACGGTGGAGACGCCCACGGGAAGCAAGCTTCGGCCGCGCTCCACCACCGCCCGGCGAGCGCCGGCGTCCAGTCGTAAGGTGCCTTTGGGCCTTGCGGTGTAACCGAGCCAGCGTTTCCACGACGGAACGCCCTCGCCGTGCGGCAGGAAGAGCGTGCCCACCGCTTCGCAAGCGAAGATCCGGTCAAGGACGCCATCGATGGAGCCGTTCGCCATGATCACGGACTCCCCCGCCACGGTCGCCAGCCGGGCGGCCCGGAGCTTGCTTTTCATGCCGCCGGTGCCAAGGTCGCTCTTGCTGGCTCCGGCCATGCCAGTGATATCATCGTCGATGAACGGCACGGTGCTCAGCAACTTCGCGTCAGGGTTCGTACGGGGATCCTCCGCATAGAGCCCATCGACGTTTGTGAGAAGTACGAGCAGTGGAGCGAGCAGCAGGTTCGTGACCATCGCGGCCAGGTGGTCGTTGTCGCCGAACTTGATCTCGGCCACGGAGACGGTGTCGTTCTCGTTGATGATCGGCAAGCAGCCGAACTCGAAGAGCGTCCGGATGGTGTGCCTGGTATTCAGGTATCGCGCTCGACTATCGAAGTCTCCTGCCGTGAGGAGAATCTGGGCGGCCTGGATACCATGGGGTGCCAGGGCTTCCTGGTAAAGCTGCATCAGGGCCGTCTGCCCCACCGCGGCGCACGCCTGAAGCTGCGGGAGCTCCGTCGGCCGTCGGCCCAGGCCGAGCTTGCCGACGCCGGCACCGATGGCTCCCGATGTGACCAGGACGACCTGTCGGTCCTGGGCTCGCACGCGCGCCAGCTGGTCCGCCAGCGACTGGATCCGATGGCGATCGAGACGACCGGAAGCATCGGCGAGCACGTTAGTTCCAACCTTGACCACGGCGAGGCGAGCATTGGAGATGACGCTCGTTCGGTCCACATCACTCATGAGGGTCTCGTCCGTTGCAATTTCCGCTGGATGAAGGGGTTATACCCCGATCCGTTGCCTATCGGCTAGCCGGGAAGCGGAACGGACGGAAGTCACGATTTGGTAACGAACATTTGACGCGGCCTGGTGTTGCAGGTTATCATCTATTTATGCGAATCCGTCTCTCCCCTGGATTCGCGCCACAGATTCACTCGGTTTGGGGATCTCGGCATGTCGGACGGAAGCCGCCGCACTGTCCTGGGGATTGCTCCAGTTCTTGGACTGTTGCTTGGAGTGGGAACGAGCTTTTCCGCCCCTCCGCCACGGGACGCGATCCAGGGCATTCCTCTTTCCCTGGTGACGGCGGAGCAAATTCGCGAGGCGGAGCTTGCCGCCGAGGCTCGCAGCGACTGGGAAGCGGCGTTCAGTTTGCAGTGCCGGCTTCTCCTCACGGATCGATCCCCTGCGGTTCGTGAGAAAACCTCCACCCTTCTCCGCCGTGCCCAGCAATCCCGCCGCCACCGGGACCCTGCGTTCACGCAGTTCGTCGAGAAGCTTTCCGTCACGGAGGCCCTGAATCTGTACACGGAAGTCGTGACCAAGCTGCCGACGCTCTATGCTGACCGCGAGAAAGCCGCCCTGCCCCGTCTTTGGAAGCATGGGATCGAAGAGTTCGATCGAGCCCTCATGAACCCGGCGTTCGTCCGCGTCTCGGGACCGGATGCCATCGAAGAATCGCGGCTCACCGCATTCCGAGCGAGCCTTCGGAAGACCTGGGAAAGCCTCCCTGCCACCAACGCAAAGGAGGCCCGCAACAATCTGCGACGGCTGGCCATGGCGGCTACCGACGCGGGAGTGCTGCGAAAGCCGACCGCCGTGGTGGTCGAATTCCTCTGTGGAGCCTGCACCGGCCTGGATGATTACACCGTCTTCCTCACACCGGCCCAGGCGTCTCTCGAATCGGCTTCCCTCACCGATCTCCAGCAGTACGGGATCTTCACCACGATCTCGGAGCATGGCCTTCGAATTCAGGGCCTCATCCCGAATTCCTGGGCTGCTCTGCACTCCTCGCTCGTTCCGGGCGACCGCATCGTTCGCGTCAACGGCCGCTTGTTCGACCCTGGCAGCCCCGCGGAGTTGATAGAAGCTCTGCGTAATCCCCCGGGGGCCGCTCATCGCCTCGAGATCGCGGGGCCCGTGCCGGACATGCTGCCCACCGTGATGCTCCCCTTGGCGGTGCCGACGGTCTATGGCAGCCAGGTCCTCAATCCCAAGGACGGCATCGCATACCTTCGACTGGGAGCCTTCCGCGACACCACGGCCCGAGAACTGGATGATGCCCTTGAACTTCTCAAGAATCAGGGGGCTCGTTCTCTCGTGCTCGATCTTCGTGGCAACCACGGCGGCCTCTTCAACATGGGCCTCCAGGTCACGCAGCGATTCCTGCCGGCGGGAATCATCGTGACCACACAGGGCCAGACCGGCGACTGGTCTCAGCGTGTCTTCTCCTCGGATAGCGGTATGATGGCCTGGGATCTTCCCCTGGTGCTGCTGATCGATGGCGAAACCGCCTCGGCCGCCGAGGTCGTCGCGGGCGCCTTGAAGGACCACCAGCGTGCCACGCTCGTCGGGATGACGACCTTTGGCAAAGGCTCCATCCAGTTCCCCGTTCGGCTCGAATCCCTGGACGACCCTGCGGACCCGAACCAGCCCCGAGCACGCTCCGGCATGGTTCGCCTGACGATTGCCCGGTTCTCGTCGCCTCGCGGAGCTGCCGTCAGCGGCCAGGGGATCGCACCGCAGATCCTCGAGCCCGATCCGCTTCGCCAGCTCGAGATCGCCTTGATCCGTGCCAGCGAACTCGCCCCTCCAACGTCCATGCCGATTCCATGATTCCAGCGAGCGAAGGTTCCCCAACACGGACCCCCAAGGAAGTGGATGCGGCCTCGATCTCAGCTCATTGGGCTGGGTGTCCGTCGGTTCTCTATCATGAACTCATGTCCTCATTGACCCTGTCTGAGCGAGCCTCGTGCGAACGACTGATCGAACTCGCCCTTGCCGAGGATCTCGGCGAGTTGGGCGATGTCACCAGTCGCTGCCTGATTCCCCTGAATCAGAAGGGCAAAGCTCAGTTCGTCGCCCGCGTCTCGGGCGTCATAGCAGGCTTGCCCGTGGTGGAAGCCGTCGCCAGGCAGATCGATCCTGAGTTACAGGTCGAGCTTCTCCTGAGCGACGGTGCTCGCGTGCCAGGCCATACGGGCCTCGCCATCATTTCCGGCAGGCTGCGTTCCCTGCTCACCGTCGAACGAACGGCCCTGAACTTCCTCCAGCGACTCAGCGGCATCGCCAGCCTGACGCGCCGATACGTTGACGCCATCACGGGGCTCCCCACGAAGGTGCTCGATACGCGGAAGACCACGCCCGGCTGGCGACTGCTGGAGAAGTATGCCGTCCGCATGGGGGGTGGCACCAACCACCGCATCGGGCTTTACGACGGCGTACTCGTGAAGGACAATCACCTCGCGGGCCTGGGCGATCCAGGTACCGCGATCATCACGGCGGTCGAGCGTATCCGATCGGACATGGCGACCATGGGGCTGATCGTCGAAGTCGAGGTGGATACTCTCGATCAACTGGAACAGGCCTTACCGCTGAATCTGGACGTGATCCTTCTCGACAACATGGCCCCTCCGCAGTTGAAGCAGGCTGTGAGTCGGCGGAACGCGGTCTCGCCTGGCACGCGGCTCGAGGCGTCCGGCGGCGTGAATCTCACCACCATTCGGGCCATCGCCGAGACGGGAGTCGATCGCATCAGCGTCGGCGCCCTCACGCACTCGGCGACGGCCCTCGACATCGCTCTGGATTACCTGGATTGAGCTCGCAACCCTCCCCTTCGACCGCCTGGGCCCTCGAAACCGAGCGAATCGGCCGACAGGTGCTTGTCTACGATCAACTCCCGAGCACCAACTCGCTCGCGGCGGAACTCGCGACGAGCCTGCCCGAGGGCACCGTGCTGATCGCCCAGCAGCAGACCGCCGGCCGGGGCCGTTACGGGCGAGTCTGGCAGAGTCGGCCGGGGTCGTCCTTATTGATGTCGGTGATTCTGCGGCCGCCGCCGGCGCTGCGTCGCCCTTCCGTGATGACAGCTTGGGCCGCGGTCGCGGTGGGGGATGCGATCTTTCGTCTCGCCAGGTTGCAGGCACGCATCAAGTGGCCGAATGACCTGCTCATCCGGGGAAAGAAAGTCTGCGGCATCCTGATCGAACAGGGCCACGGCGGCACCGGCGAAGGGCCGCGAACGATCGTGGGCATCGGATTGAATCTCAACCAGTCCGCCGAGGAATTCCTGGACGCCGAGCTGCCGGACGCAGCCTCGCTGAGTGTGTTCACTTCCGGGAACTACGAGCTTCGCAGCGCAGCGGAAGTGGTCTTGCGGTGCCTCGACTCGGAGTATTCTCGGCTGCTGGCGAACGAGATCGTTGCAGTGGAAGCGGACTGGAAGTGGCGGATCGGGCTTCTAGGAAAGGACGTGATGGTCGAGCGCACCGACGGTTCCACGATCGCAGGTCGGCTTCGTGAAATGAGCTTTGAGTCCCTGGAGCTCGAACAAGAAAGCGTGGTGCCGTTGTTGATCCCTCCGGAAAGCGTGGCCCACATCTGGGCGATCTCGTGAAGAATCGCAGTGCGATGCTCACTCCCTCGCACGCTGCCCCGACGCGGCCTGGCCGTGAGGGGAGGCGGGATTCGCTGCGATTGGCTTCCGGAAAATCGGAATGTTCCTGAAAGCCCTGGTCCGCGGCGCGGTATCCGTGGCTGACTTGAGAGCGTGATTCCTGGTTCATATATTTAACATCAGTCTGCCTGCCGCCTAGTCAACCACCTATTTCCTCGAGAAGTGCGATGAAGCCACGCTCACTATCCTTGTTGTCGCTTGCCGTCTTCGTGATCCTGGCAACCGGGCTGGCGTCTACCGCGGCGGATCAGGGTCAGTGGCCCCAGTGGCGAGGCCCCAATCGTGATGGCGTTTCCACCGAAACGGGATTACTGAAATCCTGGCCCAGCGGCGGACCCAAACTGGCCTGGAAGGCGGACCTTGGCGGTGTCGGCTATGGATCACCGGTCATCGCGAATGGGAAGATCTTTGCCCTGGCGGCGACGGACGATGCCGAGGGCAAAGGTGAGTACGCGGTCGCACTCGATGCGGCCACCGGCAAGCAGGTGTGGAAGGCCGACATGCCCGCCTCGCAGGGTGGGTACAGCCAGAACTGGGGCAGCGGCCCGCGAAGCACGCCGACGGTAGATGGCGACGTGGTTTACGCTCTCGGGGCTCGTGGAGATCTGCTGGCTCTGAACGCGGTCAAGGGAACCAAGATCTGGGGCACTAACCTGGTCAAGGACTTCGGCGGCAAGGTTCCGAGTTGGGGGTACAGCGAGTCGGTGCTGATCGACGGCAACAAGCTGCTCTGCACGCCAGGCGGCAAGCAAGGAGCGATCCTGGCCCTTGACAAGAAGACCGGCAAGAAACTCTGGCAGTCCGCCGGGCTTGAGGACGGCGCCGGTTATTCCTCGATCATCGCGGCAGATATTGCGGGGGTGCCTCAGTACATCACCCAGACCATGCAGGCCGCTGTCGGCGTCAATGCGAAGAATGGCAAACCTCTCTGGCGCGTCGCGGAACTGAAGCGGTCCACCGCGGTGATTCCGACTCCGGTGGTCTACAAGGATCATGCGTTCTTCACTTCGGGTTATGGAGCCGGTTGCGAACTCCTCAAACTTGAGTCCGACAGCAAGGGCGGCACCAAGGCGACGGTGGTGTATACCAAGAATCCGGTGCTCGCGAACCACCACGGCGGCGTCATCCGCGTCGGGGAACGGATCTACGGATATAGCGATCGCCTTGGCTGGGTCTGCTTCGACTTCATGAAGGGCGGCGAGGACGCGGAGTGGGCCAGCAAGAATCTGGACAAGGGCAGCCTGACGGTCGCGGACGGCAACCTTTACTGTTACGGCCAGGGCAAGGGCACGGTCGTGCTCGCGGATGCCTCGCCGGGTGGCTGGAAGGAAAAGGGGCGCTTCGAAATCCCCGAGAAGAGCAAGCACCCCCGGCGATCCGGGAACATCTGGTCGCACCCCGTGGTCGCGGGTGGAAAGCTCTTCCTTCGCGATCATGAGTTGCTGTTCGCTTACGACATCGCGGCGAAGTGAATCGACCAGCCCGACGTGTGAGCGAGGGTACCCGTTGACTCCGCTAGCTTCGCGAAATGATCTTCGCGTTTACCAGTCCGAGGGGTTGGTGCGATTGCTCGCGGAAGTGCTGCCTGGCAATCGCTTCTACGCAGCGAAGTTCGCAGCCGCCGGGATCACCGCGAAGGACATCCGCGGCCTTGACGACCTGGAACGATTGCCCTTCACCTGCAAGGGCGACCTCGCAGCCGATCAGGAAGCGAATCCGCCTTACGGCTCCGCGTTGACGTACCCGCTTGAACGCTACTGCCGGATGCACCAGACCTCCGGCACCAGCACGGGCCATCCGCTGCGATGGCTCGATTCACCGGACAACTGGGAGGCCTTGCTCCGCTGCTGGCAGGTCAGCTTTCCCTTCATGGGGCTGACGCACCGCGACCGGATCTTCTTCCCGTTCTCGTTCGGCCCTTTCCTCGGCTTCTGGACGGCCTTCGAGGCGGCGACGCGAGCCGGGTACTTGTGCCTCGCTGGCGGAGGAATGACAAGCACGGCCCGTCTGCGGTTCCTGCTCGAGCACGAGTCGACGGTCGTTTTCGCAACCCCGACCTATGCCCTACACCTGGCGGAACTCGCTGCGAAGGAGAAGATTGATCTGGCAAGCAGCAAGGTGCGAGCCCTGGTGGTGGCCGGCGAACCGGGGGGTACGATCCCTGCCACGCGGAAGCGAATCGAGGACATCTGGGGCGCCCGCGTTTTCGACCACTACGGCATGACGGAGGTCGGCCCCGTGGCAGTAGAACCGGTCGACCTGCCGGGGCAGATGTTCGTGCTGGAAAGCGAGTACATCGCGGAGATCCTGGTGCCGGGCGAAAGCCGCACCGTTCCCGCGGGCGAGTTCGGCGAACTGGTGCTAACGAACCTCGGCCGGCTTGGCAGCCCGCTGATTCGCTACCGCACCGGCGATCTCGTGAAGGCTGCCACGAACCCCGACCCTTCGGGGCGAACCTGGCTGCGGCTCGACGGCGGCATCCTCGGACGCGCGGACGACATGATCCACGTTCGAGGCAACAACCTCTACCCGAGCGCCATCGAAGCGATCCTGCGCCGCTTCGCGGACGTAGCGGAGTACAGGATTCACGTCGACCAGACCGGCCCGCTGGCCGATCTGCGGATCGAGGTGGAGCCGACGGCAGGCACCGACGGTGATGAGTTGAGCGAGCGAGTCTCGCGAGCCGTGCGGGACGGCCTGCTGTTCCGCGTCGAAGTGACGATGGCCACACCGGGTTCGCTGCCACGATTTGAGATGAAGGCTCGGCGAATCGTTCGCGTTCGAAATTCGTAGAACTGAGAAGAATGAAAAGGTCAAAAGACAAAGTGAAAAATAAAGACCTCCAGAACTACCCACCGCGAGGATTGATGATGTGCAAGAGGCTCGCTTTTCCCTTTTTCCTTTTGAACTTTACCCTTTTCCTTCCACCTGCGTCCGCTGCCGACTGGATCCACTGGCGCGGCCCGGAGCAGACGGGTGAATCCCAGGAGAAGAACCTCCCCGCGGACTTCGACCCCGCGGGCGGCAAGGGTAGCAACGTTCTCTGGAAGGCTCCGTTCGGCGGCCGGTCGTCGCCAGTCATCCTCGACGGCCGAGCTTACATCGTTCGCGGTTCGGGCGAGGGCGTGAACGAGGGCGAAGAGATCGTCTGCCTCGATGCCAACACCGGCAAGAAGATCGCCAGCGACAAGTTCAACGTCTTCCACACGGACATCGTTTCCGTTCGCCTTGGCTGGTGCACGCTCACCGCGGACCCGGCGACCAAGACGATCTTCATCCACACCACGGCCGGCCTCGTCATCGCGTACGACAAGGACCTCAAGAAGCTCTGGGAACGCAGCCTCACCGAGGAGTTCGGCCGCGTGTCCGGCTACGGCGGCCGTATCGTGTCGCCGATCTTCGATAGCGGCAACGTCATCGTCGGCCTGATCAATTCCAGTTGGGGCGATCAGTCCCGTGCGGCCACGCGCTATATCGCACTCGACGGCAAGACCGGCCAGGTGGCCTGGTGGGCCGAGTCGCCCGTACCGATCAAGGGCACGTACTATTCGAACCCGGTGATCGCCGTGATCAATGGCCAGCGCCTGCTGATCACCGGCGGGGGCGACGGATACCTGCATGCGTTCAACGTCCGCACCGGAGAACGGGCGTGGAGCCATCTGTTCAGTGCGGGAGTCGTCAATCCGTCGCCGGTCGTGGATGGCAACCTGATTTACATCAGCCACGGTGAAGAGAACCCGGAAGGCGCTCCGATCGGCCGTCTGATCTGCGTCGATGGCAGCCAGGTTGATCCTGCAACGAAGACGCCGAAGGTGGTGTGGGACACGTTCAAGAAGCCGATGGCGAAGAACCGCAATCAACCCCTGGCGGCTCGCTTCGGCCTTGCCTCGCCGGCCCTCGCGGAAGGTAAGCTGTACGTGCCGGACGACGGCGGCGAACTCTTCTGCTTCGACGCCAAGACGGGCACCATGGACTGGAAGATTCGGTACGCCACGGAAGTCCGCGGGGCGCCGCTCGTCGCGGACGGCAAGCTTTACATCTTCGACGTGAAGGCCAAGATGTGGATCATGACGCTGAACAAGGATCGCAGCAAGCCGCCGACGGAGATGTTCGACGTCACGTTCCCCAGCCAGCAGGGCCGCCTCAGTGAGACCAATAGCACGCCGATTGCGGTCAACGGGAAGCTGTACTTTAATACCCGCAACGAGATGTACTGCCTGGCGAACGAGGACGCCAAGGCCGCCGCGGTGACGTACAAGCCGCTGGCGGATGAGCCTGCGTTCGACCCGAAGGCAAAGACCGCGGCCGTGCGGATCTTCCCGGCGGATGTCGAGGCGAAGGCTGGCGACACGCTGACGTTCAAGCTGATCGCGCTCGACGCTTACGGTCGCGAATTGCCGAACTCAACGCCGGCAGGCGTGGAGTGGACGTTGCCGCTGCCGCCGAAGACGCCGACGGGTGCCCAGCCGCCGGCGCTTAATGGCATGGTCTCGGGCACCGACGCGGCTACCACGTTGAAGCTGGCTCCGCAGCCGACGCAGAACGGATATGTCGAAGCGAAGTTCCGCAATCTGACGGCTCGGGCCCGCGTGCGTGTCGCAGCGACGGTGCCTTATGCTCAGGACTTCGAGAAGATCCCCCTGCCGCCGATGGGGCCCGGCCCGGCTCCAGGCGGCTGGGTGAACGCGACCGGCAAGTACAACGTTGTGGACCTCAAGGGGAACAAGGTTCTCTCGAAGGTGAACACCGACAGTCGGCCTCCGTTCGCTCGCGCGAATGCGTACATCACGGCCCCGACCGCGACGGGGTACACGATCCAGGCGGATGTGATGGGCACGGAGGTTCGACAGAAGCTCGCGGACATCGGCGTGGTGGCGAATCGCTATACGCTGATCCTCGATGGCAAGATTGATCCGAACATCAACAAGCGTCAGCTACGGCTGGTGTCGTGGGAAGCTCGCCCACGAATCAACGAGGCGATCGACTTCGACTGGAAGAAGGACACATGGTTCACGCTGAAGCTCCAGGTCGATGTTCAGGGCGATAAGGCTGTTGTTCGCGGCAAGGTCTGGGAGCAGGGCAAAGAGGAACCGAAGTGGCAGATCGAGTTCACCGACCCGAGCCCGAACAAGCAAGGTGCCGCGGCGTTGTATGGCTATGTGTCGAACGTCTCGGATGATCAGCCGGGTTCCGCGATCTATTACGACAACGTGAAGATCACACCGAACAACACCGCGCAGAAGTGATTCCGCCGCTTGCGGCATCGTGATGAACTTCATGGAGACATCGAGAGGAAACGCGACGTCTCCAAAACTGGATCAATCCATGACCGCGCGTGGCAGCACCAAGCCGCAAGCGGCGAAGACATAGAACCCTCTTTCCTCGACTGGAATCGAACCCATGACGAAATCTCTCTCGCGTCGGATTCTCCTCGGCGCCTCGGCCCTCGCGATCGGCACGGCGGCCTACGTTGGGATCACACGCACGACCACCGCGGTCACCGAGGTTCACGCCGCAGCCGCGAACGACCCCGCTCAGGCCGGCAAGTCCGACCACACCATGTTCGGCGGCACCAGCGATCGCAACATGGTGAATTCAGCCGACAAGGGCCTCAAGTTCCCCACGGAATTCCACATCGACGACCCCGCCTGGGTCAAGGAATGGCTGCTCTGGCGAGGCGAACTCGGTTCCCGTGCCTATGGCGGCCCGATCATCGCCGGTGGCAAGGTTTTCGTCGGCACCAACAACGATCGACCCCGCAATCCTCGCGATGTCATCAAACCCAAGAAGGCGGGCGACGAAGCCGAGCCGATGGACAAGGGCGTGCTTTACTGCTTCGACGAGAAGTCCGGCAAGTTCCTCTGGCAGGCCATCCACGACAAGCTTCCCAGCGGCCAGGTCAACGACTGGCCCCGCGAGGGCATCTGCTCCACGCCGCTCGTCGAGGGCAATCGCGTCTATTACGTCTCCAATCGCTGCACCGTGGTCTGTGCGGACGTCGACGGCATGGCCAACGGCAACGACGGCGTGCAGACCGAGAAGTACAAGGAGCCGACGGACGTCGATATCATCTGGGAATACGACATGATGAAGGAACTCAACGTGTTCCCTCATAACATGTCGGCCTGCTCCCCGCTTCTCGCGGGCGACATCATGTTTATCGTCACCGCCAACGGTGTGGACGAGGGCCACATCAATATCCCCAGTCCGGAAGCGCCTAGCTACATCGCCATCGACAAGAACAGCGGCAAGCTCCTCTGGAAGAACAGTTCCCCCGGCACCAAGATCATGCACGGCCAGTGGTCGAATGCTGTCTACGCGGTGATCAACGGCGTTCGCCAGGTGATCTTCCCAGGAGGCGACGGCTGGCTGCGTTCCTACGTCCCTGAGACCGGCGAAGAGATCTGGAAGTTCGACTGTAATCCGAAAGATTCCATCTACGAACTCGGCGGCACTGGCACCCGCAACGACTTTATCGGAACTCCTGTCGTTCACGATGGCCTCGTCTATATCGGCGTCGGCCAGGACCCGGAGCACACCACGGGCATCGCCCACTTCTGGTGCATTGATCCCACCAAGAAAGGCGACATCTCGCCGACCCTCGCCGCGGGCGAAAAGGACGGCAAGGTCGAGTCGAAACCGAACCCGAACTCTTGCGTGAAATGGCACTACGGCGGCGAGGAAACCCGCAAGTGGGCCCAGCGTGAGTTCAAGTTCGGCCGTACGATGAGCAGTGCCTGTATCATTGACGACATCTGCTACATCGCGGAACTCGCAGGATATCTGCACTGCATCAACGCCAAGACAGGCGAGCACTACTGGCAGTTCGACACCAAGGGCTCCATCTGGGGCTCTGCCTATTACGTTGACGGCAAGATCCTGCTCGCGACCGACAGCGGCGATCTCTTCACCTTCAAGCACGACAAGAATCCCAAGAAGATCGACGAGGTCGAGGCGGCCAAGGACGCCAAGGATATGCGAGAAGCTCGCAAGCTTCGTCTGGCGAAGCAGAAGGAAGTCGAAGAAGCGTACCTGATTTCCAAGGCGGAGTTCGACTCTCCGATCCGCAGCACGGCCGTCGTCGCCAATGGCGTCTTGTACGTGATGACGGAAAAGACGCTCTATG